>ENA-UOIZ01002100-UOIZ01002100.1-human-gut-metagenome-genome-assembly--contig:-P88-NODE-2100-length-14509-cov-7.595614_pt1 | contig 14509 bp, 12 predicted proteins | sample MGYA00242336_ERZ723883 | MGnify/ENA metagenome assembly ERZ723883 | reverse complement strand
GCTGCACGGGCCGACGATACTATCGGAGCAAGTTTGGCGTTCGCACCCTCCGTGAGGAACGACGGCAAGTTGAGCGGAAGTCCCGCGCCGGAGAATATAATGTCCGCCTTTTCTGCAATGGCGGTGCGTACCATGTCGGCGAAATTCGACATGGCGACCATGACGTTTACGCCGATAATGCCTTTGGTCGCTTCGCGAGCCTTGCGCAACTCTTCGCGCAGACCGATTATGCTTGCCGTGTTGTAGTCCTTGGAGCGGTCGTTATAGATAACGCCGAGACCCGCAGACGAGATTACGCCCACACCGCCTTCGTTGGCCACTGCCGATGCGAGTCCCGACAGTGAAACGCCGACACCCATGCCGCCTTGTACTATCGGCAGATTTGCGAGCAGATCGCCGATTTTCAATGATTTCATCATAATTTTCTATGTTTCGTTATTAAACACAAAAGCGCACTTTATGCCGTTCGCACGACATAAGCACGCTTTTCTCGGAGGCAAAGATACGAATAAGTGAGGGTAAAAACAAGTTTACTTGTATTTTGCCGAGCGAGAGTATCTAAAACGAAGTTAAAGATACGAATAAGCGATGGCAATGCCAAATTTATTTGAGCATTGCCATCGCTCACTTAAAGTCCTTAAAGGTTTTTCAGAGCAGCCGTGTCGCTTTGGCGGTGTCGGTAAGAGTCATGGTGGCGAGATCGGCACCGGTAATAAGCGTTAGTCCGCACCGCTTGCCGACCTCGGCACGACCGAGAGTGTCGCCGAAACCGAGTGCTGCGGCTCCGTTGGCGGTCGCCCACGTCAGCAGTTCGTCGAGCGGGATGTCGACGAAGCATTTCAACTCCTCGATTATGGATAACGACCGGTTCGAGGCAAGGGAATCGGTTCCGATACATATATTAAGCCCGTTCGTGCGCAACAGTTCGACCGTGCGCGGTTCGATGCCCGATATGTAGCGGTTCGACTGCGGGCAAAGCACCCAGTAGACGGGTGCGGTGAAGTGATTCATGATGATGTCGATGTCGGTCTGCGTGACATAGCAGTTGTGGACGAGAATCACGCTGCGATTTTTGGGTATGCACTCGACAATGCGTTCTGCCGGCAGTCCGTAGTGGAGAAAGTCGCAGCGGAAACCGACCTTCGAGTACCAGTCGTGCAGCGCTCCGCGACCGAAGAAGAGCGAAAGTTCGTCCGGCGACTCCATAAAATGTATCGACAGCGGAGAGTCGCTGCCGTCATTGCAGACCTCGCGGAACGGTGCGTCCTGTACCGAATATATCGAGTGCGGCGTAAGCGAGGTTTGAGGATGACGCAATAATTCGCGCTGCCGGTCGAGATTGCATTCGCGCAGCCCGAAGACTTCGGCGAACGAGCGGTAGCGTATGCGACTGCCCGTCTTGACCGCGAATGATGACGCATCGTTCACTATGTCGCCGACCGCTTCGATACCCTCATTCCACATCTCTCTGTCTGCATCCTCGGCAGCGGCTCGCCGCTGCTCCTCGTCGAAATCGTTGCGCACCAAGCCTATCGCCGATGCGAACGCGGCATATCCGCCGCCGCTCGGGATGGCATCTTTCAGGTACGACAGTTCCAGATGGGCATGTGCATCGACGAATGCGGGCGAAAGGATTCCGGCATGGAACTCCACTCCCGCCTGCGAATCGAGGTTGTCGCCGTAATGCTCTATGGCGACTATTTCGCGGGTGGATGTATCGACCGTGACGAGCGGCCGGCTATAAAACCCTTGTGGAGTCAGCAGGTAGTGCGAGGCTATCCGTCGCAGTACGGAAGAATTCATCGGCGAAGACCTTTATGTTTACATAACGTTCGAACAGCGAATCGACAGCCGCTTCGGATGTCGGCGTGAACCGTATTCGCAGGTTGCGTATCGTCAGATCCTGTTTCTTATTGCGCGATTTGCTGTCGTAGGAACCGAGGTCGATGACGAGTTTTTCGCTCTCTTCGTCGGCATTCATGACGCGGTGTACCTTGTCGTTCTTGCGCAGACGGTAGGAGTAGGACGACCGTTTGCTGCCGTTCTGCCGCTCGAACCACATCGATGCACGACGCGGATACTTCGATATGTCCTCGCCGTATTCATAGTCGTAGGTTATGTCGTATTCGCCGACAGTGAGCGGTTCGATCTCTATGCGAAGCAGCGTGGAGTCGGCTGCCTTGCGTATCTCGCGCAGCGAATCGGCGAGTATCGTGCGACGCATCGTGCGGATGGCGACATTGCTTATGGTGTCGAGTATCACTACCTGCTGTTCGAGAGCCTTGCCCTCCTCGTCCAGACGCGCTATGGCACGTTCGACGACGTTGCCCAGACGTGCGCTCTTGCGCCGCGAGAAGTTGCCGACCGTATAACGGACGTCTTTGCTCGTGTAGCCGTACTTTTCGAAAATGGGTTCGTAGATCTGCAACGAATCGAGGTCTATTCGCGATATGCCGACGTATGAATTCGCCAGAAACGAATCGTGGAAAATATCGGCGAGCGTATCGTCCGGAATCACTCGGTTGCGCCGGCATTCGGTGAATGCAACGGCTATTGCAAACAGAAGCAGAGTTGAAATTATGCGTCGCATGGTTTTTCGTTGTTGATCATCGCCCGTGCCGTGATGTACGAGATGACCCACGCGACGGCGATGAAAGTTAGCGTTACCGTTATTATGTCCGCGAAGTGCAACTCCACGGGATAACTGTCTATCAGAAAGGCTCCTTCGGGCATTGGAATCACGTGCAGCCACTGTTGTGCGGCAGCCAGTGCCGTACCGAGCGTCATGCCGGCTGCACCGCCGATGCCCGAAATCAGCAATCCCTCGCGCACGAAGATTCGGCGTATGAATCCGCTGTCGGCACCGATTGCCCTCAGCGCAGGGCGTTCGTGCCGCTTCTCGACTATAAGCATTATCACCGTGCCGATGATCGAGAACGACGCTATGACGAGTACCAGCAGCGAAACGAGAAATACGCCCCACTTCTCGTAGCGCATGATGCGGTAGAATGCCGAATTCTTCTCCTCGCGGGTCGTGATTTTCACCCCGTCGCCGAGACGCTCGGCGAGTGCTGCCCTTACTTTCGCCGGCGAGCGTCCGTCGGCTATGCGTATCAGTGCCGCATCCGCGTATCCGTCGGTCGGAAATAGTTTCTGTGCGGCTCTGAGCGATGTTACGGCGAGTTCGGCGTCGTTGCGGCTGTCGATTGCGAACATACCGCATACGGGCAGTCCGATACGGTGTACTCCGCTGAGCAGCAGCGAACCTATCTTCCCTCCGCCGAGCGAGTATATCGAAACGTCGCCTCCACAGGTGGAGAATATGCCGAGTGCGTATGCTACCCCCTCGCCCAAAAGAAGTCTGTCTATATCGCCCGTCCGTATGTCGGCATTGCCCAGCGAAATGTGGCGGTTGAGCGGTACGACGTCGGCATAGCGGTCGTCGGCTCCGCGTACACGGGCAGTCGTCTGTCTGTCGCGGTATTCGAGCAGCGCCTGCCGTTCGACGACGAACGAAACCGCCTCGACTCCGTCGCAGGATTCGATAATTCGTCGGTTTTCCTCGTCGACGAGCAGAATATCGCTCTTGCGGTCGCCGTCAGCCGTGATTTCTATATCGGCATCGGCGGCGGCGTACATCTGCCGTACGAGAGTTTCGAATCCGTTGAATACCGACAGCAGGACGATCATCGCCGCGACCGGAACGGCAACGGCGAGCAGACTCACACCGGCGATGATATTGATCACCGAGTGCGACTTGCGCGATATCAGGTAACGTCGGGCGAAAAGCCACTCCATAGTTCGTCGTCGGTCGGTTGGTTGTGTGCCGTCGTGTTGAGCGAATGCGAAACATCTGTTTTAGATTCTTCGCTATGCTCGGAATGACGGGATACTTATTTTTTCAACAGTGAATCTATATTCTCGATATATTCCAGCGAATCGTCGATGAAGAACTGCAACTCCGGAATCGATTTCACCTGATTGCGCATACGGTTGCCGAGCGCACCTCTGATCGTACGGTTCTGCGATTCGATGGTTTCGAGAACCGCTTGCGCCTTGTCGTAAGGGAAGATGCTGACATAGACCTTGGCGTAGGCGAGGTCGGGCGATACACGTACTGTGGTTACCGTAACGAGCGAACCGCGCAGCGTTGCCGACAGGTCGCGCTGGAATATCTCGGCGATGTCGCGCTGAATCTGTTTGGCTATTTTCTGTTGTCTTGTGTTTTCCATATTATTAAAGTCTTTAAAGTCCTTAAAGTCATTAGGGATTTTAAGGTCGTTATATTGCTTGTTTAGTCCAATGCGAACTTGAATACCTCTTCGTTCTTGCGGCGGGGCTTGCGTTTGACCGTCCACTCCTTGAAACCGTCTTTGTTGAAGCGGAATCCGATGCGGATGCTCATCGTCAGATTGTCGAGCGGCGACCGCAACGGCGTGTACCAGAACGGATTCTCGCCGGGTTTATTTATTTGGTCGAGTGCGTTGTCGTAGTATTTGTTGCGGTTGCGCAGGATGTCGGAGTAGCCGAAGTCGTAGCGCACGCGGAAACCGATCTCTATCTGCTTGATAAGGACGTCGATGCCGCCGCCGCCCGCAAGTCCGTAGCCGAAGCGGTTGTCGCGAACGGTGCGGAAATCGTATTTACCTTTGGTGCCGGTCTCCTCGTTGTCGAAAGTCGAAGCGAAGTTGTAGGAGAACGTTACCGCCGCTTCGAGATATACTCTCAAATGATTCTTGAACAGGTAGAAGTGCGGCTGCCACACGATCGGCAACATGATGGTGTTGAGTTTGCGCGTATAGTATTTGTAATCCTTCTTGTCCTCGTACAGCGAGGCGTAAGGGGCATAGGAGTATCCGCGCTGCATCCATTCGAGGTCGATTCCGAAACCGCCGACGAATCGTGGCAACGAATAGTAGCGCCACGACAGACCGCCCGAACATGCGCCCCAGATCGCTTTGGTCTCCTGCTTCGGATAGAGCCGCGAGGTCGTCATTCCGTATCCGCCGGTTACCGCCAGAGTGTGTTGCGCCCGAACGCCCGCTACTCCTGCCGTGAGTGCCAGAAGTGCGGCTATGATAGTTGTTTTCAACGATTTTGCCATCTCTTTTCTCCCTGTTTACGTTACTGCATACGCTGCGTTCCCATTCCGCCCGTCATCTGTTGCAGACCGCCGGTGTTGAACATTCCGCCCATTCCGCCCATCATGCCTCCCGACTGAGAGTTGTTGTGGTTATGGTCTTTGTCGCCCTGTCCCTGCTTCTTCAACATCTCCTCGTATAGTTTTTTGAGCCGTGAGTTCTCCTTGTCGTCGAGTATCTTTATCAGATTCTCCATAGTCATAGGCATGAATATCTTCGACATGTCCATTGCAATCTCTATTTCCCAGTTCATTTTGGTTACGAACAGGTCTTCTCCGCGATCGTTGATGTACATCTCGGCACGTTCGGGCTGCAACCGTTCGACGACGTTGCCGGCATCCCATTCGCCGTTGCCGTTGGTGTCCTCGATGACGCGCAGCCGGATTTCTCCCGCAGGAACGAAGCGTATGCGGTATTTTCCCGTTTCAACATTCGTTATCTCCTGCTGCATCTTTCCCGAGGCGTCGGTTTGTTGGATGATGTATTTTTTGCCCGGTTCGCCATTGACGTCGATAACCACCGTGGCGAATTTCTCTGGATCGAACGTCGCCAGATCCATCTTGATCGTATCATTCTGATACCCCATGACATCGGTTATCGCACCCTGCGGAATGAGGAGCCGGTATTTGGTCGCGTCCTCCCACTTGGCGTCTATTTTCCAGCGTCCCATGTCGAGCGAGTCGCGGATGAAACGTCTTTTCACCGGTTTTTCTTCGCCCGTATCGCCGATCAGTTTGACGAGCGACACCGACGTCGAGTCGAACTCTACCGCCGGAAAGTCGAGTTTCAGCGTGAAACCCTGTTCCGGATTGAATTCACCTTGCGTCGATAGCGTATATTTGAACGGATTCGGCTTCTCCGGTGGCGTGTATTCGCGACCCTCTTTCTCCGCCTTCTCCTTCTCTTTCTCCTCCTTTTCGCGCGCACGCTGCTCATCCTTGCTCTCGATGAGTTTCCATGCGAGTTTCAGCGGTTCGGTGGTCTTGACGTACTGACGTATCGAGTCGTGACGGAAATAGGTGATCTCGCCTTTTATGGTGTCGGGCAGATTTTCCGCAGGAACGTTGAACCACAACGCCACCGTATCCTTTCCGCGCGTCTGCGGGTCGTAGAGCACCTTGTCTTCCGGAATGCTGTCGAAACGGATGCTCTCCACGTCGGGATTGGCTGTGTTGAAATACAACATCGCCTTTTTCTGCAACGGTCGCTGAGCCTCGACGAGTCGCTGATTCTTGAACGCCTTGTCGGTGAACATGCGGAAGTAGAGTTGGGGTTCGGCGGACGGATACATACGCAGCGAATCGAACCAGATTCCGAATTCGGGCATCGTCGCAGGGTTGTAGACGCCGTCGATGATGCCGACCATGTCCGTTCCCGCCTCGTACATCATGTTGTCGTTCTTGTCTCCGAATGCGTAGACGCGGTAGTTCACCGGTTTGAGGTTTTGCGCGATGAATATTCCGTTGTTCTGGGCGCGGGCGATCACGTCGGGTTTGCGGTTGAAGATCGTGGAGTCGTAATCGGGTGTGTCGGGCAGCGAATCGGCGATATAGAACCAGATGAATGTGCGGCTGACGCTGTCTGCCGTGTAACTGTCGGCGGTGTAGCCCGAACACATCAGCGAATCGACCTCCTTGCCTGTCGAGAAGACATAACGCATGGCATTGAGAGGGTTGCCCTCGTTGTTGTCGCGAATCGCGCTCCCGAAATCGAGTGCGTATGTCGTGTTCTCTTTCAGAGTGTCGCGGATGGTGATTACGATGCCTTTGCCGCGGGTCGAAATCAGCGGCAGTTTCTTCATCGCCGGCGACGTGAAGAACTCCTTGCTCTGATCCTTGATCTGTACGAACTCGTTGAATTCTATATAGATTTTGTTGCCTTTGAATTCGGTCGTGAAGTTGTCGGGCTGCAATTTGACGATTACCGGAGGGATAGTATCCTTGGGACCTCCCTGCGGGGTCATGATGTTGGCGCACCGCGTGAAGAACGCTCCCATGAAGAGTAGTGCCACGAATGCCCGCAATGCCGTTATGTATCGTTTTTTGTTCATTTTGCGATAGGGTCGTTAGGGTCTTTAAAGTCCTTAAAGTCGTTATTCCTCTCCTTCTCCTTCCTCTGTCGTTTTCTCGGGCGGAAAGACGTTCCAGATGCTGCCGACTTTCGACCCTTCGGTGTATGCCTTGTCGCGCCACGAGTGGAAAATCAGCGTCAGATAGGTTTCGGGCAGATTCTCGGCTTCCAGCAATTTGAACATGTAGGCGTACATGCGTGTCTGCGGTTCTACGACGACTATCATCGCCGGCGACGATGTGAGCGGCAACGCCGTGTAGCATCCGGTTTCGTATTTCTCGTAAGGTTCGCCGACGACATCGGGTTCGTTGCGCTGCGAACCGTCGGTGGTCGAGGTGATTATGCGGTTCACGGCATCTTCGTAGGAGAGGATCTCCCAATCTTCCGTTCCGGTGTAGTAGGCGTAGACATCGACGCTCTCGGTCGGCACGTTCTCGCCGCCGGAAACCTCCTGTACGAGCGTCTTGATGATTGCCGTCGTGTCGGTCGTTACCTTTTTGAAACATCCCGTCATCGTCAGAGCGACTATTGCCGCCGTCGCTGCGATGCGTATGCCTGCCGATATGTTCGTTTCAGTTTTCATCTTTTCGTAATCGATTTTATCTTCTCGCCGACCTCTTCGCGCGTCAGTCCGATCGCTTCGCAGAGCGGCATGAGTGCAAATTCGCGCTGCATGATGAGCGGATGCGGCACTTGCAACCTGTCGGTCGATATGTGTTCGTCGCCGTAGAGCAGTATGTCGAGGTCGATCCGCCGCGATGCGTATGGCTCTCCCGACCGCAGTTTTTCGCGATATTCCTGCTCGCGGTCGCGCCCCAGTTCGTGTTCTATGCCCTGTGTCGCATCGAGCAACTCCTCGGGTGCGAGTGTCGTGCGGACAACGAATGCTCTGTTGAGGAAATCGTTCTGGGAGCGGAAACCCCAAGCCGCGCTCCTGTGCAGCGACGAGTGCGCGACGACTTCGCCTACGCGTTCGCCCATCAGCCGTTCCGCCTCGGCGAGCCGCTGTTCGACATCGCCTATGTTGCCTCCTCCGAGGATTATCGCTTCAACCATTTTTCGTTAAAGTCCTTAAAGTCGTTAAGACCGTTTGTTCTACAACCTCTTTATCTGTTTGCTGATGGCGAGCGCGAAGTGGGTGAACACTATGCGCGGATTGCCGTTTTGCCCTATCTGCCGTGCAGCCGCTTCGATTTCGGCAATTATCGCCTCGATGTTTTCGCTGCCGATGAACGGTGCGAATTTGCGGCAGAATTCCGCCTCCTCGCCCCAAAGGTAACTCGCTTCGGCAAGCCCTGCATGGAGCATGAACGCTTCGCGCAACAGTCGCGAAAAGTCGGTCAGCATCGCCCGCTGGCGTTCGCGCGAAAGTTGTGCCACGTCTTCTGCCCAGTTCATCAACTCCAAATGGCGGTCGTTGTAACTCAGCCGCATGATGGAGCAGAAAGCCTCGAAGTTTTCGTGCCGCACGTCGTCTTCGCCTCCGCCGAGCAACCGTCGCAGTTCGAGCAGGTCGCCGTTGGCGAGCCGAGCCGTATTGCGGATCTTCGCTTCGTCGCTTTCGCCTGCCCGACGCACTTCCGGTTCGAGGTCGGATGCGGCGAGCCGAGGTACGCCGACCTCCTGCGTGCGCGAAAGTATCGTCTTCAAAAGCCTGTCGGGGCGCTCCGCAACCAGTATGAATACGGTCTGCTCCCACGGTTCTTCGAGTATCTTCAATATGCGGTTCGAGGCTTCGTCATTCATCGTTTCCGGCAGCCAGATAATCATCGTCTTGTACTCCGACTCGAAACTCTTGAACGACAGTTTGCGGATCATCTCCTCGGCCTCCTTGGTCGAGATCACCCCTTTCAGCGTTTTGCCGAGATTCAGCGCGTCGAACCACTCCTGCGGCGAGAAGTAGCCGCCCGTGCGGGCGAACATTTCGCGCCACTGCGGCATGAAACCGCCGCTCAGGACGACCTCTCCGCTCTTTTTGCCCTGCTTGTTTACGGGAAATACGAAGTGGAGGTCGGGGTGAGCCAGCGCTGCTATCTGACGGCACGACGGACATTCGCCGCACGAATCACCGTCGCGGCGGTTGCGGCAGTGGATGTACTGGGCGTAGGCGACTGCCAGCGGCAGTGTGCCTGCACCAGCGATACCCGTGAAGAGTTGGGCATGACTGATACGTCCGGCATCGACGCTCGCTGCCAAATGCCGTTTCAGTTCGTGCTGTCCAATTATGTCTGCGAATCTCATGGCTTATTTTCGTTTCAATATTGCACGCAGCATCGCCGCCACGTCGATTTTCTCGCGCCGCACGGCGTATGCCGTATAGATAACGAACAAAACCGTGTTCGCCGTATATCTTATGGCTGCGGGCTGCGGCTGAACAAGCGTTTCGCTAAGTGCGAAGATCGCAAGTCCGATGATTGCGTATTCACCGATTCGCCTGAAATCATACGGCGTCGGGAAATATATGCGGTTGAGTACAAGACTGACGGCGACCATCACCGCTTCGGCGGCGAATCGGCTCCATGCCGCGCCGTAGTAACCTGCCTTGGGGATGAGTATCATTCCGCCGATGACCGAGAACGCGAGTCCCGACAGCGTTATCCAGAGTGCGAAACGGGTCTTCTCCTCGCGCTTGTACCAGAACGAGAGGTTGAGCCACACGCCGCTAAGGATGTTCGCTCCGAGTACGACCGGCAGAATGAAGATACCCTCGCGGAACTGCGCACCGACGATAAGTGCGAAGATGTCGCGGTAGAGTGCGATGCCGAGGAAAATGGCGATCGAGAACATCACGAAATATTTCAGCGCCGCGGCATTCATCGCCACGAAATCCTCGCGCTTGAAATTCGAGAGGAAGAACGGTTCGGCGGCAAGGCGGTACATCTGTGTGAAAAGCGTCATCACGACGGCGATTTTGGTTATCGCGCCGTAGATGCCGAGTTGCGCCATGGCACCTTCGGGAACGAGGTATTTTATCATCTGCCGGTCGATGAATTCGTTCGCCGTGCCGGCAATGCCCGATAGCAGGAGCGGCAGCGAGTATGCGAAAACTGCGGCGAGCAACGCTCCGTTTATCCTCGGTGCGATCGCTCCGGTCGCTATGATTACGGCTGCCGTCGTCGTCAGACTTGCGATCAGATTGGCGACGAATGCCCAGCCGACCCCGAATTCGCTGTCGAACAGTCCGATGCGCCAGAATCCGACGGCAAGCAGAACTTGCAGAACGATGTTTATCAGTTTGAGCGTTACGAATGTCCCTGCCCGACCCTGCTCGCGCAATCGCGAGAACGGAATGCAGCCCCAGACGTCGAACATCACTATCGCGGCGACGATCAGGACGTATTCGGGGTGCGCCGAGTAGGCGTCGCCCATGAGTACCGAAACGTCGGAGCGCAATATTGCGACAGCGACGAAGAATACGAGTGCCGCGAGCGAGGTTATGCCCCATGTCGTGGCGAAGATCCGTCGTTTCGCTGCTGCGACATCGCCTCCCGCCTGTTCTGCCTTGGCTGCGAATCGGAAATAACTCGACTCCATGCCGAGTGTGAGAACGACGAGTGCGAACGGAATCAGGGCGTATACGTCGGTGATTATGCCGTAGGCATCCAGTCCGAATATGCGGGTATAGAACGGCGTCAGCAGATAACTCAGGAATCTTCCGAGTATGGTGCTGATACCGTATATGGCGGTCTGTTTCGCGAGTTTTTCGAGCATATTGTTCCTTTCGGCGTACAATCACGCATTATAACTTGCAAAGTTATAAAAAAATCCGGTAAAAACGAGAAACCGGCGGGAAACCAAAGGTGTGATAAAGCATCGGGCTGGCACACATGCCAGCCCGATGCAGGGACTTTAAGGTCTTTAAAGTCTTTTAAGACCTTAAACTAATACTTTATCCACCGCCACAGATCCTTGAACGACGGTTTTTTGCCGTGCATGAAGATGCCCACCTTATAGATCTTGCCTGCAATCCAGACCGTTGCGGCGAAAGTCGCATAGAGGAGTGCCAACGAAACCACGATTTCCCATGTCGGAATGCCGCTCGGAATACGAGCCATCATCACGATAGGCGAGGTGAGCGGAAATATCGAGCACCAGAACGCTACGGGTGAATTCGGATCGTTCATCACGAGCATCATGACGACGAGTGCGATGATGATCGGAATCGTGATCGGAGTGGTGAGTTGCTGGGCGTCCTGCGGCGAATCTACGCTCGCACCCACTGCGGCGAACATCGCCGAGTAGAGTAGGAATCCGCCGACCATGAACAGCAGCAGCGTGCCGAATATCATGCCGATATAACCGACGTTGAGTACCGACGACATGGCGGTTATCAGTTCCGGATCGATATCAGCCGCCAGTGCTGCTGCTGCTGCATCGCCGGTTCCCGACTGTATCGCTGCGACGCTTTCCTGAATGTTGTCGGGCATAATCATCGGAATCACGACCGCGCTCGTCAGTACCATCAGTACGCCCCAAATGAGAATCTGGGTCGCGGCGACACTCGCTACGCCGAGAATCTTGCCCATCATCATGTCGAACGGACGCACGGTCGATACCATCACTTCGAGAATTCGAGAGTTTTTCTCCTCGATGATGCTCTGCATCACGATCGAACCGTAGAGCAGCAGGAACATGTAGAGCAGGAATCCGAGTGCCATGCCGACCATTCCCGACGCAAACGACGACGATGCCGCGCTCTGTTCGTCGTCCTTGTCGTTGCGGAACGTGGTGATGTGGATATCTACCGCCACCTTGTCCATTATCTCTTTGAGATTCTCGATGTTGTACTCTTTCAGGCGCTCCGCTTCGATGATGTCCGAAATCTTGCGGGAAATCGACTCTTCGATCATTATCGACGACGACGAATTGGTGTAGAGCCGCACCTCGTTAGGATTCGCAACTACATCGCTGCCTATGTGGAGTACGCCGAAATCCTCGTTGTCGAGCGACTTTTTCAACGCTTCGGTCAGCGGGAGGTCGGATGTGCGGAATTCGACGAGTTCGTTGGATTCGAGTTTCGGAGCGACGATTCCGCTTTCGTCGATTACGTCTATGGTTTTGGTGTCGCCTTTGGCGAAAAGCATGATAAGCGTCGGTGCCGCCATCAGTGCGAGCATCAGTACCGGCATCAGCAGTGTCGTGATGATGAACGACTTCTTGTATACGCGTTCGCGGAACTCGCGAACCATTATAAGTCCTATGTTTCTCATAATCTGCAAATTTTCTCGTTAGAGTCCTTAAAGTCGTTAGGGTCTTTGAGGACGGCTTTTCCGTTATCCGAGCGTTCCGTTTACGGCGCGGATGAAAATATCGTTCATGCTCGGTATGATTTCGCTGAACGAACGCAGTTCGACCGTATCGTTTATCGCTGCGATCGTGCTGCGCACGTCGGCATCGTCGCCGATATGTATTTTGAACGTCGAGTAGCCCGTTATACTCTCTTCGCGTTCTATGATTTCGCATCTTCCGCCGAGCGTCGTCGCGAGCGTCTGTGAGTCGCCGCGGAACTGGACGGTGAAAATGTTGCTGCCGTGGCTGCGGCGGATTTCGTCCACCCGTCCCGACAGGATGTTGTGCGATTTGTTGATGAGCGTGATGTGGTCGCAAATCTCCTCGACGCTCGCCATGTTGTGGGTCGAGAAAATCACGGTCGCCCCGTTGTCGCGCAGCCGCAGAATCTCCTCTTTGAGCAGATTGGCGTTGATCGGGTCGAATCCCGAGAACGGCTCGTCGAAGATGAGCAGTTTGGGTTCGTGAAGCACCGTTACGATGAACTGTACCTTCTGCGCCATACCCTTAGAGAGATCTTCCACCTTCTTGTTCCACCAGTCCTCGATGCCGAGCCGCGTGAACCACTCTTTGAGGCGCACCAGTGCTTCGTGGCGCGAAAGACCTTTCAGACGGGCGAGGAAAATCGCCTGCTCGCCGACCTTCATCTTGCGGTAGAGACCTCGCTCTTCGGGAAGATAGCCTATTTTGTAGATGTCGTTCTGCGTGATTGGCTTTCCGTCGAAGAACACCTCTCCCGCATCGGGAATCGTGATTCGGTTGATTACGCGAATCAGCGTGGTTTTGCCCGCTCCGTTCGGTCCGAGCAGACCGTAGACCGAGCCTTGCGGAATGCTTACCGACACGTCGTCGAGCGCGGTATGCCGAGTGAATCTTTTGGTGATATGCTCGGCGCGAATAATATCCATAGCGAAATAATGAAATTTGTTTGGGCAAATGTATGAAAAAAATACGTAACTTTGTCGTTCAAAGGGCGATTTACCCCCCCCCATTATCGATAGAATTTATAAAACCACAAATAACGATAAGATTTATGAATAAAAAAACATGTGTTTTGGTGTCCGGCGGTGCAGGCTATATCGGCTCGCATACTGCCGTCGAACTCGCAAATGCGGGATTCGACGTCGTAATCGCCGACAACCTCTCCAATGCCGACATGTCGGACGTCGAGGGCGCGCGCAAAATCACCGGCATTGAGATTCCGTTCGTCAACGTCGATTGCTGCGACAAGGACGCATTCGCCGAGGTGTTCCGCAATTACGAATTCGATTCGGTAATCCATTTCGCCGCTTATAAGGCTGTCGGCGAGTCGGTCGAGAATCCGATGAAATATTATCGCAACAACCTCTCTTCGTTCATGAACGTAGTCGATCTGATGCGCGAGTTCGGACGGTCGAACATCGTCTTCTCGTCGTCGGCGACCGTCTATGGCGAAGCCGACGAACTGCCCGTAACCGAGCAGTCGCCGCGCAAGCCTGCCACATCGTCTTACGGCAATACCAAACAGATGTGCGAAGACATTCTGCGCGACTCGGTGGCGGCATATCCGTCGCTCAAAGGCATCGCCCTGCGATATTTCAACCCTATCGGCGCACATCCGTCGGCTCTGATCGGCGAACTCCCTCGCGGCGTGCCGCAGAACCTCGTACCTTACATTACGCAGACGGCTGCCGGCATTCGTGAGTGTCTGTCCGTATTCGGCGACGATTATCCGACGCCGGACGGGTCGTGTCTGCGCGACTATATCGACATCGTAGATCTCGCCAAAGCACACGTGGCTGCGATTCGGCGCATGATCGACGGCGCGAACAAGGAGCGTTACGAAATCTTCAATATCGGTACGGGACGTGCCGTTTCGGTGTTCGAACTCGTGAGGACGTTCGAGCGTGTGAACGGACTGAAACTCAATTATAAGGTCGCTCCGCGTCGTGCGGGCGACGTTGTGGCGGTGTGGGCATTACCGAAATCAACGTCGCAGAAACTCTCAAAGAGATTCGCCGCGCACTCAT
>ENA-UOIZ01002097-UOIZ01002097.1-human-gut-metagenome-genome-assembly--contig:-P88-NODE-2097-length-14527-cov-12.379975_pt1 | contig 14527 bp, 15 predicted proteins | sample MGYA00242336_ERZ723883 | MGnify/ENA metagenome assembly ERZ723883 | reverse complement strand
AGTATGCCGAGTGCGGCAGAAAAGAGTATCATTATAATCGGCGACGGTGCAGTTTTTTTGATTCTTTTATATCCGAAATGTGTCAGCCACAGAATGGCAAAGACCAAAATGGATTTAGGATCCGGAGCAAGCGCCGAATAAATATCCGTAAAACCAAGCAATGTTGATATGGCCATACCGATCGCCGTAGCGAGAATCATTGCGATAACGCAGGGGCGGACTCCGGAGAGAAAAGCGTTGACGCCGGCATATTTCATCAGGTTTTTGAGTACCGCCGCAATTAAAAGTATGATAATGAAAGACGGAAGAACAACGCCGAGCGTAGCAAGAAACGAGCCGAGAATGCCGCCTTGCGTGGAACCTATAAATGTCGCCATATTAACGGCAAGCGGACCGGGTGTCGATTCCGAAACGGCAATGAAATTTAAGAATTCGCTTTCCGTTAGCCAGCCGTTTGAAATGACTGTTTCTCTTACAAGGGAAACCATTCCGTATCCGCCGCCGAAGGTAAAGGCGCCGATTTTAAGAAAGGTGAGAAACAAAGTCCACTCTTTTCTCATTGCCGCACCACCTGTCGTTTCTGTAATTATCCCATTCGAAAATCACATAGTAGGCTCTTGCACAAATAACGCATACGGGGATCAGCCAAAGAGCAAGATTTTCTATTGCATATCGGTTCAAATCCTTGTTTCCTCGCTTTTCTCAGTCTACCCGCAGCATACGGTAACCGACGCCGATATGCGTCTGAATGTATTGCGGACAGTCCCTTTGCGGCTCCAGCTTTTTGCGCAGTGTCGCCATAAACACCCGCAGAGAAGCAATATCGTTTTCCCAGCTGCTGCCCCAAATCTGCTGCGTGATATAGGTGTGCGTCAGCACCTTTCCGACATTATGAGAGAGCAGACACAAAAGCTTGTATTCAATCGGGGTCAGGTGCAATTCCTCCCCATTTAGATAAGCGCAGCCGGCGGCATAATCAATTTTAAGCTTGCCGTTTTGGAAAACTGGTGAGTCGGCGTCGCCGCTTGCCTGAAGCAGCAGCAACCGTCTTTGCGTGACCCGAAGGCGTGCCAAAAGCTCCTCTATGGAAAAGGGCTTTGTCAGATAGTCGTCCGCCCCGGCATCCAGCGCCGTGATTTTGTCTTTATCCTCGCTGCGCGCACTGATCACAATAATGGGCATATTTGACCATGAGCGGATGCTTTCGATCACCTGTGTGCCGTCGATATCCGGCAGTCCCAGATCCAGCAGAACGATATCCGGGTTATGGGAGGTCGCTTCTATAATAGCGCTGTGTCCGTTCTCCGCGGTCAGGTAGTGGTAATCGTGAGCCTTTAGCGTTGTTACGATCAGATTGCGGATGGGGCGGTCGTCCTCCACGACGAGTACAAGGGGTTTATTCATTCAGAGTCACCTCGCTGAGCGGTAAAGTAAAGGTAAATATGCAGCCGTGCGGTACGTTATCCGTAAGCGTCAGCGTTCCGCCGTGCAGTTCTACGATAGATTTACACAGGGTAAGCCCGATTCCGAAGCTTCTGCGGCTGTCTGCGACGGTATTTTTTCCGGTGTAAAACATCTCAAAAATATGCGGTTTCATATCGTCTGCAATTCCGTTTCCGTTATCGGTGACTCGGATCACGGCATCCCCGCCCTGTTTTTCCGCACTTACGCAGATCTCGGAGCCTTGTTCGGTATATTTCAAAGCATTATCAATAAGGTTGACAATGACCTGCACGATAAGCTGTGCGTCCATACGGGCAAGGATCAGATCGTCGCACCTTACCGTCACCTTGTGTCCGACGGATTTTTTCTTCAAATGCGAAACGGCTTCGTTGACCACTTCGTCCACAAGCTGGTCGGTAAGTTCCAGCTTCAGGCGTCCGTCATTCAGCCGTGTAACATACAGCAGATTTTCCACCACGCCGATCAGCCATTCGGAATCGTCATAAATATCTTTATAGATCTGCTGCTTGGTTGCTTCGTCCAGGCAGTTTCCGTTATGCAAAAGCGTGTCCGCATTACCCGAAACGGAGCAAAGCGGCGTGCGCAGATCGTGTGAGATCGACCGCAAAAGGTCGGCGCGCAGCTGCTCGCTTTTTGCTAGATCTGCCGCCCGTTCCTTTTCGGCGGCGTTGTGAGCATTATCCATTGCCAGCGCACATTCGTTCACAACCGACAGTACGATGCTGCTCTCAAATGAATCGGGCTTTTCGGGTTTCATCGGTATCCCGATTACACCGTAGACTCTGCCGCCTGCACGGATTGCAAGATAAAGACATTCGGATTTTCCAAACTGTGCTGTCGCTGCTCCTGCACGGCGACCGTTTTGAAGCACCCATTCTGCGGTCTGCCGCTCTGCATCGCTTAGCAGCTTTTCAGTGTGTGTATCCTTTTTTTCGGCATACAGCCGCCCGGACAACATTCCGTTTTCGCCTTTCGTATAGGCAACAATACTGCGGTCAAGCAGCCGCGAGAGCTGCATACAGGTCACGCTTAAAACATCATCGTTGCTTTTTGCTTTTTGCAGCAGACGGTCAGTGTCAAACAGCACCTGCACACGGAACGCGGAGCGAGCCGAGAGCCTTGCATGATCTTTCAGCTTCGAGGCAAGCGTGCCGGTGAGAACGGAAGACGCCAGCATAACTGCAAAGGTAACGGGATAGCCTACGGCATAGGTCTGAAAGGACAACCTGGGTTCGGTAAGAAAAAATCCGAACAATGCAACACTTAGAAGTGAGCCTGCTATACTGCAAATGTATCCTTTGGTCAAAACGGAGATCATCAGCACACCTAGGATGTATACCGTAACGATATTGGAATCGGGAAAGCCGAGATGGTCGAACAGAAACCCGATCGCCGTACATACGGCAAGCGCCAGGACGGTCACGGCAATATCCCGCAGCGACGGTATCTCTGCACCAAAGAACAGACGGCGTCTGTGCGACTTTGTGTAGTTCAGTGCGTCGGGAATAATATGAATGTCAACATTGGGGGCGGAGGAGATCAGCTTTTCGGTGAGAGTCGGTCTTCCGAACAGCCCTCTGCGTCTGGCACTGCTTTGCCCGATCACGATTTTTGTGACATCGGAAAGCCTGACATATTCCGAGATCTGCAGCGCTACATTCTCGCCGTGCGTCATAACGATCTCGGCGCCGAGCCTTTGCGCGAGCTGTATGTTCTGCGAAAGTCGGGACTGATCCTCATCATTTATGACCGTATCCGTCTGCACATAGATGGCGGTAAATCTTGCATGAAGAACCTTAGCCATCTTTGCGGCGGTGTGTATGATCCTTGCATTAGACGGCGAAGAGGATAGGCAGACAAGGATATGCTCGTCTGTATCGAATTTTGACTGTTCGGTTTGTACTTTCATCGGTTTCACCGCCCTTTTTATTTTATTATTATACAGTAAAACTGTAAAAAAATCTACCGCAACCTAAAAATCATTCTTCTGCCCATCGGAAAGAATAATATCGACATTTCCGTGCGTTTCACGAAAACGGCGGATCTCACATAATATTTCACTTTCGGACAGTCCATGCGGCAGCAGGACTTTGGAAGGCTCGCAGGATTCGTTTTCCTTTAGCAGTGCCTTTCTGTTTTCCTCAAGAAATCGATCCAGCCTGCTCATAAGATAAAATCCGAAAACAAATACGGCAAGCAGGCTGACAATCAGCAATAGCTCAGCCATCCTCATTCACCTCTGTTAAATGCGAAAACACTTTTGCAGTTCTTTGTAAGCACCGAGAACCAAAAGAGTGATCTTGTCCGTAAAAACGGTTTCCGGTGAAACTGCCATATTGATTTTTCCGTTCTCCTTGGTTGCCATAATATTGATGCTGTATTTTCTGCGGATATCCAGTTCTCCGACGGTTTTGCCGATCCATCCCTTCGGCACCTCTACCTCAAAAATGGCATGAGCCTCACCAACCTCAATGTAATCCCGAATGTGGTCGGCAGTGTACCGAATAGCAGCCCAATTTGCTACCTGTTTTTCCGGGTAAATGACCTCGTCCGCTCCGTTCCGCAGAAGGAATTTTTCCTGCACATCACGCTCGGCACGGGATACAACTAATTTTGCGCCGAGTTCTTTCAGCAAAGAAGTGGTTTCCAGCGAGTTTTGAAAATTTCCGCCGATGGTGACGATGCACACATCAAAGTTTCCGATACCGAGCGACCTTAAAAACTCCGTGTTTGTGCTGTCGCCGATCTGTGCATTGGTGACGATCGGCAGACTTTCATTGACTCTTTCTTCGTTGATGTCTACCGCCATCACCTCGTGTCCGAGCTTACTCAGCTGCAAAGCAATATGCCTACCGAATCTGCCGAGACCTATTAACAATATGTTTTTCATAATATAGTAACTCCTTTATCCGACTGTGATTTTTTCGAGTGGCAGCTTTGCTCCGCTCTGATTTTTGTTGGAAACCGCCGCGTAAATCAGGGTAAGTCCGCCGACTCTGCCGAGATACATCAAGACGATCAAAATAAGCTGAGAAAGAACACCGAGCTGCGGTGTGATTCCAAGGGTAAGCCCGACCGTTCCGACAGCGGACGCCGTTTCGTAAAGGCAGGTGCTAAGCGGCAGACCTTCTGCCGTGCTGATAACAATGCCGCCGACAAAAAACAGCAGGAAATACATTACGGCAACGGCTGCGGCGTTTTTCACTACCGAACCGTCAATGCGCCTGCCGCAGACTTCGGCATCGTCCTTTTTGCGACAGACGGAGAATGCACTCAGAATCAGAACGGCAAGCGTAGTCGTTTTCATACCGCCTGCCGTGGAGCCGGGCGAGCCGCCGACGAGCATGAGCAGGGTCATAATTGCCTTGGAAGAACCGGTCATAGCGGGAAGATCAGCGGTATTGAAACCGGCGGTTCTCGGTGTGACAGACTGAAAAAGCGACGCAAGAATCCTTTCGGCGAGCGGTAGCCCCGTAAAATCGCAGAAGAAAAAGAATACTGCGGGAGCGATAATGAGGATTGCCGTTGTTACCAATATGACCTTACTTTGCATACGGTATTTTTTGAAATGCCACTTGTTTGTGTAAATATCGTCCCAGGTCAAAAATCCAATACCGCCCACAATAATTAAAAGCATAATTGTAATGTTTATCGCCGGATTTCCTATGTATCCCGTAAGTGACGGGTATTTGTTTTCGGCGGTGCCAAGTATGTCAAAACCGGCGTTGCAAAAGGCGGAAACCGAATGAAACGCCGCCATCCAAATTCCCTTAATACCGTAGTTTCCGCAAAATGTCGGCAGCATGACGATCATCCCGATAAGCTCGATCAAAAAAGTTCCCCGCACAATAAAACGAGTCAGGCGGACGATCCCGCCGACCTTCGGGGCAGAGATGGCATCCTGCATGGTACTGCGCTGCATCAGCGATATTTTTCTGCCGGACAGCATAGCGAAAAGTGCCGCAACTGTCACAACACCGAGCCCGCCTATCTGAATCAGCAGCAGTATTACCGTCTGCCCGAAAGCGGACCAATAGCTGCCCGTATCCTGCACAACCAGTCCCGTAACGCAAACGGCGGAGGTCGATGTGAACAGCGCCTCGTGAAACGGCGTAACAACTCCGGCAGTCGATGAAAACGGCAGCATCAATATCAGCGCTCCAAGCACTATGACGCCGGCAAAGCCCAAAACGATCAGCTTAAAGGATGACAGCCGCTTTTTTCTATGTATAATTTTAGGCATATATACTTCTCCTGTTTCTACTTGTTTACAAAGAGTATACCGTGAAATATAAAAAAACGGTGTAATGATTCGGCACTCTGTATTAAGATTGCATTAAGGCGCTCATTCTTTAAAAAAACAGCGCAGAGCATAGCAAACAGCACAGACAAAGTCGGAGCGTTTGTAACCGTTGTGCGGCTTGAAACAAAGCTCAGAGCCACTCTCACAGAACAACAAAAGGCTCTGTTCGAACAAATTAAAAAACGGCTTTGAAAACACACAGGTGTTTGCGGATGACGGTTACAGCGGAGTGAATTTTGAAAGGCCCGCCTTTCGCCGTATGCTCCATCTGATTGAGGACGGAAAAATCGGAGTCATCATAACAAAGGATCTGTCCAGACTCGGAAGAAATTATATTGAAGTGGGTTCATATACCGAAATATACTTTCCGAAAAACAATGTGAGGTATATCGCCGTCAATGAGTTCCTTTGCTCTCTGCTCGGAGCATTCAAAAACTTCATTCACAGGTCGGGTTACATAGCCGTTCTGCCTGTCGTTAAATGCTGTTGTTACTCTGATTTTCATTCTGTCACCACCTTTCTAAACCGGTCGAAATCGACGGGTTTAAATGCAATAAAAAAGCACTCTGATTTCTCAAAGTGCTGATTTGATGCGTTAAGTTTTGCCTTGGCAAGTTACAGACAAGTTAAAAAGTCCGAAAACAAGCCGTTTTTCTTGCTCTGAACATATTCTCGGCAAGTTAAAGATACAACAAAACCGCCCTTTTTACGGAGCGGTTAAAATTTATGCTGTTTCTCTTTGTGTTTTGTTTTGTTTGGGATTGTCGGGCATATCAGTCATTTTTGACATTCTCACAAGCATTTCTTCTATGCCTTTTCTTCCTCTGTCTCTGTCGTCAATATTCATAACAACACTAAAATAGGAGTGTCACAATGCATGGTACTCCTTGATTTTATGCGGATATTTAGAAACACTTAAAAATCGTAACGCAGAATTTCACAGTTTTCAACACCGAAATCTGCATACTCCTCATTTGTCATATCGTTAAAATATGAGTTGACAACTCTTGCAATGCCGTTGTGAGCAACTAAAATACAAACCTTTCCGCTTGCTTTCACATCATCAAGCAGATTGTAAATTCTTTGTGCAAGATGCAGCATAGACTCTCCGCCGTCATAACGGCTGACGAAATCTCTTTTGGCAATGCGAAATTCTTCGCCGTCTCTTGGCGTTCCCTCATATTTTCCAAAGTTTTGCTCGGTTAATCTCGGCTCTGCTTTTGCAGGAATTCCCGTGATTTCCGAAATGTGCTTTGCGGTTTTTTCGGCTCTCATAAGCGGAGAATAGAGGATGATATTTGCTTTTATATTCTCTGAAAGAATTTTCTTGCCCGTTTCAACAGCCTGTTCATGACCTTTTTCCGTGAGGTCAATATCCGTTGAACCGCAGATTTTATTTTCAACATTCCACACGGTCTGTCCGTGTCTGACAAAATACATATGTCCCATAAGCGTTCTCCTTGCAGTTTTTCTAAACACTATTTTAATTGAGCCGACAACGAAAATCAAGTTACAAAACAAATTTTTGCAAATAAATTGACAGCGGCAAAGTCAGCTGATATATTTGATATGTACAGTTCAAAATTAAAAACGGAGTGATTTGTATGAAGAAAACTTTGATTGTAATAGATATGCAGAATGATTTTATTGACGGCAGTCTCGGTACTGATGAGGCTGTGAAAATTGTGCCTAATGTACGCAAAAAGATTGAAGAATACCGTTCAAACGGTGATGAAATTATTTTTACAAGGGATACTCACGGTGAAGATTACCTAAGCACTCCCGAGGGCAAAAAACTGCCCGTTGTGCATTGCATAAAAAATACTCACGGCTGGCAGATTGCAGACGGACTTGATGTTCCCGATGCAATCCATATTGACAAGCCGTCATTCGGCTATACTCATTGGGATAAATTCTGCTTTGAAAAAATCGAGCTTGTAGGACTTTGCACCGATATCTGCGTTGTGTCAAATGCGTTGATTCTAAAGGCACTTTTCCCGAACGCTGAAATCAGCGTTGATTCGGCTTGCTGTGCCGGCGTAACCCCCAAAACCCACAATTCCGCCCTCGCAACAATGAAAATGTGCCAGATTGATGTGGTGTGATAATGGTTTGAAAATTCAAACTTTATAAAAAACAGTAGTGGCAAACCGTGTTCTCTGCTACAAGTAAATGCATAATTATACAAATACGGTCGGGAAAATTCGGTGTATTGTTTTACGCCTGTCTTCCCGACCGCATTTTTTTATTATTACCTATTTTTAAAAATCATTCTTCCATTTGCTTGCCGAGGAATGCGGCGGCGGTTTGTGCAAGCTTAATTTCGGCATTTGTCGGGATTTTGGTCTGTTCGCCTGTGAGCATAACTACCGCACCCGAAACATCTCCGGCGGCGATAATCGGATAGATTACCGATGCATAGTGTTCAATGCCCTCAATCGGCTGAATATCGCCGAGCGTCTGCTGTGTTGCCGAATAGGTTTTGCGATTTTCCATATATCCCTCAAGTACGGTTGTTACCCTGCGCTCAAGAAATTCACGCTTTGAAACTCCTGCGGCGGCGATTACATGGTCACGATCTGTTATGATTGTCGGCATTGAGCTGATTTTGGCAAGCACATCTGCGTATTGTGACGCAAACTCAGCAAGCTCTCCGACAGGCGAATATTTTTTAAAAATAACCTCGCCGTCCGTTGCGGTATAAATTTCGAGCGGATCTCCCTCACGAATACGAAGCGTCCGCCTGATTTCTTTCGGTATAACCACTCTTCCGAGATCGTCGATTCTTCTGACGATTCCTGTTGCTTTCATATTAAAAACTCCCTTCGGACAATTTTGCCCTTTGTCTGATACATATTCAGCAAATTATTTGCAGTAATATTGTTTGATTCATACAGTTTTTTATACCGAAATTTTCTTTGGTGACATATTTTTACAACATATAAAAAATATAACTTTATCACGATTTAGTTAATCGCAACCACCTAAATTGCAAATAAACAAATTAAGAACAGCTGACACAGATTATTTCGTATCGGCTGTTCTTAATAATTGTTTAGATTACGCTTTTTTGGATTTTGAGGTGATTTTATCTGCGATTTTGGTAACTATGACGCAGAGGATGATTGTGAAAACCATATCGGGCAGAGTGTTGCCGACGATAATATCAACATTCATCAGGAAACGATATGCCGCAAAGCCTGCAAGCCATACTATGATGTTGCAGATGTCAACGGCTTTGCTTGCTCTGTCTTTTTTGAGAATGAAAAAGTCTGCAATCTGAATGGCAATCATCGGAGCAAATACCGAACCGATGAGATAGAGAAAATCGGTGATGTCATCCATAGGATAAACAATTGCGGCGATTACACCTACTATTGTTACTGCAACGGCAACATATTTTCCTTTGAGTTTTGAGAATATCGACTCACTCGAAATTCCTGCCGAGTAAGCATCAAGGAAGGTTGTTGTAACTGTTGAAAGAATTACAATTACAAGACCTGCAATGCTGAGTCCTGATTTAAGCATGATTTTTGCAATATCGCTTTCGCCTGTAAGGATAGACGCACTCATACCGATTATGTACATCCAACAGCTTACCGCACCGTAAACAAGTGTGCTTGCGAGAGTTGCCTTGAACGGCTTTTCCGCCTCTCTTGTGTAGTCGCTGATGAGCGGTAACCATGAAAGCGGCATTGCTACCGAAAGCTCAACTGCCGCACCGAATGACATTGAATCATCGCCTGCCGCACCCATACCGTTGCCGTTTCCGAAAATAAAGAAACACATCACGATTGTGAGAATGAACAGTGCCGCCATTGCAATTGTGTTGAGCTTGCCGAGGTTTGAAATGCCGACAAGAATCCAAAGTACAATCAATGCACCGATTACAATACAGGCAATCCACCTGCCTGTGTCGCCCATATTCAGAATACTGTTCACGGAAAGTGAGCCGTCATAAATCATAATTGCTGTCCAGCCGACAAGCTGAATAACATTGAGGACAGAGAAAAGAAGTCCGCCCTTGTTGCCAAAGCTCATTTTTACGGTTTCCATTGAGCTTTTACGGCACTTACCGCCGATGAGTCCTGCACAAAAGAGCATTGCACATCCGATTATGTGACCGATTATTACGGCTAAAATGCCCTTTTCAAAACCTAACGGAGCAAAGTATGTACCTGTGAGAATTTCGGCGATTGAAACGCCTGCTCCGAACCATATCAAACTGTTTTCAAATACACTTGTCTGCTTTTTCATTGCTCTGCCTCCGAATTTTCTTTTGTAAATTTACTTTGAATGTCAAAAGCGTGGTTCATGGGACCGCTGCCTTTGCCGAGGTCAAGCATTGCCGCAAGTGCGCCTGAAATATAATCCTTTGCACGCTTTACGGAAGCGTCAAGGTCAAAGCCTTTTGCAAGATTTGCGGCTATCGCACTTGAAAGTGTACAACCTGTTCCGTGTGTGTTGGGATTGTTGATTCTTTTGCCGTTGTACCATGTGTAGGTGCCGTCTTTAAAGAGCAAATCGTTTGCATCGTTAATCTGATGTCCGCCCTTGCAGAGAACCGCACAACCGTACTTTTCGCTGATTATTTCAGCGGCTTTTATCATTTCTTCCTCATTTGAAATTTTCATTTCAGAGAGAACTTCCGCCTCCGGAATATTCGGTGTAAGAACTGTTGCAAGCGGAAAGAGATTCTCTTTGAGAGTGCTTACCGCCTCGTCGCTGATAAGCTTTGCTCCGCTTGTTGCCACCATAACCGGATCGACAACAATATTTTTTGCATCATACTTTTTCAGCTTGTCCGAAATTGTTTTGATAAGGCTTGATGAAGAAACCATTCCGATTTTTACGGCATCGGGATAAATATCCGTGAAGATACTTTCAAGCTGTTCACCCAAAAATTCGGGTGTGGATTCCATAATTGCCGTAACGCCGGTTGTGTTCTGTGCGGTAAGTGCGGTGATTGCGCTCATGGCATAAACACCGTTTGTTATCATAGTTTTGATATCCGCTTGAATACCGGCGCCTCCGCTGCAGTCACTGCCAGCGATTGTTAATGCTGTTTTCATTTTAATCTCCTCTTTGCATTAATTTTTTACAGCGACAAAAGGTGGTGCCCCCAATCTGCCGCTTTTTCAAAGCTGTCTGCGTAGTAATCGCAAACGGCTTTTATTCTGTTTTTGTCATTCCTGCTTGATTCGTCATACACTCCCACCGTTTTGAAACCTGCCTTGTGAGCAGTTTCTGCGGCAAAAACAGCGTCCTCGAATACAAGAGTTTCACTCGGAGCTGTTCCGAGTTTATCTGCACAGACAAGGTAAATGTCGGGACTTGTTTTGCCTTTTCCGATTTGTGAACAGGTCACAATGTCCGTAAAATATTTTAGAATACCGAGCCTTTCAAATGCCTTTTTAATATGCGTTTTGTCGCTTGATGTTGCAATAATCATTTTGATATTGTTCGATTCCAAAAACTGTAAAATTTCTTTTGCATCGTTTTTTAAACCGACCTCATAAAAGTAAAAATCTTCAATGATTTTCAGCACACCCGAAACTATTTCATCAGTTGAGAAATGGAGAGCATACTGTTTTTTCATATACTCCGCACCCTCCGTCAGACTCATATCACAGAGCTTTTCGGAAAGACCGTTTTCGGCTGTTTTGCCGACAGACGAGAGGTAACGCTCTCCTGCGTTATCCCATATCTTCATTGAATCGAGAAGTGTGCCGTCAACATCAAATATTGCAGATTTAATCATTCGCAACCGTCTTTTCCGTAAGTGCTTTAAGCTCTGCTGTTGCCTTTGTAATATCGGGCTGAGCGAAAATAGCACTGATAACGGCAATGCCTACGATACCTCTGCCCTTGAGTTCCGTAACATTTTTGGAGCTGATTCCGCCGATTGCGATTACAGGAATGTCAACAGCCTCACAGATTTTCTGAAGTTCATCGTGTGAAACATCGTCTGCATCGTCCTTTGAGCCTGTTTTGAAAACTGCTCCGACTCCGAGATAATCTGCTCCGTGCTTCTGAGCAAGAAGGGCCTGTTCAACAGTCTGAGCCGAAACACCGATGATTTTGTCGTCACCGAGAATCTTGCGGACATTGCCTGCCTCCATATCACTCTGACCGACATGAACACCGTCAGCGTCAATTTCTTTTGCAATTTCTACATTGTCATTGATTACGAAGGGAACATTGTACTTTTTGCAGAGTTTCTGAATTTCAAGAGCCTCTTCAAGAAAATGCTTTTGGTCAAGATTTTTTTCTCTTAACTGAATGAATGTTGCGCCGCCTTTGATAGCCTTTTCAACCTGACTGCAAAGTGTTTCACCGTTAAGCCATGCCCTGTCGGTTACGGCATAGAGCAACAAATCTTTTTTATCGCAATTCATACTTTGCTCCTTTTTCAAGTGTTTCGGCATCCATATTATAGATAGCGTCAATAATTCGGTTGCGGTATGTTGAGTTGCCGTCTGTTTCTGCCATATTTGCAAAAGCGATTTCGCCTGCAAGTCCCATTGTACAAACTGCTGCGGCAGTTGCCTCAAGAACATTGTCGGGGTTTGCAACGATAAATGCAGTTGTCATACCCGAAAGCTGACAGCCTGTTCCTGTGATTTTGCTCATCTCGGGACGACCGTTGCGGATTACATAGCACTTTTCGCCGTCACTTACAAGGTCAATAGCGCCTGTGATTGCAATTACGCATCCCGACTTTTTGGCATAATTCTTTACAAATGCAACTGCGTTATCGAGATTTTCTTCTGTTACCGCATCCGATACATCGGCATCAACACCCTTTGTTGTGCCGCTTCCGAGTGCAAGAGTTTTGATTTCCGAGATGTTACCTCTGATAACATCAAATTTGATTTCTTTTGCAAGCTTAACCGCTGTGTCTGTGCGGAGCTTGCTTGCGCCTGCGCCGACAGGATCAAGTAGAATTTTGTGAGAAAGTTCATTAGCTTTTTTGCCCGCAATGAACATACCCTCAATTGAGTTTTTGTTAAGTGTACCGATGTTGATGTTAAGACCGCCGCAAATGCTTGTGATGTCGGCAACATCATCGGGTTCGTCTGACATAATCGGACTTCCTCCGCAAGCGAGAAGTACATTTGCAACATCGTTTACTGTTACATAGTTTGTGATGTTGTGTACAAGCGGTACATTTTTTCTTACATTTTCAAGACAATTTCCAATCATAGCGGATTCTCCTTTATAAAAATAAAACGGACGCACCAACAAAAGGTGTGTCCGTAAAGGCTCGCTGTTTCCCTCCGTTGGCATTATCCAAATCAGGTCATAGGTCGAGGCATTCAGCCTCCTCTCAGCCGACTAACTTGTCAGCTCCCTTACTTATAATATACAATTTGTGTCGTAATTTGTCAATGAAAACTTGACAAATAGTCACCGAGAACGATTAGTACGAATCTATCCTCAGTAAAATCTTCTGTATTCAGTATATCTTTTATGTAAAAAAACACTGATTTTTAAATATCAGTTGACTTGAAGAAGAAAAAACAGTACAATAAAAATAAACAGATAATATGGTTGAATTTGCTGTTGTAAAGGGGTTTTCCTCGAATTTATTTTTTGTTGAACAGGAGAAAAAGTATGTTTTGTAAAAATTGCGGAAGACAGTTATTGCCTAATGAAAAGTTTTGTGCCGATTGCGGAGCACCTGTACCCGTACAGGAATCAGCTGTACAGAACGAACAGCCGATTGCAGAAAATCAGTCGGTTGAACAGACTGCCGATATGAATGTTCGGAATGAGCAGACACAGCCTGTTGAAAATCATCAGACTGACACATATAATCAGATGCCTGCAAATGATTATTCCGCACCGCAGTATCAGACAGTTAATGCACAGGGCGGATATAATCAGTATCAGAACGGTCAGCAGGGCGGATATTCTTATGATTATAACAATCAGGGCGTTCAGCCACAGTATGCACAGCCGATTCCAAAGAAAAAGTCAAAGACACCGTTTATAATTACAGCGTGCGGCATTGCGGTTGCACTCGTTGTTGCAATTGCGGCATTCTTTATATTTAACGTACTTAACAAAGCCACTCCTCAGGGACAGATTCAGGGTATATGGAGTGCCGAGGAGAACGGAGTAAGCTTCCAACTTGAGTTCAAGCCTGACGGTACAATCAATATTCCGAATGCAAAAGAGCTTGGCAAGCTTATTTCAAGTTATGCCGGCAGTTCCGATTACGGCGATTTAATAAACTATGATGAGATTTTTAATATGATTAAACTGACATACAGCATTGATGACCAAAAGACCCTTTCGGTGAGTTTTGAGGTGTCTTTTATCAATCAAAGTCAGTCGCAGTCACTCAAATGGTCTGACGATCCCGCAAACGGCGGTTCGGATACATGGGGAATCGACGGCGATACTCTCTACATAGCCGGCACAAAGCTGACAAGAATCAATAACTGATATTGTCTTAAAAAATTCGCAAAAAACAAGGTCACGGTTCAAAATCGTGACCTTTTGTTGTGTGGAATATACAGGCTCTGCCAAAGAGATTTCGTTGTTGTCCGATGAACGATACTGTATGACAATCACTTTGTGTTTTAAGATAATTCTATTTATCACAAAATATGTGCGCTTACTTGCGGGCGGATAATATTCGCCCCCACAGATTTGTACAAAAAGAAAAGACAGCACAATTTCTGTACTGTCTTAGTTGGAGCGGATGACGGGGCTCGAACCCGCTACCTCCACCTTGGCAAGGTGGCGCTC
>ENA-UOIZ01002094-UOIZ01002094.1-human-gut-metagenome-genome-assembly--contig:-P88-NODE-2094-length-14561-cov-5.021095_pt1 | contig 14561 bp, 9 predicted proteins | sample MGYA00242336_ERZ723883 | MGnify/ENA metagenome assembly ERZ723883 | reverse complement strand
AGACTCGAACTCGCGACCTCCTGCGTGACAGGCAGGTATTCTAACCAGCTGAACTACCACACCGTTTAAAGTACGCCGCAACCGTTTTTTCTCAATTGCAGTGCAAAGATAAGGCTATTTTTCGAATCTCCAAAATTTCGGAGCGTTTCGTTGAAAAAATTTCCCGCTTCTACGGTTGTACGAATATCGAGAACCGGACGCTGCCGTAGCTCCGCCGCTCGACGAAATGTTCGAACCCGCTCACGTCGAGGTTCTTCGAATGCTCCAGAATCAGCCATCCGCCGGGCCTCAGAAGCCGGCGGCCGAAAACGGTCCCGGGAATCGTGTCGCTGCCCGCGATATCATAAGGAGGGTCGGCAAAGATCAGGTCGAACTGCTTGGAACAGCTTTTCAGATAGAGAAAGGCATTGGCCTTGACAGGGTGAATCCGGTCGAGACCGAAATTCCGGGCAGTACGCCGGATGAAGTCGTAATGCACCGCATTGATTTCGACCGAAACGACCGAAGCGGCCCCCCGCGAGGCAAACTCGTAGCTGATCGAGCCGGTCCCGGCAAACAGGTCGAGCACGTCGGCACCCTCGACATCGCGATGGCTCTCGATCACATTGAACAGATTTTCCTTGGCGAAGTCGGTCGTAGGACGGGCCCGCAAATTTTTCGGCGGCTGTATGATCCGGCCGCGAAGGATGCCGCTAACGATTCTCATAACACATTCGGATTACGGACGCATACCGGTACGAATCTTCCTTATGTCCGACCGAGCCGGGAAGCGCGGGCCTGACGGCCCCGACGCAGCGGAAACGCCGCCCGAGGGAGCGGACCAGCCCGTCGGGCAGCTCGCCCGACAGCGCGACGCGGAACATCCGGTCGGGAAACATCCGTCGGACGCTCTCCAGCAGATAAAGCAGATCGGCTTCGGTCCGGCACGGCAGCGTCGCGGCATAGAGCAATCCCGACGCATAGGCCGCCAAATGAACCGTATCGCGCGAAAGGACGGCCTCGATCACCTCGTCGCCGGGCCCGACGCGAAGCACGTCGAGCAGCGGATGCGTGAACCCCACCTCGCCGTAGCGCCGACGCAAAAAGGCGCATACTTCGCCCTCGCAGGCCATCAGAGCGATCGCGCCGGCGACTTCCGACGAAACCAGGACCTCATCCGCATCGTCGAGCGACACGCCGTGAACGTCCAGATAGCTTCCGGCATCGCTCGGATCGAAAAGCTCGGCGGGAACCAGACAGACCCGGTCGGTATCGAGCGATATTTCCGTCCGGTCGCCCACGGGCTCGGGTAGCCGGCCCATGTCGGAGGCTTCCCTCAGGGCCTCCGCAAGACCCTTTCCGGCAGCGAACCGGACGGAAAGCAATCGCTCGACCGCTCCGTCGCATAGCAGGCAACCGGTCATTCCCCGGCGGGAGAGTTGCAGCGCGAGCAGCCGGCCCGCGCGATATTTCGGTTTGCTATCAGTCATCGTTTCTCGTTTCGGGCGATACGCGCGCTCGGTGAAAAACGAGCGTCTTTTCCGGCCACGGCCTTTCCGATCCCCCGTTATTGAACTAATTTTGCCTCGGGCGGACATCCGTCCCTCACCGACAACACCGAACATTTTCCGACCATGATATCGTCGCATATCGCCTCCCAAATTTACAAGATTTTCGGATTCGACCCAACTCCGGGACAAATAACGGTCGTCGAGCGGCTGTCGCGGTTCATCGCCGAAGCGCCGACGGACCGCACTTTCATCCTGAACGGCTATGCCGGAACGGGCAAAACGACGCTTGTCGCCGCTCTGGTACGGACGCTCGAAGAGATGGGCGTGCCGGCCGTGCTGCTGGCACCGACCGGACGGGCCGCCAAAGTAATGAGCCGCTACGCCGGCCGCAAAGCCTATACGATCCATAAAAAGATCTACCGGCAAAAGACGCTGGCCTCGGCCGAGTCGCACTTTTCGCTCGACTATAACAAGCAGAAAAACGCCGTGTTCATCGTGGACGAGGCATCGATGCTGTCGAACTACTCCCCCGACGGATCGCTGTTCGGGTCGGGACAGCTGCTCGACGATCTGGTCACCTATGTCCGCCGGGGCGCGGGCTGCCGACTGATTCTGGTCGGCGATACGGCCCAGCTTCCGCCCGTGGGGCTGGAGCACAGCCCGGCACTCGACGTGCAGCATATGCAGGGGTACGGCGAAGCCGAGGCCGTGCTGCTCGACGACGTGGTACGGCAGGACAGCCAGTCGGGCATACTGTTCAACGCGACGCTCGTGCGCTGCATGCTGGAGGCCGACATCATCGACATTCCGATGTTCGACACCTCGTTCGACGACGTGGAAGCGCTCGAAGGAGGCGAGATACTCGAAGCGATCCAAAGCGCTTACGACCGGTACGGCATGGACGAGACGATCATCATCACGCGCTCGAACAAGCGGGCCAACCGCTTCAACGAGGCCGTACGGCGCCACGTGCTGTTCGCCGAGGAGGAGATCGGCTCGGGCGACCTGCTGATGATCGTCAAGAACAACTACCATTACACGGGCAAGCAGCAACAGCAAGACCGACAGGAAAATCCGGAGCAGCAGCCCGGCGGCACGGACTTCATCGCCAACGGCGACACGGCCCGCCTGCGCCGCATACGCCGGTTCGAGGATTTCTACGGATTCCGCTTCGCGCAGGCGAGCCTCGTATTTCCCGACTACGACGACATGGAGCTCGAGTGCCAAGTGCTCCTCGACACGCTCTCGAGCGAGTCGCCCGCACTGACGCGCGAGCAGAGCAGCCGGCTGTTCTTCGCCGTCGCGGAGGACTACGCCGACATTCCCTCCAAGGCGAAACGCTATAAAGAGGTGCGCGAAAATCCCTACTTCAACGCGATGCAGGTCAAGTTCGCCTATGCCGTCACCTGCCACAAGGCGCAAGGCGGACAATGGCGCTGCGTGTTCGTCGACCGGATGCTTTTCGGCGAGGAGACGATCAGCCGCGACCTGCTGCGATGGCTCTATACGGCTCTCACCCGGGCGACCGAAAAGTTGTATTTTATCAACTTCGACGAACGCTTTTTCGAAGATAAATGACTATTTTTACGCTCTGAACCGATTATTTTAAAAACTTGGCAAAAGAAACCAAATACGTCGAGACGCCGCTGATGAAGCAATACTACGGCATCAAGGCGGTGCACGGCGACGCGATCCTGCTGTTCCGCGTGGGCGACTTCTACGAGACGTTCGGCGAGGACGCGATCAAGGCCAGCAAGATACTCGGCATCACGCTGACGCGCCGGGCCAACGGCGCGGCCTCGTACGTCGAACTGGCCGGCTTCCCGTACCATGCCGTCGACACCTATCTTCCGAAACTGGTCCGCGCCGGGGAGCGCGTGGCAATCTGCGAACAGCTCGAGGACCCCAAAACGACGAAGAAAATCGTCAAGCGGGGCGTCATCGAACTCGTCACGCCGGGCATTTCGCTGAGCGACAACATCCTGTCGTGCAAGGAAAACACTTTCCTCGCCGCCGTGCACTTCGCGGGCAAGCGCACCGGCGTCGCATTCCTCGACCTGTCGACCGGCGAGTTTTTCGCGGCCGAGGGCGACAGCCCCTACGTCGACAAGCTGCTGGCCAACCTGTCCCCTAAGGAAGTGATCTATCAGAAAGGATACGAGAGCGAGTTTTCCGAGGCTTTCGGAACGAAGCACTATACCTATCGGCTCGACCCGTGGATGTTCGCCGAGAATTCGGCCCGCGACAAGCTGCTCGCCCAGTTCGGCACTACGTCGCTCAAAGGATTCGGCATCGAGCAGATGCCGGCGGCGATCACGGCGGCCGGAGCGATCCTCTATTACCTCGAGTTCACCGAGCATCGTCAGACGGGCCATATCTCGTCCATCTCGCGCATCGACGAAGACCGGTACGTGTGGATCGACAAGTTCTCGATCCGCAACCTGGAGCTTTTCACGGCCAACGGCGGGCAGGAAGGCTGCTCGCTGTTCGACGTGCTGGACCGGACCGGATCGCCGATGGGCGCGCGGATGCTCCGGCGCTGGATCTCGCTCCCGCTGAAAGACCCCGGACAGATCAATCGCCGGCTCGACGTCGTATCGCTGCTCCGCGACGACGCCTCGTTGCGCGAGATGCTCGCCGAGGCGGTCGCCTCGACGGGCGATCTGGAACGGATCATCTCGCGCGTTGCGGTCGGACGGGTAACCCCGAGGGAAGTCGTACAACTGAAAAACGCGCTGTACGCCGTCGAAAAGATCAAGACCGCCATGGAGCAGTCCGGGCAGGAGCCCCTGAGGGAAATGGCCGCGAAGCTCGACCTCTGCCTGAAAGTAAGGGACCGCATAGACAAGGAAATCTATCCCGACCCGTCGAACCAGATTCAGAAAGGCGGAGTGATCGCGCAGGGAGTGAGCATCGAACTGGACGACCTGCGGAACATCGCCTCGCACGGCAAGGAAATCCTCGCGAGCATCCAGCAACGCGAAAGCGAGGCCACAGGCATCCCGTCGCTCAAGATCAGCTTCAACAACGTGTTCGGTTACTATATCGAGGTACGCAACACGCACAAGGACAAGGTCCCCTCCGACTGGATCCGCAAGCAGACGCTGACCGGAGCCGAGCGGTATATCACCGCCGAGTTGAAGGAATACGAGGAAAAGATACTCGGCGCCGAGAGCCGGATGCTCGTGCTGGAACAGGAATTCTTCGCGGCGCTGCTCGCCGAGCTGGCCCGCTACGCCGCGCCGATACAGGCCGACGCTTCGGTCGTCGCCCGGCTCGACTGCCTGCTCTCGTTCGCCACGCAGGCCGTCGAAAGGAACTACTGCCGGCCCGATGTGAACGACTCGCAGACGATCGACATCCGCGAGGGAAGGCATCCGGTGATCGAAACGCTGATGAAAGTCGGCGAGCAATACGTGCCTAACGACATCCGCCTCGACGACTCGTCGCAGCAAGTGATCGTCATCACCGGACCGAACATGTCGGGTAAATCGGCCCTGTTGCGACAGACGGCGCTGATCGTGCTGATGGCCCAGATCGGCAGCTACGTTCCTGCGACCGAGGCGCACATCGGCATCGTCGACAAGATATTCACGCGCGTCGGGGCCTCGGACAACATTTCGCAAGGCGAGTCGACCTTCATGGTCGAAATGCTCGAATCGGCCAGCATTCTGAATAATATCTCGCAGCGGAGCCTGGTGCTCTTGGACGAGATCGGACGCGGCACGAGCACCTACGACGGCATATCGATCGCATGGGCGATGGTCGAGTACATCCACCAGCATCCGACGGCCAAGGCCAAGACGCTGTTCGCCACGCACTATCACGAACTGAACGAAATGGAGGAGCTCTACGAGCGGGTCAAGAACTACAACGTGGCGGTCAAGGAGGTCGACCGGCAAGTGATCTTCCTGCGCAAGCTCGTGCGCGGAGGAACGGAACACTCGTTCGGTATCCATGTGGCTAAAATGGCCGGCATGCCGGCCGCAATCACCGACCGGGCCGGACAGATTCTCCGGGATATGGAATCGGCACACCGGGGAAAGCTGAAGGACAGCCGCAAGAAGGCCCCGACGGTCGCCCAATACGGCGGCAGCGGCATCCAGCTCAGCATGTTCCAACTCGACGACCCGGTCCTCAAGCAGATCCGCGACGAGATCAAGGGACTCGACATCAACTCGCTTACGCCGCTCGAAGCACTGAACAAGCTGAGCGAAATCAAGAAAATAGCCGGTATCTGATCCATTCGACCAAAAGACACATATCACTGACAACCAGACGGTTGTCAGTGATATTTTGTCATCGATCCGCCGGTTTGTCAGGACAGAATGGCGCGACCGGTTCGCCAAGGAGGCCATCACGGAGATATTTCGCCCCAGAACGGGACCGCAAAGCCGGAAATCCGTCCTCCCGATCCCGCTGGCATACATTTTGATCTTCCTCATATCGAACCCGGAAAACCGAAAGGGGCCCGGGACGAAAAAGCAAATCGAACTAAAAACAAATAAGGAGGACAAAACTATGATGCCTGCAAGAAGATCACAGAACTGGCTGCCGGGAATCTTCAACGATTTCTTCGGCAACGAATGGGTAGAGAAAACCAACACCGCCTCGCCGGCGATCAATATCATCGAGTCGGACAACGACTACAAAGTCGAAGTGGCCGCCCCGGGAATGACCAAGGACGACTTTTCGATCAAGATCGATCCGGAGAACCAGTTGATCGTGTCGATGGAAAAGAAAACGGAGAACGACGAGAAAGACAAGAAAGGCAAATATCTGCGCCGCGAGTTCTCGTACAGCCGCTTCCAGCAGATCATGGTGCTGCCGGAAAACGTCGAAAAAGACAAGATCGACGCGAAAGTCGAGAACGGCGTGCTGACGATCGACATTCCCAAGAAGGTCGTCGAGCCCGAGGAAAAGAAGATGAAGGAGATCGCTATCAAATAAGCAAGAAAGCACAGAGAAGCGCTTCGCGATGAAAAGCGGGACAGCCGGCGGGCTGCCCCGCTCTTTCATGTATTGTCCCGCAGGGGAAAGCCGGACTGCCGCTACGGACGACGCGGCCAACAGATCGTGAGAACGGAGCCCGCCGGATCCCTCACGATCCGCCGGCCTCGGCATCGATCAGATAGCGTTCGATACGAGGAAACGGGGCGTCCCGAAGCAGAACCGTCTTGCGCCCGTCCAGCAGATAGAGCGTCGGAATGGCTTTCAGATCGTACAGCTCGGCGCTCTTTATTTTCAGGTCGGCATCGTAGGCATTGATCCACGCCGAGGGAAAATGCGGCAAATAGTCGCGCCACGCCTTCATATCCTCGTCGGGATAAACGGCCAGCACCTTGACCTTTCCTCGGGCAATCATCCTGCCGACGGGCTCGGACGCAACGATCTGCCCGATCGTCTCCTTACAAGCGGTACAGCCCGGATTGTTCAGGAAAAGAATCGTATAGTCGGCTTTCACGCCGTACAGCGTACCCCACGCTCCCGAGGCGAGCCGGTAGCGGAAATCGGTTGCCGGCGTCCCGGGACGATTGCGCCGGGCCAGCTCCAGTCGGTAACGGGCCCGGACCTTGTCCGCCTCGCCGAGCCTCTCGGAAGCGATCATCGCCTCGAGCGCGGGAATATAGAGCTCCTCGTTACGCATCGGCGAATTGGGATCGTACAGGTATTTCTCGAACAGCCCGACAAAATAGCCGTACATCGCCGAATCGGCCTCGGCTTTCGACAAAGTGATCCGGACGGACTGCGAAGCGAGTTCGCCGTGCATCTGCCCGAGCAGATTGACGTAGTCGGCGAACGCCTGCTCGGTCACCTCGGGCAAATCGACGTAGGAGGTGTCGGAGAAGTCGAAATGATTCCAGTAATTCTTCGCCACGTACTCGGCACGCTGCTCGGGCGTATCGAGCAGCATAGGCACGTCGACCGTTCGGAACATCTTGGGTTCGGAGCCGGGCCTTGCGACGGTTTCGGCCTTGCGGGACGTCTCGCGGCAAGCGGTCAGGCCGAGAAGCAATAAAACGGCAAGCACTCTTTTCATCGGTAAACGCATGGCGAATCTATCCGGTTATCGAAGGAAGCGTCTTCTGTCCGGTTCTCCGTTCCCGTTTCAACGCCTTGCGCTCCCTGCGGCGCTCCGCCCGCGACATCGTCTCGTCGGCGGGCTCCCAGGACCGTCCGGCAAGCGAATCGGGCTCCGAGGCAGGCACCCTCGCCGAAGAGTCGATCACGACCGAATCGGGCAAAATTCCTTCCTGCTGCAACATCAGGCTGTCGGCACGGGAGAGTCGCTCGTCGGGAGGCAGATAGGCCGAAGAATCGACGGTCGGAGCGATCCGCATCTCTCCGAGCGAAGCGGCATCGACGCCCCGGCGGAAAATATCGGTAATCGTACGACGCAAGTTCACGCGGGTAGTATCGATCAGACCGACGAACGACGGGAGATTCTCGCTCTTGTAGCGCGCGCGCCCTATCCGGAACTTGAACTTGTCGAGCGTACCGAAAATATTGACGCCCAGACGGAACGGAATAGGAGACTTCAGAACGGAAATATGATAGTCGAAACTCATGTCGAGCCGTTGGACTCCGCTGACAGCCGCTTTGTAACGATCCATCTCGACGATGAACGGGAATAGCTCGATCCGGTTGTCGTGCACGAGCAGATCGACCGATATGCGGTCGATGAGATTCCGCTTGCGGTTCTTGAACCGGAGCATCTTGGATATTTCGGTAAACGTCTCGCCGTCGAGCAGCACGAGGTTCTCGCCCCGGATGCTGCAGGCGGCATTAAGCGTCGGCAGCTCGATGTTCATCATCGTATCGACCGCAGCCGTCGCGGCGATCGTACAATCGACCATACCTTCGAACGAACGCAGCATCGGCAGCAGCGAATCGACCGAAGGCATCAGGGAGATCAGCCGTTCGACCTGCACGCGGCGGAGCTCCAGATCGAAACCCGTGACGATATCGTCGCGGCTGCGGGTGGCATAAAGAGCCGTCAGGCTCATATCGCCCGCATTGGTTTTCGCCTGCAAATCCTTTAGCTGGACGCAACGGTCGCGGGCGATCAGATCGCCCGAAAGCGAATGCAGCACCAGCGTAGAGTAACGGCCGTAGCGAACGCAGAGACCGACATGCAGATCGATATTGGACGGGATGACGATCAGCGGACTACCGGCCGAATCGGCATCAGCCATTCCGCTGCCTTCCTCGATGAGCTGCTGCAAGCGCTCGCTGCTCTCGGCCTCGGCCAGCGATTGCCGGTATTGTTCGGACTTTTCGCCGTAAGCCGCACCGGCCATTGCCGCACGAGCCAGCTCGTTGAAGTTCAGCGTATCGGATTCGATTTCCATATCCACCTCGAGCACGCCGCGCCCGGAGAGCGCCCGCCTGAGATTCCCGATGCGTCCGGTCAGCTCAAGCGACGAGACTCCGGAACGTATCTGGGTATTTTTCAGTTCGATCTCATTCGTCGTAAAGCGCATATCCACCCGACGCAACCGGTTCGGAAGCGGGAAATAGGGCGTAACGACGCGCCCGCCCGCAGCCTTCACCGAACCGTTCGCATCCCAACGGCGCAACATCTCGCCGAGCGACCGGTCGATCCGCATATCGATATCCGACCCGGCGAAATCGTCCTGACGGGCCATCGTACCGCGACGTCTCTGCGCTCTCCAGTGAGCGAACAAGGAATCCCGCGCAACGGCGGGATAGACCCCCTGCAACGAATCGAGCAGCAGACGACGGCGCGCCGAATCGAACCGACGGGCCGCCAGCGTAGCGCTCATATCGACATGGCTGCCGAACAGATCGTAACGCTCCACTCCGTTTCGTACATTCATCATCCGGGCATCGTAGGAAAGACCGAGCAAAGGTACGGCGGCATTCCCGGCAGAAGGTTCGATGCGGAAAGTGCTTTGGACCGAATGCAGCCTCAGCGAGGAAGAGTCGGACAAGGAAACTTCGAAATAACGCGCCCCTACCCCTCCGGCCAGCGGGTGGACGACCGTCGTGTCTCCTCCGAGCGATGCCGCGTCGCTTCGGACCCCGGCGCCGACTTTCGAAGCGATCAGCCGCAGCTGGTTCTTCCAATCGACATGCATCGTATCGGCCGTTACGACCATGCGGAGCGTCTGCAAGCCGTCGAAGCTCGTAGAATCGTTCCTTCCTTCTTCCGAACCGAAAGTCAGCACGCCTCCGCGGACCATCAGAGAAACGGTATCCTCCGGCATATCGATCCCGATGTCGTCCATGGTCACCCGACCGCCCAAACGGACCTGACCGATATGAGCCATATTCAGCTGACTGAGCCGGAAACGGGCACCGGCATCGATACCCAGACGGCCCCGAACCCCGATTCCTCGCTGCGACGGGAACAAGACGGACAACGTATCGAGATCGACCGCCCCGGCCACCCTCGCCGCTACGGACGGATCGCCCAACGCATTCCAAACCGTCGCATCGGCATCCAGCGTCATGCCGGCTCCCTGCATGAACAGACGTCTCAGTACGAACCCTATCGAATCGGGCCGGGCCGAACGGTAGAACAGCGAGGCGTCGAGAGCCAGACGGTCGAGACGGGTCTTGGCATTCCTATACCCGAGATAGCCCCCGTCGGTCTTCAACTCGACCGAGAAATCGGGCAAACGGCCGTCGGACATACGGTAGCTGCCCCTGACATTCACATTCATATCGAGGGCGATGTCCGTTTCGATCCCTTTCAGAGAAGGGGAAAGACCTTCGGGTACCAAACCGATCAGCCGGGCGACAGAAAGCGGCCGGATACGACAGTTCAGACGCGAATCGATACTGTCGGCAGACAGGTCGACCCGTCCGTCGAGACGCACCGGAATGCCGCCCGCTTCGAGCGTCAGCCCATCGAACAGGATTCCTCCGCGCCGGCGGGTATCGAACGCGAATCCCCCGTGCAACGAGACGGGCAAATCTCGACAAAAGTCGAGCGTATCGACCCGGACACTGCCCCGGCTCTCCCAGTCGATCCGGTAGGTCTGGCCGGAAGTCCCTTTCAAACTCAGCATGTTCAGATCGAGCTCGGCTTTCGTGCGATCGGGACGGCTGTCGTAGACGATATGAGCCGTGTCGCGCACCGTCAGGCGGGCGACGTGCAGATAAAAGTCGGAAGCGGAAACCGTATCGCTTTCGAAGGAAACCGTATCGGCCGCATAGATTTCCCAGTTCGCCCGCCCCGATGGGGCCACATAGGCATAAACGCGGGGACGGCGCAGATCGATCCGGCGGACGACCAAGCGCGAAGCGAGCAGCTGGGGCAGATCGAGCGCCAGCGTAAACTCGTCGAAACGCAACAGCGTATCGGCTGCGGCGGGTATTTCCGCGCGCAACGAATCGGGCAGGCCCTCGAAGGCCCGGGAAACGATCTGGCCTCCTTTGAGACGAACGCCCACGTTGGGGAAATGCCGTACCAGCGAAAGCGATACGGTATCGAACCCGATCCGAGCATTCAGCACCCGGCTGGCATACTCGTTGACGAGCGGTGTCAGACGGGCGGGGGTAAGCACCAGAGCCACGCCGCCCAGAACCAGCCCGGCCAAAAGGATCAGCGAAGCCAAAGCGACCAATGAAATCTTAGCAACCCGGCGGCCGACCCGTCTCGGCGGACGCACGGGCATATCGTCTTCCTGCACGGATCGGACGGAAGGATCGGACGGTCGTCGTGTCATAAGCCTGTACGGAAATATTTCTCACGCAAATATAGCAATTTTCCGCGCGCCTGTCGCATCTCCCTATCGCGGAAGATACCCGCACGGAAAGCCCGTTCACGCCCGGCCGAACTCCGCGCGTCTTTCGGCACCGTACAGTCTTTCCGTTCCGGAACCGGCTCCGAGCGGAAGCCGGCAACGGATTCATGGAAACGGCTTATATTCCCACGAAGAAATGCCACGGCACAAGCCGAAAACCGAAGCAACTACCGCTCCGATTCACAAAGCCGCCGGCCGACGCAAAGCCTGCCCGGCATCTCTCCGCGGAACGCTCGTCCGAATCGGCTACCCGTCAATGTTGTCCGCGCGCTTCGAGGTAGCGAATCAGAGGCCCGGGCCGGTCGGTCTGGATAATCCGTGCGCCCAGCGAGTCGATCAGCACCCCGTATACGCTGTCGGGTTCCGTCTCGGCCCGGTCGTCGTAGCGGCTGCCGGCCATGCCCTTCCACATCGTGTTGTACCAGATCAGCGCCCGACCGGCGAGCATCTTCTCGGCTTCGAGCGGCACACGCGTCGTATCGTTTCCATAAAGCAGCTCGTAAGCCGCCGGACGTATCTTTTCCTGAAAATCGGCAATCGCCTCCAACGCCCCCTCCTTGTCGAGATGGACGATCGGCATGTAGACGATCCGGTCGAGGTACTTCCCGAGCGCTTCCTGCACGCGGTCGGTCGGCTGCGTTCCCTTCATCAGCACCTGGCGGGCGACTCCCAGCGAATCGGCCAGAAAAAACACATCGTCGAAAATATCGAAGCCCTTGTCGATATTGAACAAGATCCGGTCGCGTCCGAGCTCGAACACTTCGTCCAGCGTCGGCACAAGCAAGTCGGTCAGCGTACCGTCGGGAGCTTTCAGCCGGCATCGGCGGATCGAGTCGAACGTCAGCGAGGCCACCTCGCCCCGACCGTTCGTCGTCCGGTCGATCGTCGCGTCGTGCATCAGCACCAGACGTCCGTCGGCGGTCCGGCGGATGTCGATCTCAACGACATCGACCCCCATCTCGATCGCATGCTGCACAGCGGGCAGTGAGTTCTCGACGCTATGCTTCCAGTCTCCCCTATGAGCGACCACCACGACCGAGGAGGTATTCGGATCGTACAGTTTCCGCAGAATGCTGTCGACCCGTGTCGGCTCCTGCGCCTGAGGAGCGCCGGAACAAGAAAAGGCCGCGAATCCGACCGCCAGAATCAACCATAGATTTTTCATAATCAACAATGCGTTAAATTTCGGGACATATCTCTTCCTCCTCGCGTCAGACAAGCGGTATTCCCTCGACAAAAACGATCCGGACCGGCAACCCGCCGAGCAGGGCATCGTCGCGAAGCGTTACGCGAAAGGAGCGTAGCGATCGGGAAAAATTCTCCGATAACCTTACACAAAAGTAAGAATTTCGGAATAATCGCCACGCTTCCCGAAATAAACTTATCGTAACTTCATCCGCCGGCTTCCCCGTCCCCGACACGAAACGACGAACCTCCCGTCCGCCACACCGGACCCGCACGAGGCCATTCCCCTTCTGCCGGAACAAGCGTCCATGCAGGAAAACGAAGCCGGCCGGTTCAAAGAACCGGCCGGCCGCTATCATCCGACTGAAGACTTCCGCCTCGTCCTTAGAACGCTTTCTTATAAATGGCGAGAATCTCCTCTACGTTCGTCTGACGGGGATTGCCCGGCGTGCAGACATCGTTGAAAGCCGCCTGCGCCAGCGTCGGCAGACCGCTTTCGGGAACGCCGATCTCGCTCAGGTGCTGCGGGATGCGAACACGGATAGCCAAATCCTTCACGGCCTTGACTGCGGCATCGGCAGCCTCGTCGTCGCTCATGGACGACGTATCGACGCCCATCGCTTCGGCAATCGTGCGGTACTTGGCCTTGGCGGCCTCCTTGTTATACTCCATCACGAACGGCAACAGCAGCGCGTTGGCCACGCCGTGCGGAATGTCGTAGTAGGCGCCCAGCGGGTGAGCCATGCCGTGCACCAGTCCCAGCCCGACGTTCGAGAATGCCATGCCGGCGATGTACTGAGCCGTCGCCATGCCGTCGCGGGCCTCGATATCGGAGGGATTCTCGACGGCCTTGGGCAGCCACTTGGCAATCATCTCGATGGCTTTGGTCTCGAACATATCGCTCATTTCCCATGCGCCCAGCGTAATCAGGCCCTCGATCGCGTGCGTCAGCGCATCCATGCCGGTCGATGCGGTCAGACCGCGCGGCATCGAAAGCATCAGCTCGGGGTCGATGATCGCGAGCGTCGGAATGTCGTTCGGATCGACGCATACCATTTTCTTGACGTTCTCCTCGTCCGTAATCACGTAGTTGATCGTCACTTCGGCAGCCGTGCCGGCCGTCGTCGGCAGCGCGATGACGGGAACCGACTTTTTCTTCGTATTGGCTACGCCCTCGAGCGACACCACGTCGGAGAACTCGGGGTTGTTGATGATGATCCCGATCGCCTTCGAGGTATCCATCGACGAGCCGCCGCCGATCGCGATCATGAAATCGGCTCCGGCCGCCTGGAACGCGGCGATGCCGGCCTTCACGTTCTTCACTGTAGGGTTCGGCTTCACTTCGTCGAAAATCTCGTAAGGAATGTTCGCATCCTTCAGCACGGCAATCACCTGATCGGCTACGCCGAACTTGATCAGATCCTTGTCGGTCACGATCAGCGCCTTCTTGTAACCGCGCTTGGCAACCTCTTCCGCGATTACCTTTCTCGCGCCGGCTCCGTAATAGGAGGTCTCGTTGAGATTCATTCTGTAAGCCATAACGAGTCTGTTGAGTTGATGTTTTAGATATTTTTCCGCGCACAAAAATAACACATATATTCGCCAATCGGAAGATTTTTTTCAAGTCTTTCGACCCGAAAGCGAATTTCGGTGCCGCCGGAGCGACCACAAGGCCGCAACCGGGCCTGCCGGAACCCTGTCCGATCCGAAAAGGCTGGATACCGTGACCCGATCCATCCCGCGAACGCTCCGGAAACTTCCGTCGGAGACCCGCCGCTCCCTGTCCCGGCCGAACGGAGCGAAACCGTCGGCGAAACAAGCCCGAGAGCGAATCGGTCCCGTTTCTCCCCTCCCGGTCCGGGAAGCGAAACCGGAAACGGACAAGACGCAAACACGGTACTCACTATCCGGAACATGTCCGGCCTTCCTGTAGCCCGGACACGCGCGGACGGCATCGGACGACAAAGCGGTCGGCCCGAAGCCCGTACCGTCCGAAACCCGCACCGGGCCCCGGCAGGACAGACCGCAATCCATGAAAAAGAAGCTCGCGGACCCTTCCCGGTTCCGCGAGTCTTCCTCGCCGTTGATGCCCGCACGACTACCGGATCTC
>ENA-UOIZ01002080-UOIZ01002080.1-human-gut-metagenome-genome-assembly--contig:-P88-NODE-2080-length-14626-cov-4.910782_pt1 | contig 14626 bp, 14 predicted proteins | sample MGYA00242336_ERZ723883 | MGnify/ENA metagenome assembly ERZ723883 | reverse complement strand
TTTTCTTCCCTCCGAAACTTTCGGCTTGGCAGTTTTTTGACAGTCTGAGCCCGGGCCTTTTAGCCCCCGGACAATTAGTGTTGGTGTTAAATTATCCTCCAGCAGACCCAAGCCCGCCACGGCCGAGGCCGGGAGCGAGAAGACGAAGGCGCCTGCGTCGCAGTCCGGCCCAGCCATGCGCAGAATGGAGCGCATGATCTCGGCCTTCTGCCCCGCCGCAGAGACAATAAGAATGACCTCCTTCTCCGCCGCGATGGAGATGTTGTAGAATTTCGGCGCGCCCTTTGCGCCGGTCCCCTTGCCGTGAAGGACCGTGCCGCCTCTGGCCCCGGCTGCGCGTGCCGCGTTCATCACGGCGTCCGTGCCGCCCTCGTTTGCAATGGCGATGATCAGCTCATAGGCGCAGCTCAGGTCCGGTGTGTATTTCGGGCTTCTCCCGCCGTTCAGATATGCCACCGTATTTCCTCCTCCTACACTTTTGATCGGCACGGCGATGACGATGCCGTGCCCCGGCACGCCGATGTGCAGCCGCCGCTTCTGCGCGGCGATCAGCGCTGCCGTCTTTTCCGCGTCGGCGATCGTCAGTACAACGCGGCGTTCATTTGATTCAATGCCGAGCAGGTCGAGCATGCTCTGCACGGCCGTCCCGCGCCCATGGAGCGTGACGGTCAGCGGCAGGCCGAGCCCTTCGCACAGGTCCGTGAGGATCTCGAGCCGCTCCGGCGCAATAATGGAGATCACATAATTCATGCCGCATCCTCCCAAAGCTCCACAATGTCGAAGTCGCCGTAGTGCTCCGGCGCGGCGGCGGTACGCTTTGCGCGGCGCTCATAGACGAAGCCGACGGCCTGAATGGACAGCAGCGGCATCATGGCGACAAGGGCCACCACGCCGAAGGCGTCGCGCAGGATGTTGCCGCCGAGCGCGCTGCTTGCGCCCATGACGAACTGGAGCATGAACGTCGCCGTCATCGGGCCGGAGGCCACGCCGCCGGAGTCGAAGGCGATGGCCGTATAGATGTCCGGCACGAAGAACGACAGCGCCAGTGCAATGCCGTAGCCGGGCACGAGGAACCACAGAATGGAGATTCCCGTCAGCACGCGCAGCATGGACAGGCCCATGGCCAGCGCGATGGCGACGGAGAGGCTGCGCTGGATGACCTTGCCGGGGATCGCGCCCGCGCTGACGCTCTCGATCTGCTTTTCCAGCACGCCGACGGCGGGCTCGGCCGAGATGATGAACCAGCCGAGCACCATGGCGAGCGGAACGAGCAGCCAGCCGTGCACTGCCAGCTCTGCGCCCAGCTCCGCGCCGAGCGGCGAAAAGCCGACGTTCACGCCGGTGAGGAACAGGACAAGGCCAACATAGGTATAGAGAATGCCGATGAGGATCTTGGCAAGGCTGCGGCCCGGCAGGCGCAGCAGCGTGAGCTGAAACAGAAAGAAGATCGCCACGATCGGCAGCATGGAGATCGCCATTTCCTTGAGATAGAGCGGAATGGAGGCGAGGAACGCGCCGCCGATGGCAGTCGAGCTGCCGAACGAGGCCGAGCTGAGGTCGGCAACGGCGTTGCTGCCCTGATAGAAAAAGCCAAGGATCAGCACCGCGAGGATCGGCCCGACGGAGCACAGCGCCACAAGGCCGAAGCTGTCAGCCTCCGCGCGGCGGTCGCTTCGGATATTCGACACGCCGAGGCCCATGGCGAGGATGAACGGCACGGTCATGGGGCCGGTCGTCACGCCGCCGGAGTCAAAGGCGATACCGAGAAAATCGGGGTCTGAAAAGGCGGCCAGCAGGAAGATGAGCGCATAGCAGCCGATCAGCAGCCAGCGCAGGTTCGCGCCCGTGACGATGCGCAGCATGCACACGGCCATAAACAGGCCGACGCCCACGCCGACCGTCAGCAGAAGTACCGTGCTGCTGATATGCGGCACCGTTTCCGCCAGCACCTGCAGGTCCGGCTCCGCCACGGTGATGGCAAAGCCGAGCGCGAAGCTCACGCCGAGGATGAGCGGCAGATTCTTCGTGCGCGTCAGCGCCGTGCCGATCTTGGTGCCGATGGGCGTCATGGACTGCTCCGCGCCGAGCGAGAACAGGCCCATGCCGACGACCAGCATCACGCCGCCGATGAGAAAACTCAGGAGCAGGTCCGGCTTCATCGGCGCGGCGGCCAGGCACAGCAGAACGACGATCAGAACGATCGGCAACACGCAGTGTGCCGATTCGGCGACCTTTTCTCGCACGGCAGAGCGGTCCTCCCGCCAGTCGATGGGTCTTTTCAAACGGTTCCTCCCTTCTCGAGCAGCTTGCGCTGCAGTCGGACATATTCCGCCGCCTCCTCCGGGCTGAGCGCCGACAGAAGGACGGAGACCTCATCCAGCACCGCGCCCAGCCGCTCCCGGATGCATGCAGCGCCGGCCTCCGTGGGACGACGTCCACACGGCGCTCATCGTCAGCATCCGGCGTGCGGACGATCCAGCCCTTGGCCTCCAGATGCTTCAGCAGGGCGGCGATGCGCGCGGAGCTGGCATACAGAGAGCGGCTCAGCTCGGACGGCCCGGCCGTTCCGCCGTGGCGCAGCAGGAAATGCAGGACAAAATATTCGCCGCCGGACATCTCGTCCAGCCCGCGGACGGCAGGAAGATGGTGCAGCGCCGTCCGGAACGACAGCAGCTCGGCTGCAAGTGCGGAATAGTCCATGGTCTTTGTTGGTTCTCCTTATATTGCTAACACTATTAGCAATATAATACCATACCAAACCAGAAAAGGCAAGCCTTTTTCACCGCTGCAGCGACATTTGACTTTCCTCTGCCCATATGGTATACTAGCAGAGAAGAACCGGAGAATATATCGGTGGAGGAGGCCTTCCATGAAAAAATGCTTGCTTGCCCTTGCACTGCTTTTTGCTGTCCTGCTGAGCGGCTGCGCCATCGTGCAGACGACGGATCTGGCCGATTACGGCAACACCGGCGGCGAGACCTGGCACGGCAGCGCCGTTTTTGACCTGCTCTCCAACCTGACCTCTACCGGCGAGGCGGACGGCACGCAGAGCGCTGCGCCGCCGCGCATGCAGGAGCTCTTCCCGATCTTCCCGCCCGATGCGCTGCTGCAGCGTGCGCAGGACCGGGATTACCACCATCTCTATCGCTATACGCTCCTGCAGGACGAGCTGTTCACGCGCCTGTCCTGCCGCTATTCCGCCGCGGACTATCAGGCGGAGGTCGACCGCCTCGCGGCGCTCGGCGCAACCTATGACACGACGCTCTTCCGCCTGCCCGCCTATATCTGGATGCTCCACGACACGGACAACTCCGAATATGTCCTGCTGGAGGAATCCACGCGGACGATCCACTACATTGCCTGCCAGACGGACGAGCTGGCTGCCCTTGCCATGCCCGAGGGCTGGTATCCCGGCGAGTCGCTCCGGGCCGTCCGCATCGCGCCGCCCGAGGGAAAGGAGAATGCATCATGACCTGCCCGCAGTGCGGCACCGAGAATGCCGCTGACGCCCGCCTCTGCCGCCATTGCGGCGCAACGCTGCCGGAGGGCCCGCAGCCCGTTCCCCTGCGTCTGCAGCATGTGGCTGCATCCCGCCTGTGTCTGCTCACGGCGGCGGTCTCCACGGCGGGCCTTGTCCTGTTCCTGCTGCTGACACTGCTGTTCCCCGCCATGCAGCACGGCTTCCACGAGCTTGCCGCCTCTGTCGGCGTTCTCCTGCCGAAGGACGGCCGCCTGTTCGGCGGCGCGGCGTTTTTCTTCTTCCTGCCGTCCGCTGCCCTGTGCGCCGGTCTGTGGCTGGCATGGCGCGCGGCGCGGAAGGAAGAGCCTGTTCCGCTGACGGCCTATCGCGCGTTTCGTGCGGCTGCCTGGATGGAATTCGTGCTGCTGACGGGCCTGTGCCTGCCGCTGCGCCTCTATCTCTTCCCCTTCCACCTGCCGGACTTTGCGCGGTCGCGCGTGCTGAGCGGCTATATCGGTCTGCTCATCATCTGGGCGATCAGTCTGGTGTATTTCTGCGTGAGCCGCCGCTTTCTGCGGGCTCTCGGTTGGCGCACCCTGCGCGAAAAGCAGGGCCCTGGTCCGTGCAGCGTGATGCTCGGCATCAATGTACTTCTTGCGCTTGCCATGGTGCTCGGCGCATTCTCCGGCCTTTTTCCGGAGAGCCTGTTCTCCGGCTTTTTCCCGCTGGCCTTCTTTGATGGCCTGTGCCGCGGCGGCGGGCGGCTGCTTGCCGTGCTGAGCCTGCTGGTGTGGGCGGCGATCCGGGTGCTGCTGGCTCTCCTGCTGCTCCGCCTGTGGCCGCTGCTGCAGAAGCCCGAAAAATGATTTGTCAAAATTGCGGTGTGAACGTTGTGTTTGCACCGCAATTTTTTCGCACGAAAACGGCATACTATATCCGAATCAAATGATCGGAGGAACGTTCATGGGAACGAATCACATGGGGCGGCAGAGCATCCGCTTTCCGCAGCCGCCGGTCGTGCGCGGCTTCGCCTCCGTCGCCGGGAAAAAGGAACGCGAGGGGCCGCTCGGCGATCAGTTTACGGCAACGGTGCAGGACACGACATTCGGCGAAAAGAGCTGGGAGCGGGCCGAGCGCCGCATGCAGCAGATGACGCTGGAGCTGGCGCTGGAGAAGGCCGGGCTGACCGATGCGGATCTTGACGCGGCCTTTGCCGGGGACCTGCTGAATCAGTGCATCGGCTCGAGCTTCAGCCTGCGCAACCGCGGCGTGCCGACGCTGGGTCTTTACGGCGCGTGCTCGACAATGGCGGAGTCCCTGCTGCTTGCGGCTATGTCCGTCAGCGGAGGCTACGCGCGCACGGCGCTGGCCATGACCTCGTCGCATTTCGCCTCATCCGAGCGGCAGTACCGCTTCCCGCTAGGCTATGGCGGGCAGCGCACGCCGACGTCGCAGTGGACGGTCACCGGCGCGGGCGCAGTCCTGCTCGGCAGCGGGGAACACGGCATCCGCATCACGGCCGCCACGATCGGCAGCATTGTCGACCGCGGCATCTGCGATGCGAACAACATGGGGGCGGCCATGGCCCCGGCAGCCTTTGCGACGCTGCGGGCACATTTTGACGACCTGCACTGCACGCCGGAGGACTATGATAGGATCGTCACGGGCGACCTTGGAAAGCTCGGCAGCGAGCTGCTGCACGGTCTTCTCGAGAAGGATGGCATTCACGCAGACGTGCAGGACTGCGGCGTGATGATCTTCGATGCGCAGCGGCAGGACGTGCACTGCGGCGGCTCCGGCTGCGGGTGCAGCGCCTCCGTTCTGTGCGGGCCGCTGCTTTCCCGTATGGAGCGGGGCGAGCTGCGCCGCCTGCTGTTCTGCGGAACGGGCGCGCTGCTCTCTCCGCTGTCCACCCAGCAGGGCGAGTCGATCCCTGCCGTCTGCCACGCCGTCGTTCTGGAAAGGAGCTGACATGGACTATCTCAAAGCATTTCTGGTCGGCGGCCTGCTGTGCGTCATCGGCCAGATCCTCATCGACCGAACGAAGCTGACACCGGCGCGCATTCTGGTCGCCTATGTTGTAGCGGGCGTCCTGCTTGGTGCCGTCGGGCTGTATGACAAGCTCGTCGATTTTGCGGGCGCGGGCGCGACCGTTCCGCTGACGGGCTTCGGCAATACGCTGGCCCGCGGTGTCAAAAAGGCGGTGGACGAGGACGGCGCACTCGGCATCCTGACGGGAGGCCTGACTGCCTCTGCCGCAGGGATCACGGCGGCCGTGATCTTCGGCCTGCTTGCCAGTCTCATTTTCAAGCCGAAGGATAAATGAAGCCGCGGCGGTTATACTAATGCCGCGGCAAAACCGCGAAATCAAAATTCAGGAGGCTTTTCCACCATGGAAAACCGCAATCAGAACCAGAAGCAGAATCAGAAGCAAAACCAGCAGAATCCACAGCCGAGCCAGCAGCAGAATCAGAACGAGAACCGCCGCTAAGCAGCAAAATGCCGCCGAGCCCATTCGGGTTCGGCGGCAATGTAATTCTTCTTATTCCTTGATCGTGCCGTCTGCGTGGAACACCGGCAGCTTCTCAAGGTAGATGATGTCGTCGCGGTTCTGGGCGTCGCCCTCGGCGAGGATGGCCATACGGCCTGCGATGATGCCGCCCGCCTCTTCCACGAGCTTCTCGACAGCGGCAAGGGACTCGCCGGTGGAGATAACGTCGTCGACGATGAGGATGCGCTTGCCGCGCATGAGCTCGGCATCGGCCTTGTCGAGATAGAGATGCTGCTCTTTGGCCGTCGTGATGGAGTTGACCTTCACATCGAACACGCCGGACATATAGAGCTTCGGCGCCTTGCGCGCGAGGAAATATTTGTTCTGGCCGCTCTGACGGGCCATCTCATAGATCAGGGGGATCCCCTTGGCCTCGGCAGAGATCATATAGTCGTACTCCGGCGCCTTCTTCAGCAGCGCCTCAGCCGTCTTGACCGTCAGCTCGACGTCGCCGAAAATCACAAATGCACCAATATAGAGGTCGTCAGAAACTTTGCAGATCGGCAGATCCCGCTGGACCCCCGCAATTGTCATGGTATGATACATCGGACATTCTCCTTTTTACTTCCAATTGCTGCGCAACAGCACTTGAATATTATAGCGCGATTCCCGAATCTTGTCAATGCCGAGCCCTTCTTTGCAGAAAAAAAGTTGGGTTTTCCGGCGAATGGGCGGGAATTTTCGTGGAAAGCTATGCGCGAGGTGATAAAGCATGCAAAATGAGATCGAAATGCTCCGCTCCATCCGGCAGAGCACGGAAATGGGCTGCAGCGGCATCCGGGCCGTGCTGCCGGAGGCGCAGAATCCCGCCATGCAGAGCGCACTGCGGAGCCAATGGAAGGAATATGACAGCATCTACGCCGAGGCGGACCGCCTGCTGCGCGAGCGCGGCGTGCGCTTTAGCGGTGTGAATCCGCTGGCAAAATACGGCTCCATGCTCACGGCGAAGCTGCGCGTCCGCAATAGCCGGAACACGACGGCGAGAATCGCCGAGATGCTCGTGCAGGGCAATACGCGTGGCATGGTCAAGAGTATGCAGAACCTGCGCGCCATGGGCGTGCTGGACCCAAAGGTCTCGTCCCTGTCCACGCGGCTGCTGCAGACGGAGCAGGCCAATATCGAGGAAATGAAGCACTTTCTCTGAGCCGGCTCAGAGCGCGGAGACGGCCGCCTCCAGTGCGCGGATCATCTGTGCAAGCGGCATGGAGGCCACGCCCTGCGGGGCCTGCTCCGGCAGGAAGGGCACATGGATGAACCCGGCGCGGACCGGCGTTTCGGCATAGTGATGCAGGAGCGTGTACAGCAGGTCATTGCAGACATAGGTCCCGGCCGTGTAGGACACGGCGGCCGGGATGCCTTGCGCCTCGATGGCGGCTGTCATGGCGCGCACCGGGACCGTTGCAAAGTAAGCGGTGGGGCCGCCGGGCACGACAGGCTCGTCCTGCGGCTGATTTCCAAGGTTGTCCGCTATGCGCGCGTGGCGCAGGTTGATGCCGACATATTCCGGCGTCACGGCGCTGCGCGTTCCCGCCTGCCCGATGCACAGGACCGCATCCGGGCGGCACTCCGCCGCGCAGGCGAGCGTTCTTGCAGCCGCAAGGCCGAAGACGGTCGGGATCTGCAGCTTCCGGAGCTGCCAGCCGCCGATCTGCTCCGGCAGGGCCTTCACGGCCTCCCATGCCGGGTTGATCGTCTCGCCGCCGAACGGCTCAAAGCCGGTGATCAGAAGCGTTTTCATGCGCGTTCCTCCAGCAGACACACGGCGTGGCAGGCGATGCCCTCGCCGCTGCCCGTAAAGCCGAGGCCTTCCTCGGTCGTCGCCTTGACATTGACTGCCTCCGTGCCGAGCAGAGCGCGCAGGCGCTCCTGCATGGCGGGAATATGGGGCCGGAGCTTCGGCCGCTGGCATAGGACGGTGATATCGGCGTTGCCGACGGCAAAGCCCGCCGCATGCACGCGGCGCACGACCTCCTCCAGCAGCAGAAGGCTCGAAATGCCCTTGTACTGCGGGTCGTTATCCGGGAACAGCAGGCCGATGTCGCCGAGACAGGCTGCGCCGAGCAGGGCGTCCATCAGAGCGTGCGTGAGCACGTCCGCATCGGAGTGACCGTCCAGCCCGCGCTCGAACGGAATTTCCACGCCGCCGAGGATGAGCTTGCGCCCGGGAACGAGGCGGTGTACATCATATCCGTGTCCGATCCTCATGTCGTTCTCCCCTTCCAGATCGCCTCTGCGATGCGCAGATCGACTGGTGTTGTGATCTTCAAATTTTCGACATCGCCGGGCGTCAGGCGCACCGGCCTTCCGGCCGCTTCCATGGCGGAGCAGTCATCCGTGAGCGGCAGCCCCTGCGCGATGGCCCAGCGGAGCACGGAGCGAATTTCCTCCGTCCGGAAGACCTGCGGCGTCTGGACGGCAAACAGCGTGCTGCGTTCCGGCGTTTCAAGCACAAGGCCGCTTTCGGCGCGCTTGATGGTGTCGTGAACAGGGACGGCTGGCGCTGCAGCCCCGCAGGAGACGGCAGCGGAAACAGCCTGCGCGATCACCTCATTCGTGACGAGCGGACGCGCACCGTCATGAATGGCGGCATAGGGCATGGCTGCCGCAGAAAGGCCGCACAGGACGGACTCCGCCCGCGTTTTCCCGCCGGGAACGACGGAAACGGGCTTGGAAAGTCCTTCGCACAGGGCCTGCACGGCCTCCAAGCGGTCTGCACGCGTAACAACGATCAGCTCTGTGATCTCGGGCGCAGATGCCAGCGCTTCGACTGTCCGGCGCAGGACGGGTGCGCCGTCCAGAGGAGCCAGAAGCTTGTCGATGCCCTGCATACGCAGCGCGCTGCCGGCTGCGACGATAATGGCCGAGCAGCGGATATCTCCCCCGCTCACAGCGCCATCACCGTTTTCTTGAATTCCGCGCCTCTGACCATAAAGTTCTTGAAGCGGTCAAAGGCGGCGCTCGCCGGGGACAGCAGCACGATATCACCGGGCTTTGCCTGCTGCGCAGCGGCGTGAACGGCATCATAGAAATCCGGAATTTCGAGGATCTCCGGCGCATCCGGAACGGCGCGGGCCGCGGCTGCGATCTTCGGGCCGGTCGCGCCGGTGCAGACGAGCAGCCTGACGTGCGCTGCGATCTCCGGGCCGAGCACGTCATACGGAATGTGCTTGTCATAGCCGCCCGCGATAAGAATGACCTTCTCGGAGAAGCTGTGCAGGCCCGCGATGGTGCGGCTCGGGGACGAGGCGATGGAGTCGTTATAGAACTTTACGCCGTCCTTTTCGCGCACGAACTCGATGCGGTGCTCCACACCGCCGAAGTTCCGCGCGACATAGCGGATATCCTCATCCGAGGCCAGCCCTTCGACCGCGAGGATGGCTGCCATGTAGTTTTCCACATTGTGCAGGCCGGGAATTTTGATCTCCTCCTGCCGCACGACAGGTACGCCGTCGCGCCGGATCACGCCGTCCCGGAAGCTCGCGCCGTGCGCAGGGACGGTCTGCCGCGAGAACATCCGGACCTCTCCGGCGGCTTCCGGTGCAAACCCGGCCGTGATGGTGTTGTCCGCGTTCAGGATGAGCACGTCCTGCGCGGTCTGCCGGGTGAAAATATGCTTTTTTGCGTCGATGTACTCCGCCATATCGCGGTGTACGTCGAGATGGTTCGGCGCAAGGTTCGTCACGACGGCGATGTGGCAGCTGTGGCGAAGGTCCATAAGCTGGAACGAGCTCAGCTCCAGCACGACGAGGTCGTCCGGCGTCATGTGCTCCGCCTGATCGAGCAGCGGCGTACCGATATTGCCGCCGGTCCAGACGCGATGGCCTGCATGCTTCAGAATTTCGGAGATAAGCGTGCTTGTCGTCGTTTTTCCGTCTGAGCCGGTCACGCCGATGATCCTGCAGGGGCAGACCTCGAAAAAGGCCTCCATTTCCGAGGTAAACTGCGTCCCTGCGGCACGCAGCGCCTGCAGCTCCGGCTTTCCCGGGTGCAGTCCGGGTGTGCGGAAGGCCACATCGCCGGAGATGCCCGTCAGATAATCATCGCCGAGGTGCAGCTTCGCGCCGAGGCGCTCCAGCTCGAGCACCTCCGGGTCGAGCTTCTCCCGCGGCGTGCGGTCGCAGCCCGTGACGTCAATGCCAAACCGCAGCAGCAGGCGCACGAGCGGCCGGTTGCTTACACCGAGGCCAAGCACCAGCACGCGCTTCCCCTGCAGCCGGGTGAAATATTCCGTTACAGTCATGATCTATGTCCTTCTTTCCCCTGCGCCGCCCGGCGCAGGCGTTGAACTACTCCCATATTATATCCGCTCGGGATAAATTTTGCAATCCGTTTGACATTTCCGCCAAAATAAAGTAAAATAAACACGACTGGGACGGACAGCCGCGCATCTGCGCTGAAAAGCGCCCATGTGAGGAAAGTCCGGGCACCACAGGGCAAGGATAACGGGTAACGCCCGCCGAAGGCGACTTCAGGAAAAGTGCAACAGAGAAATACCGCCCCGCTCGCGGGGTAAGGGTGGAAAGGCGAGGTAAGAGCTCACCCGCCGCATGGGAACATTGCGGCGCTGTAAACTCTATCCGGTGCAACACCGTGGAGGAAGCATATGGCCTGCCCGGCCGCTTCCGAGGGGGTGGCTTGAGCGCAGCGGCAACGCTGCGTCGAGATAGATGGCTGTCGATCACAGAACCCGGCTTATAGTCCCAATCAAACATGAAAAAATGACGCCGAGAGGCGTCATTTTTTTTGCCTGCCGGGAAATCATTCGATTTTCCGGCAAAGGATTGCAGTCCGCTGCGCGCACGATCGCCCGCCGGAGGCTGGCGATCCGCACACTGGCGGACTGAGCTGTATTTTCTCCGACGTACACGCCGCCGGAGAAAATGATTTCAATTGATTCGCCGCCTGCGGGCGGCGAACTCTGCGAGGCCGTTATACACCGCATATGCTGAGATGCTCCGGTGCATCATGGTCGATTCTCTCAGATCAGCGCGAAATGTGCCAGCGCATGGGCCACGCCCTCGTCGTCGCAGTCGTCCGTGACATAGTCAGAGGCGGCCTTCGTCTCCTCGAGCGCATTGCCCATGGCAACGCCGGTACCCGCATAGCGGAGCATTTCATTGTCGTTTTCGGAATCGCCGAAGGCCATCAGCTCGTCCGGTGTCCAACCGTTCGCCTCAGCCATGAAGCGCATCGCAGGCAGCTTGCCGCCCTCGGCCGGAATGATATCCTGCCCATGGATGAACCACTGCGTCGAACGCGCATGCGGCATGAACGACAGCGGGCCTTCGCGGACCTCCTGCGCCGTCAGAAACATGACGGCCTTGACGACCGGCTCCTGCAGCATGGTGTGCAGGTCGCAGCGCTCCGGGATCTCCGTATGGATCTCTGCCATAACGACCGGCACGCGGTCGTTGAAATGGTAATTGAAGCGCGAGCGCTGCTCGCTGACGAGCCACAACGGGAGCGAACGCTCGTCACAGTAGTCCACAAGGGCGCGGACCTCGTCCGGGACCATTGCCACCGTGCGCAGCAGGTTCCAGCTGCCGTCATAGACGATCTGGCCGTTGTTGGTCAGATAGCCGTCAAACGTCATGCCGCGGAGCATCTCCTGCTCCTCCAGCTCGAAGCGGGAGCGGCCGGAGGCCACATAGACGCGGATGCCCTTCTCTCGCAGGGCGCGGATGGCCGCCTTTGTGGAATCCGGGCAGCGCTTGGTCTTCAGCGAGACCAGCGTGCCGTCGATATCAAAAAAAACAGCGCGGATCATCGTGTTCTCTCTTTCTGCGGCTTACAGGCAGGACAGCTCCAGCTTGCCGTCCTGCGCCTGCAGGCCGATCGCCGTGATGGGGCTCTCATAGCTGTCGATGAGCTTTTCGGCGACGACGTCCTCGATGTCCTTCTGGATGGTGCGGCGCAGGTTGCGCGCGCCGTAGGTCAGAGTATAGGACTTCTGTACGAGGTAGTCGATGACGCTCTCATCCCAACGGAGCGCCACGCCGTGCTCTTCAAGGGCAGTTTTCAGCTCACCGAGCATGATGGCGGCGATGCCGCGGAAGTTCTCCTCCGAGAGGCGGTTGAAGCAGATGATCTCGTCGACGCGGTTGAGAAATTCCGGGCGCAGGAATTCGGACAGGGCCTTCATGGCCTTGTCGCGTCCCTGCTCGGTCGCCGTGCGGCCGAAGCCGACGGAGCCGCCCTGCCGGTCGGAGCCCGCATTGGACGTCATGACGATGACGGTGTTTTCAAAATTCACGACGCGGCCCTGCGAATCGGTGATGCGGCCGTCATCCAGAATTTGAAGCAGAATATTCAGCACGTCCGGGTGAGCCTTTTCCAGCTCGTCGAACAGAATGACGGAATAGGGCTTGCGGCGGATCTTTTCCGTCAGCTGGCCCGCCTCGTCATAGCCGACATAGCCGGGGGGCGAGCCGATGAGCTTCGAGACGGAGTGGCGCTCCATGTATTCCGACATATCCAGCCGGATGAGCGAATCGACGGAGTCGAACAGCTCGTTTGCGAGGCACTTGACCAGCTCCGTCTTGCCGACACCGGTCGAGCCGACAAAGATGAACGAAACGGGGTGCTTCTTCACGGCGATGCCGACGCGGTTGCGGCGGATGGCGGCGGCAACGGCGTGGACGGCCTCGTCCTGTCCGATGATGTGCTGCTTCAGCCGGTCCTCGAGCTCACGCAGCTGGGCATATTCCTGCGCGCGAATTTTACTGGCGGGAATTTTCGTCCAAAGCTCGATGATGCGCGCAAGGTTCTCCATGGTCAGGACGGGCGCGGGCTTCGCCTCCAGCTCGGCGATCTCGGCGTCGAGGCGGCAGACGTTGCTGCGCAGCTTGGCCAGACGCTCGAAATTGTCCTGCTGTTCCGTGTCCTCCGTCAGCATCTTGATCTCAAGCTGGTAGTCGTCGCGCTCCTTGCGCTTTTCGGCCAGATCGGAGATCTCCTTGCTGTGCAGGTTCAGATCGGAGCAAGCCTCATCAAGCAGGTCGATGGCCTTGTCCGGCAGGAAGCGGTCCGTGATATAGCGCTCGGAGAGCACGACGGCCTGCCGCGCCATTTCGGGCGGGATGGTCACGCCGTGGAACACTTCGTAGTAATGCGCCACGCCGCGCAGGATGGCGACGGCCTCCTCCAGCGACGGCTCATTGACCGTGACAGGCTGGAAGCGGCGCTCGAGCGCGGAGTCCTTTTCGATGTATTTGCGGTATTCGGCAAACGTCGTTGCGCCGATGACCTGAATTTTGCCGCGCGACAGCGCAGGCTTCAGAATATTGGCGGCGTTCATGGAGCCTTCGGCATCGCCCGCGCCGACAAGGTTGTGAACCTCATCGATGACAAGAATGATGTTGCCGCAGGCCTTAATCTCGGCGATGAGGCTCTTCATGCGGCTCTCGAACTGGCCACGGAACTGCGTTCCGGCGACGAGCGACGTCAGGTCGAGCAGATAGACCTCTTTGTCGCGCAGCTTGAACGGGACATCGCCCGCGACGATGCGCTGCGCCAGACCCTCGGCGATGGCCGTCTTGCCGACGCCGGGCTCGCCAATGAGGCAGGGATTGTTCTTCTGACGGCGGTTGAGGATCTGCACCACACGCTCCGTTTCGACCTCGCGGCCGACGACCTTGTCCAGCTCACCGGCGCGGGCACGGCCCGTGAGGCTCAGACAGTAAGTGTCGAGGAACTTGTGTTTCTTCACCTTGGGCTTTTCCGTCTTGCCGTTCTGCGTCTCCTTCGGCTCCTCGCGCGGGGCGACCTCGCCCTGATTGCCGAACAGGCGGTTCATGTGCGGGAATGTCGCCGTGCGGCTGCCGATGTCGTCCTCGTCGGTCTCGTCCGGCTCCGGCTGCATCATGGCCATCATCTCGCCGTTGAGATTGTCCAGATCCTCATCCGTGATGCCCATGCGCTCGACGATATCGTCGACCTGCTTGATCTTCAGCTCGCGGGCGCACTTCAGGCACAGGCCCTCGTTCGTGCTCACGCCGTTTTCGACCTTCGTAATAAAAATCACAGCGATGTTCTTCTTGCATCGGCTGCAGATGGTAGGTTTCATAAGCTCACTCCTCCCGGAAGCAGTCGCGCCTCCGTAAAAGTCCCGCATTGCGGGCGTTTTCCTGCTTACGGCAGGAACAGGCTTGCCGTTCCGGTACCGGCCAGCAGGGCCGTTCCGTCCGAACGGGCAAGAATGCAGACGGCCGTGCCGTCCTGCTCCGTCTGGGCGACGGGCTCCAGCGCGCTCGTGTAGAGCAGCGCTTTTTCAGCCGTCAGAATGCCGACATAGCTGCCGCAGGTCGAAAGGCTGACCGGCATAAAGCTCAGCGACAACTGCGCCAGAACGCTGCCGTCCGGCTGCAGCGTGATGAGCTCTGCGCGGCTGGAGGTCTCATAGGGATCGACCAGCACGGTCACAAAGCCGTCTCCGCCGAAGTGATAGTCGGCGATGCGGCCGTTCTCCGCGACATAAGCGCCGCACTCCGTGCCGTCTGCCGCAAAGAACCGGACCCTGTCCTCTGAAACGGCGCAGACGACGCTGTCCGTCACGAAGGCGATATCATAGGGCATCTCCGAGCCGAGTGTGCACTCGGCGGCAATTTCCTCGCTGT
>ENA-UOIZ01002074-UOIZ01002074.1-human-gut-metagenome-genome-assembly--contig:-P88-NODE-2074-length-14659-cov-8.197412_pt1 | contig 14659 bp, 15 predicted proteins | sample MGYA00242336_ERZ723883 | MGnify/ENA metagenome assembly ERZ723883 | reverse complement strand
AACCGTGGCGCGGATTTTTTATTTTTCGCCCAGCACCAATGTGCGCAGGACGGGAATGCGCTTGATAAGCGCGATCAACGGCGGCAGGAGCAGCGCCAGCAGCACCGGCAGAAGCAGATACATGCTCCACACGGGGAAATGGAGCAGCTTATCCATCGCCCAAGCCAGCAGCACCAGCAGGGGGTTGTGCAGGACGTAGATGCCGAAGCTGCGGCTTGCCATGCAGCGGGTGAAGGCAGTCTCCTTATCCAGCCACCGTTTTCCCGCGCCCAGCACCCCAAGGCAGGCAAACCACGCATAGAGATTGGTAAGCGGGGCTTTCAGATTGTTGAGAGCCGCGTAATTCTGTCCCCAGAAATGCACCGTGTAGACGACGGCCAGCACGCCGCTCACGGCAAGCATACAGGGTGCCCATTTGGCGAGCAGGGACTGGATCTGTTCGTGGGAGAACAGAATGTAGCCCGCGAGGAAGCAGAACAGGTAGAAACCGTTGCGGTAGACCTCTATCACGGGAGTGTTCAGGATATAGGCGCTGCCCCACATGCCGAGCACCAGAAGGCAGATGACGGGGAAATTTGCCTTGCCGCCCAGCTGCCACAGCCAGTCTTTTTTGTCCAGCTTCCGAATCAGCACCAGCACCACCTCGCACAGCAGCAGTTCGTGGAGAAACCACAGTACCCCGATGCCGGACATGCACCACACAAGATATTTGGCAAACCCCGGAACCTGACCGCCGCCAAAAATGTTTGCGTACTGGTCGGTGACCCAGCCGGTGCTCCACCCGATGAGGAAGATAATGGCGATGGAGGGAATCAGTTGGCGGCGGACTTTGCCTTTCAGGTATTGCTTTCCCGTCTGCTTTTCCAGACTGTACCGGGCGCAGATGCCGGAGATCATGAAAAGTGCCGCCATGAACCATGGGTACAGCACATACAGCGGCGCGTCCAGCGCCGGAATGCCGGGGATAAGTACGTTGGTGATGACACCGACGCTGTTGAACTGGTAAAATACGTGATACACTGCGACGGACAGCACGATGCCGTAGCGCAGATTGTCAAGAAACGGTTTTCTCATGATTTTCCTCCCCGCAGATGGCGGTTGATACGGTTGGTTCTGTGCCGGATGGAAAGCAGAATGATTCCCCAGATCAGGGCGTAGCCCACCGCGAAGCATAGGGTAAAGACGCCGATAAATGCCCAGTCCCGGGGGATCCAGTTGTTCAGCAGATAGATCAGCAGATAGTCCAGATACAGCGCTCCGGCGTGAATTGCCGTAGCGGAGAGCAGCGGCAGACGCTCGATCTGATAGACGACGCCGATGCCCGCCGCGATGAAGGCCAGCAGCGTCACGGTCACGATCCCCATGCAGACCTCTCCGGGGGCGAGGGAAGTGACCTGCCCGTTGGCGCCCAGAATGCCGTAGATCATGGCGAGGATCAGCGGCCCGCCGGAAGCGGCCAGCAGACCCCGTTTCAGAAATGTCAGACAATATTGCTTCATACGTGATCGTACCTCCTTTTGATTTCCGCGAAGCACCGCCGGGAAACATATTCCCGGTAGCCGCTTCGGAAGACGGCGTCCACCGCGCCGTTGAAGGAAGCGGTGAAGCGCTCCAAGTGGGCTTCGTTGGCAAGTGCCGATTTGTTGATGCGGATGAAGGACGCGGGAAGCATGGCTTCCAGCTCGTACAGCCGCAGCTTTAAGCGGCAGCGTTCGCCGCTGCGTGTAACGGCATAGGTCTTCCCGTCCAGAACGGTGATGCACTCGATATCGGAGAAGGGGAGCATCCGCATACCGTCCTCCGTGTACGCCGCGATCCGGTCAGAGCCGTCATGCTGCAGGACAAGAAGCTCCATTTCGTCGGTAAGACGGCTGCGCTCATGGACGGTAGCGACCACCGTTTCCTCCTGCGTTTTATCAATAACCAGCTTGAATCTCATGGGGCACCTCCTTGTGTTTACACTATATCATAAAAGAAACCAAAAATGTTGAAAAATCCGTTCAACGGTCATTTTTGACCGCTGAACGGTAGAAAGGCGGGGAAACGATTTTTGCGGTGACGGGGAAGAACTGCTTATTTTTTGCATAGCGCTTGTTTTTTTCGCGGAATCACGCTATAATGATAGAGAATATTTTTTGGAGAGGATCGTATGGCAAATAAAAATCAGGACTGGGACGATCTTGGAAGAAGCATTCAGGACATTGTGGACAGAGCCGTCAATTCACGGGACTTTCAGAAGCTGAACCAGACGGTCAGCCAGGCCGTGGGCAAGGCCGTAGATATGGGAAGCGAAGCCGTCCGCAAGGCGATGGAAGCCGCCGCCCGTCCCACGACCCCGCCTGCCAGACCCGTTTACCGGGAGGTCGAGGCCACGGTCGTGGAGGAAAAGAAAGACCTTCCCGTGCTTTATGCCGGAACCGGCGGCGAGACTGCCGTAGGACTGGTGAAGATCGTAGGCGGCGGTCTGGCGCTGCTCACCGGGTTCATATCGCTTATTTCCCTGCTGGTCAGGCTGATCATGGGAATTGGTCTGGGGATTGCGTCTACCGTGATCACGGTTGGCGGCGTCGTTGCCGGAACGTGGCTGATTGTCAGCGGCATCCGCAAGCTGGGATGGGTCAGCCGGTTCAAGATGTACAAAAGAACCCTTGGGGAGAGCACCCATTGCACGCTGGAGCGGCTGGCGCGGAGCGTTGGAAAGAACGTGAAGTTTGTCCGCAGAGAATTGCAGAAGATGATCAACAAGGGGCTGTTTCTGGAAGGGCATATGGACAGGGAGGAAACCTGCCTCATCACCAGCGACGAGACCTACCAGCATTATGAGCAGAGCCGTCTGGCTCTGGAAGAGCGTCAGCGGCAGGAAGCCGCCGCCAGCGCCCCGAAGGTGTCCAGCCCCCATGACCCACAGGTACAGGAGGTTCTGGATCGGGGCAACGCCTTCATCGCCCAGATACGCGCCTGCAACGACGCCATTCCCGGGGAGGAAATTTCTGAGAAAATCTCCCGGATGGAGCTGATCGTCCGCCGTATCTTTGAGCGGGCGGAGGCGCACCCGGAGGTGGTTCCCGACCTGAAGAAGCTGATGGACTACTACCTGCCCATGACGGTGAAGCTCCTGAACGCCTACGCGGACATGGACGCCCAGCCCGTGCAGGGGGAAAACATTCAGGCTTCCAAGAAGGAAATTGAGGCCACGCTGGATACGCTGAATCTGGCCTTTGAGAAGCTGCTGGACGACCTGTTCCGGGATTCCGCCATGGACGTTTCCAGCGACATTTCCGTCCTCAACACCCTGCTCGCGCAGGAGGGACTGACGGAGGACGGCCTGTCCCAAGTGAAGAAACAGCAGACGCTGTAAGAAATAACCATATTACTGGAAGAGGAGATCAATTATGGACGCAGAATACAAAGATGTGAACGAATCCGCCCCCATCCCCAGCCTGACTCTGGAGCCGGAGCTGGAAAACACGCCCAAGCTGGTCGTGGCCGAGGAAACGAAGCTGCAGCAGACCAAGGTTGCCGAGCCGGTGCTGACCCCTCAGGAGCAGCAGATGGTCAATGATTTTGCCCAGAAGATCGACGTGGAGAACACCGCCCAGATCTTGCAGTACGGCGCGGGCACCCAGAAGAAGATGGCCGACTTCTCCGACGCTGCCCTCGCCAATGTGCGCACGCAGGATTTGGGCGAGGTGGGCGACCTGATCGTCAACGTGGTGGGCGAGCTGAAGGGCTTCGACGCCGAGGAGGAAAAGGGCTTCTTCGGCTTCTTCCGCAAGCAGGCGAACAAGCTGGAGGTCATGAAGAGCCGCTACGCCAAGGCGGAGGTCAATGTGGAGAAGATTGGCGATGCCCTCCAGCAGCATCAGGTACGGCTGCTGAAGGACTCCGCGATGCTGGATAAGATGTACGAGCAGAACCTTGCCTACTTCAAGGAGCTGAGCATGTACATTCTGGCGGGCAAGAAGAAGCTGCAGGAGGTACGGGAAGGCAAGCTGAAAGAGCTGGAAGCCACAGCGCAGGCCACCGGACTTGCGGAGGACGCGCAGGCGGCAAAAGATCTGGCGGACAAGTGCAACCGGTTTGAGAAGAAGATCTACGATCTGGAGCTGACCCGCACCATTTCCATCCAGACCGCGCCCCAGATCCGCATGATCCAGAACAACGACAATGTGATGGTGGAGAAGATTCAGACCACGCTGATGAACACCATCCCCCTGTGGAAGAATCAGATGGTTCTGGCGCTGGGCATTGCCCATTCCAACGAGGCCGCGCAGGCGCAGCGTCAGGTCAACGACATCACCAACGCCCTGCTGAAACAGAACGCCGAGAAGCTGCACATGGCGTCCGTGGAGACCGCGAAGGAAGCCGAGCGGGGCATTGTGGACATCGAAACCCTGAAAAAGACCAACGCCGAGCTGATCCAGACGCTGGACGACGTAATGAAGATCCAGTCCGAAGGCCGGGAGAAGCGCATTGCCGCCGAAGCGGAAATGGCAAAAATGGAGAACGACCTCAAGGGCAAGCTGCTGGAGATCCGCGGCGGGGTGTGACACTAAAAAAACGCAGTACCGGAATATCACCGGTACTGCGTTTTGGATTTGATAAAGGCGACCCCGTGGAACACGGGATCGCCCAAGGCTACAAAATTTCCTTAGCAGCCGAAACCGCACATCCGGCTCAGCAGCTGCCAAATGAAGCTGCAATCAGAATTGTTGGTGTTGCAATTAAAAAAGAACATCTTGCCAACCTCCTGTTTCAGTATTTGCCTCGCGAAGACAAAAGGACTGTAATCGATTTGTAATCAATTTTCAAGCTGTAAATTCTGGAAACGGAGTAAAATGAGATTATTTGAAGGAATTATGAACGATAAAGTGGAAAAATACAATATCCCATACCGCGTTATCCGCAGCAGCCGCAGAACCGTTTCCCTGCAGATTGTCCCCGGGGGCGAGGTGTTGGTGCGATGCCCAAAGCGGATGTCCAATGGGGATATCCGGCGATTTGTGGAAAGCAAATCCGGCTGGATTGAGAAGCATCTGGAAAAGCAGACCGCCGCGGCGCGGCTTCCTGCTTTTTCGGACGGGCAGCTACAGGCGCTTGCCAGTCAAGCGCGGCAAACAGTACCGGAACGGGTCGCCTATTTTGCCCCGCTGGTGGGCGTGACCTACGGCAGAATCACCATCCGCAGCCAGCATACCCTGTGGGGAAGCTGCAGCAGTAAGGGAAATCTCAACTTTAACTGCCTGCTGATGCTCACGCCGCCGGAGGTGCTGGACTACGTGGTCGTCCACGAGCTGTGCCACCGGAAGGAAATGAACCACTCCGTCCGCTTCTGGGCAGAGGTCGAGCATGTCTTACCGGATTATGAAATCCGGCGGAAATGGCTGCGGGAAAACGGTACGGCACTGATTTCCAGGCTGGAAAGGTAGTTTCTAAGCGGCTTTTTCGACAAACACATGCACCGAATCGTCTCCCGAAAACTATAATGGTTACGGGAGGTGCGATGTGGAACATTATGTCTGGTTGGCGCTGATGGCGACACTGGGGACCTGGTTTCTGACGGCACTTGGCGCTGCCACGGAGGGCTTTTTCAACTCCCCCAGTGCCAGAGCGCTGAATCTTATGTTGGGCTTTTCTGCCGGCGTGATGATCGCGGCCAGCTTCTGGTCGCTGTTACAGCCCGCCATTCAGCGGGCGGAGGCCGTAGGGAACACACCTGCGTGGCTTGTAGCGGTATCCGGGTTCCTGCTGGGGGCGCTGTTTCTGTGGGGGTCGGATAAGGCCGTCTGCTTTGCCAGAAAAAGAGCGGGCATGGGAATGCCCGGGGAACGCTTGAACCGCATTATCATGCTGGTGCTTTCCATCACCCTGCACAATATCCCCGAGGGGCTTGCCGTGGGCGTGGCCTTCGGGGCGCTGGGGACCGGCGCAAGCCCGGATGGGCTGATGGGGGCGGTGTCCATTGCCGTGGGCATCGGCTTGCAGAATTTCCCGGAGGGGGCGGCGGTGTCCGTGCCGCTGCGGCGGGAGGGCTACTCCCGGCGCAGAAGCTTCCTGCTGGGGCAGGCTTCCGGTCTGGTGGAGCCGGTTTCCGGGGTGATCGGCGCGCTGCTGGTGGTGACGGTGGAAGCGATCCTGCCTTATGCCCTTGCCTTTGCCGCCGGGGCGATGATTCTGGTTGCGGTACATGAGCTGATACCGGAGTGTCAGCAGAATCAGAAAGAGCAGCCCTACTGCGCCACCATGGGCATCATTCTGGGCTTTGCTGTGATGATGCTTCTGGACGTGATGCTTGGCTAAGAAAAAAGATTACCAAACGGTCTGCTGCGGCAGACCGTTTTTTTGCTGTATTTGTGCATTGACAGATAAATGTACAGCTGTATAATTGTATACATTAAGACAAGAAAGCGGAAAGGGGCTTCCTCTATGCTAGAGATTTCCAGTAAGACCAACCTGTTGGAGCAGAAATCCTACAAATACTCCCTTCAGGATGTGGCGGAACCGAATTTGCAGCGGGATGTGTATTCCTACGGCACCATTCCCAAGGTGGCGTTCAACCACCGCCGGGTGCCCATGTCCATGCCTGAGGAGATCTGGATCACGGACACCTCCCTGCGGGATGGTCAGCAGTCCGTGGAGCCGTATTCCGTTGACCAGATCGTAAACATCTACAAGCTGCTGAGCAAGCTGGGCGGCCCCTACGGCATCATCCGCCAGACGGAATTTTTCATCTACAGCAAAAAAGACCGGGAGGCTATCGAAAAGTGCATGGCGCTGGACCTCAAATTCCCGGAGATCACCAGCTGGATTCGGGCGACAAAGGAAGACTTCCAGCTGGTGCATGACCTTGGCATCAAGGAAACCGGCATTCTGGTCTCCTGCTCGGACTACCACATCTTCAAGAAAATGAAGATGACGAGAAAACAGGCCATGGACTACTACCTTGCCACGGTGAAGGAAGCCTTCAACGCCGGCGTCATTCCCCGCTGCCACCTGGAGGACATCACCCGGGCGGACTTCTACGGCTTCGTGGTGCCCTTCGTCAACGAATTGCAGCGGCTGAGCCGGGAAGCGGGGGTGCCGGTGAAGATTCGCGCCTGCGACACCATGGGCTACGGCGTTCCCTTTACCGAAGCGGCACTGCCGCGAAGCGTGGCGGGCATTATCTACGGCTTGCAGCACTATTCCGACGTTCCCAGCGAGCATCTGGAATGGCACGGCCACAACGATTTTTACAAGGGCGTGGCCAACGCCTCCACGGCATGGCTCTACGGCGCCTGCGCGGTCAACTGCTCCCTGCTCGGCATCGGCGAGCGGACGGGAAATGTGCCGCTGGAGGCCATGGTGTTCGAGTACGCGTCCCTGCGGGGGTCGCTTGACGGCATGGACACCACGGTCATCACCGAGATCGCCGACTACTTCAAAAACGAGATCGGCTACAATATCCCGCCCATGACGCCCTTTGTGGGCAGCGCTTTCAACGTCACCCGGGCGGGCGTCCACGCCGACGGCCTGATGAAGGACGAGGAAATCTACACCATTTTCGATACCAAGAAAATCCTGAACAAGCCCGCTACGGTGCAGATCAGCAAAACCTCCGGCCTTGCGGGCGTCGCCTACTGGATCAACCAGACCTACGGTCTGGAAGACGGCGAGAAGCTGGACAAAAAGTCGCCGCTGGTGATCGCCATGAAGGAATGGGTAGACCAGCAGTATGAGGACGGCCGCCAGACGGTCATGACAGAACGGGAGCTGAAAGAGAAAATACGGCAGCTTGCCCCTGACTTTGCTGAAAGAGGGTAAGGAAAAGAATATGAATCAGTTCAAAACCACGTCTCTGGCGGATCAGGTGTTCGAGAAGCTGGAGAACGACATCATTCAGGGCGTCTACCCCCGGGGCGAGATACTGACGGAACTGAAGCTGGTCGATCAGCTGGGCGTCAGCCGTACCCCCATCCGGGAGGCGCTGCGCCGTCTGGAACAGGAGCGGCTTATTGAGGACACCGGCAAAGGCTCCCGGGTGGTGGGCATCACCGAGGAAGATCTGGAGGACATCATGAACATCCGCCAGCGCATCGAGGGGCTTGCCGCTTACTACGCAACGAAGAACATGACTTCCGAGGGGCTTGCCCAACTGACCCACATCGCCGACCTGCAGGATTTTTACTTTGACAAGGGAGACGCTGAGCTTTTGCGGCAGGTGGATGAACAGTTCCACGACACGATCTGCTACTTGAGCAAGCGTACCGTCATCGTGGACACGCTGCTCCCCCTGCACCGGAAGACCCGCCGTTACCGCCGCATCTCCATGGAGGACTGGTCGCGCACCATCAACACCCGGAAGGAACACAGGGCAATTCTGGACGCCATGGCTTCCGGCAACGCCGACCTTGCGGAGAGCCTCATGGCAAAGCATATCGAAAACGCGAAAAAGCACATGTTGGGAGGATTCAAAAATCATGGGTAAGACAATCGCACAGAAAATCATTGCGTCCCATCTGGTCTCCGGGGACATGACCCCCGGCAGCGAGGTCGCGCTGCGCATCGACCAGACCCTGACGCAGGACGCCACCGGCACCATGGCCTATCTGGAATTCGAGACCATGGGTATTCCCAGAGTGAAAACGGAAATGAGCATCGCCTACGTCGATCACAACACCCTCCAGTGCGGCTTTGAGAACAGCGACGACCACCGCTATTTGCAGACCGTCACCGCAAAGCACGGCGTGTATTTCTCCCGCCCCGGCAACGGCATCTGCCATCAGGTGCATCTGGAGCGTTTCGGCAAGCCCGGCAAGACCCTCATCGGTTCTGACAGCCATACTCCCACCGGCGGCGGCATCGGTATGCTGGCTTTCGGCGCGGGCGGACTGGACGTGGCGGTGGCCATGGGCGGCGGCGCGTATTATATCACCATGCCCAAAATGTACAAGGTGAACCTGACGGGCAAACTCAGACCCTACGTCACCGCCAAGGATGTATCGCTGGAGCTGCTGCGCATCCTCTCCGTCAAGGGCGGCGTGGGTGCGATCATCGAGTGGGGCGGCGAGGGCATTGCCACCCTGTCCGTCCCGGAGCGGGGCACAATCACCAACATGGGGACCGAGCTGGGCGCGACCACCTCCATTTTCCCCTCCGACGAGGTCACGAGAAAGTTTCTGGCCGCGCAGGGCAGGGAAGAGGACTACGTTCCCCTGTCCAGCGACCCGGACGCGGAGTACGATAAGATCATCGACATTGATCTTGGCACTCTCAAGCCCATGATCGCCTGTCCCCACAGCCCGGACAACGTGGTGGCCGTGGAGACACTGAAAGACGTGAAGGTCGATCAGGTATGCATCGGCTCCTGCACCAATTCCTCCCTGTACGACATGCTCAAGGTCGCCGCCATGCTGAAGGGCAAGACCATTCACCCCTCTGTCAGCCTGTCCGTGTCCCCCGGCTCCCGGCAGGTGCTGACCATGCTCAGCGACTGCGGCGCCCTGTCGGACATCCTCGCCAGCGGCGCGCGGCTGCTGGAATGCGCCTGCGGCCCCTGCATCGGCATGGGCTTCTCGCCAAACTCCGGCGGCGTTTCCCTGAGAACCTTCAACCGGAATTTCCTGGGCCGTTCCGGAACACGGGACGGGCAGGTGTATCTGGTTTCCCCCGAAACCGCCGTGGCCTCTGCCCTGACGGGGTACATCACCGACCCGACCACCATTGACCAGCCCCTGCACGTGACCATGCCGGAGAAATTCCTTGTGAACGACTCCGCCGTGCTGCCGCCTCTCCCCGCGGACAAGGCGGCGGACGCCGAAGTGCTTCGCGGCCCCAACATCAAGGAATTCCCCAAGAGCAAGCCCTTTGCCGACAGCCTGACGGCGAAGCTGGTGCTGAAAGTGGGCGACAACATAACCACCGACCACATCATGCCCGCCGGTGCGAAGATCCTGCCCTACCGGTCGAACATCCCTTACCTGAGCAAGTTCTGCTTCGAGGTCTGCGATCCCACCTTTGCCGAGAGAGCCAAAGCGGCGGGAGACGGCATCGTCGTGGGCGGCAGCAACTACGGGCAGGGTTCCTCCCGGGAGCACGCGGCGCTGGTGCCCATGTACTTGGGCATCCGGTGCGTCATCGCCAAGTCCTTCGCCAGAATCCACGTGGCGAACCTGATCAACGCGGGCATTCTGCCGGTGACCTTTGAAAACCCAGAGGACTACGACAAGCTGAATCAGGACGCTGTTCTGACCATTTCGGACATTTCCGGCGGCATGGAGCAGGGGAGACTCGCGGTCACTGCTGATGATGGCTTCGAGTTTTATGTAAACTGCGCTTTGACGGAACGTCAGAGGGCGATTCTGATGGCGGGCGGACTGCTGAACTACACAAAGGAGGGCGGACAATAATGAAGGAAATTACACTTGCCTGTGAGGCGTTTCAGAAGCTGCTGGAGGAGCAGCTGGAGCGAATCCGGAACATGAACGGGGAAAAGACGGACTTTGCCACCAAAAAGCAGGTCGTCATCGGCGTTATTGACGGCGACGGCATCGGCCCCATCATCACGGCGCAGGCTACCCGGGTGCTGGAAAAGCTGCTGACGGAAGAAATTGCGGCGGGTTCCATCGTTATCAAGCAGATTGAGGGGCTGACCATCGAGAACCGCATGGCCTGCGGCAAGGCCATTCCCGAGGACGTTCTGGCGGAGATCAAGACCTGCGACGTGCTGCTGAAAGGCCCCACCACCACCCCCATGGGCGGCAAGATGGAGAGCGCCAACGTGGCCATGCGCCGGGAGCTGGATTTGTACGCCAACTGCCGTCCCGTGTGTATCCCCGAAAAGAACATCGACTGGATGTTCTTCCGGGAGAATACCGAGGGCGAGTACGTTCTGGGCAGCCGGGGCGTGGAGCTGCCCGGCATGGCGGTGGACTTCAAGGTGACTACCGATCTGGGCACCCGCCGCATTGCCAGAGCCGCCTTTGACTACGCAAAAAACAATGGCAAGACCCACGTGGCGGTGGTCACCAAGGCCAACATCATGAAGAAGACCGACGGAAAATTCACTGCCATCTGCCATGAGGTCGCTGCCGACTATCCCGGCATCACCGTGGACGATTACTACATCGACATCATGACGGCGAATCTGCTGAAGGAGCCGCTGCGGGAGCAGTTTCAGGTGGTGCTGCTGCCCAACCTCTACGGCGATATCATCACCGACGAGGCTGCCCAGATTCAGGGCGGCGTGGGTACGGCGGGCAGCGCCAACGTAGGCGACCGCTATGCCATGTTCGAGGCGATCCACGGCTCCGCCCCCCGGATGATCGAGCGGGGCATGGGGGATTACGCCAACCCGGCCAGCATCATCAAGGCTGCCGCCATGCTGCTCCGCCACATCTGCCGCGCCGATGCCGCCGCGCGTCTGGAAAAGGCCATGGCGGAGTGCAAAGTTGAGGTCAAGAGCGACGGTACTGCGGCCACTGCCGCTCAGTACGCCGACGCTGTGATGGCGCTGCTGTAAAATTGGATATGGTGAAACAATCAAGGCTTCCCCCGGAGGGGAAGCCTTGATTCGTATAAAGGAATACAAAATAAAAACGCCGCTGAAAAATCAGCGGCGGATTTATATGCCAGGATAATCAGACGGCGCGCTCAACCTTGTTGGAGCGGAGGCATCTGGTACAAGCGTACACATGGCAGGGGGTCCCGTTAACGACAGCCTTGACGCGCTTCACGTTGGGCTTCCATGCACGGTTGGAACGTCTGTGGGAGTGAGAGACCTTGATACCGAAGGTTACGCCCTTACCACAAAAATCACACTTAGCCATTTTCTAGCACCTCCCATCCGATAATGACTCGATAAATACGCCAATTCACAGGCGCTTAGATATGATATCAGATTTCGCGGTAAAATGCAAGTGTTTTTTTCAAAATAATTTGTTTTTTTGAAATGTATTGATATTCCCGCCCCGTACGGGTATAATGGTGGGGAAAAGCTTGCTTTCGGGGTGAAAACCATGACGGATACATACAGTGTGCCGCTGAAAACGCTGGTAAAGGAATTTAATCTGGAAGTCACCTATGCGTCCACGGATTTTGACGCCATCCGCATCACCGTTGAGGACGTGGCAAGACCCGGCCTTCAGCTGGCGGGCTACTTTGACCATTATGAGCCTATGCGTCTGCAGGTCATGGGCAATGTGGAAATGAGCTATGTGGACAAATTGCAGCCCAAGGAGCGGGGCGCGATCTTCGACCGGCTGTTTTCCTACAAATTCCCGGCGCTGCTCATCGCCCGGGACATCCCGCCCCACGCCGAGTGCCTCCAGATGGCGCAGAAGCACAATGTTACCGTCCTGCGCACCAAGGAAGCCACCAGCACCATCGTTTCCACCATCATCACCTACCTGAAAGCCGCGCTGGCGCCCCGGATTACCCGCCACGGCGTGCTGGTGGAGGTCTACGGCGAGGGCATTCTCCTGATCGGCGACAGCGGCATCGGCAAAAGTGAGGCCGCCGTGGAGCTGCTCAAGCGCGGCCACCGGCTGATCGCCGACGACGCCGTGGAAATCCGCAAGGTCTCCACAAACTCGCTGGTGGGCACCGCTCCCGAGCTGATCCGCAATTACATCGAGCTGCGGGGCATCGGCATCGTCAACGTGGCGAAGCTGTTCGGCATGGGCGCCGTCCGCACGGAAAACGAGATCAACCTGATCGTGAACATCGTCCCCTGGAACACCCAGGAGGTCTATGACCGGCTGGGTCTGGAGGAGCAGTACATGGAGCTGCTGGGGGTCAAGGTTCCCATGAACACCATCCCCATCACCCCGGGGCGGAACCTTGCCATGATTCTGGAGGTGGCGGCCATGAACAACCGTCAGAAAAAGCTCGGCTACAACGCCGCGCTGGAGTTCACGGAGCAGGTCAACCAACATTTCGACGAAAATATGGGAAAGAACGGATGAAAGAGTTTACCATCGGCCAGAACGACGCGGGGCAGCGCCTAGACCGCTTTCTTGCGAAGGCAGTCCCGCTGCTTCCGGCCTCTCTGGCGCAGAAATATATCCGCATCAAGCGCATCAAGTGCAACGGCAAGCGCATCGACCGGGACACCCGGCTGCAAGAGGGCGACGTCTTGCAGCTGTATATCAACGACGAGTTTTTTGACAACCCCCGGGAGGACAACGCCTACCTCACCGTGGCGAATCCCAATCTGAACATCGTCTATGAGGACGAAAACATTCTGCTTGTGGACAAGCGCCCCGGCCTTGCGGTGCATCCCCACGACGGCGCGGAGTACGGCCGCACCCTGATCGACCACATCCAATCTTACCTGTACCAGAAGCGGGAGTGGCGTCCCCGGGAGGAAAACGCCTTTACCCCGGCGCTGTGCAACCGGATTGACCGGAACACCGGGGGCATCGTGATCGCCGCCAAGACGGCGGAAGCCCTGCGGGTGATGAATCAGAAGATCAAGGATCGGGAAATCGACAAGCGGTACCTTGCCATTGTGGAGGGGAGTCCCAAGCCCAAAGAGGGGAGCCTGAAAGGGTATCTTTTCAAGGACGCCCAGAAAAACCGGGTGTACGTCACGGACACGCCCCAGCCCGGCAGCAAAACCTGCCAGACCAATTACAACACCCTCGCAACCGCGGCGGGACTTTCACTTGTAGAGTGCGAGCTGATCACCGGTCGCACACATCAGATTCGCGCCCAGTTCGCCCACGCGGGACACCCCCTGCTGGGGGACGGCAAGTACGGCAAGCTGGACAAGCGCTTCGACCGGAACTATCAGGCGCTGTATTCCTACAAGCTGACCTTCACCTTCACCACGGACGCCGGGTCGCTGGATTACCTGAACGGCAAGTCCTTTCAGGTGGAAAAGGTGGATTTCGCGGAGCAGTATTTCCCCAACGTGAAAATATAAAAAATGGCATCCCGGATGGGATGCCATTTGGCGTATTTCAAAGGGCTTGCGGAGGAAAGGTGTAAGGGAAAAACGGTCAGCTTTTGAAAATATCAGAAAAAACAAACTCTGATCAATCCTAATATAAATAGGTGTACAGGATAGAAGAAATAAAAGAACCACTTAGAGAATTTCTTTCCTTTATTCATTCGTTTGCCATTATAAAAATATATGATTGCAATTCCGGCAAGTGCAATACCCAACATACTTCCTATTGCATAAATTATATTTGTTTTTATAGAAAATCTTCCAATACCGCCTAAGAAATTGAAAGTTCCAAATAACAACATTGAAACAGCAAATGCATATTTGATTTTAATTTCTGAATTACGACTCCAAATAAATAACAATGTAAATATAGGTGCTAATAATGCCCAGTCCGAAATCAGAGAGAGCAGAATCAACCCTAGCACACAGGTGATTTTTAAAACTATATTTGACACTTTTTCAACTACAGTCAGAATACAAAAACAAATTAATAGGGTAAATAGCATATTAAGTCCTTGAAATTCCAATATTCCACTTTCCGTAAAAGCAAAACAATATGGAAATTCAGAGATCAAAGCAAAAATTAACAATCTGATTGCATAGTTCTTTTTTGAATGCGTATATTGATATCCTTCAACAAGAAAGTAACACATTACAATTGCTGTAAAATATCCCAAATCTATAAAAAGCTCTGACCATAATTTTCCTGACTTCATAAAAATCGTT
>ENA-UOIZ01002060-UOIZ01002060.1-human-gut-metagenome-genome-assembly--contig:-P88-NODE-2060-length-14790-cov-6.774279_pt1 | contig 14790 bp, 8 predicted proteins | sample MGYA00242336_ERZ723883 | MGnify/ENA metagenome assembly ERZ723883 | reverse complement strand
CCCCCCCCCGAAATGCTATGAGGGTTTGTTTTTTAATAAAAAGTATGTATTAAGAAAGATATGTTTTGCTCATTATCAGTTGCAAATATAGTTAAAAATGCTAAAATAACGTGAAGTTTTTCAGTTTTTTTAGTTTTGTGATGATTTTTATCGTTATGACATTAAATCCGTTATGCGATCTCGTGTTTTGTGTGCATGCGGCGAACATATCTATTTATTTACATAAAAATTCTTGTATTTAGGTTGTTGTATTCTCGTTTTACGAAAAAAAGTATACCTTTACCGCCGATTTGTAAGGTTGGTTATATTTGAAACGGTATGCGAAGTGCCGTTTTCGGATGATTCGACGTTTGAAAAATTCCTATTTACTTAAATTATTTTTTTACAATGAAATTCAATGGTTTTATCTATGCACTCGTAACGGCATCGATGATGTTTGCCACGGCGTGCGAAAAAAATGATCCTGCGCCTGCGCCCGAATCGCGAGTGTCGTTATCCGTGGTAAAGGAAGACGGCGGAAAATGGACGGACGGAGAGAAAATCTTCGTAAACGGTATCGAATATTCGCTCGCAGCCGAGTCGAATGCAAGCATCGCACGTGTCGATGGCGTAGTTAAAACTGATAAATATTGCGGCGTATACGGCGCTCCGACCGGTGCTTCGGTCGGCGAAACGGTATTGTCATTCGACATTCCGACGGTTCGTTCCGCTTCTGCCGATGATTTCGGACCCATGGTCGCTTCGGGCAGCAGCGAAACTCTCATGTTCTACAATACGTTCGGACATTTGCGACTTCTGCTTACCGGCGATAAGACCGTAACCAAGGTAGAGATAATGGCGAGCAACGGCGAAAAGATTTCGGGTAGCGCAACTGTAGACCTCGTGTTTCCGGAGGAACCGGAAATCGTTATGAGTGCCGACGCATCGCCGGCGCTTTCGATCGATCTTGGTGCCGGAATCGCTCTCGGTTCCGCCGCATCGTCGGTGAATGTGTGCCTCCCTGCCGGCGAATACGGCAGCCTGATGGTTATAATTCACGATACGGAGGACGGAATCATGACCGCAACGCTCGAAAACGTCAAAATAGTTCGCAGTTCGTCCACGACGCGCGATATCGAGTACATTGCCGATGCGGAAGCGCCTGTACAGATAGAGTGTTCGTTGGAGATGTCTGCCGACGGAACCGTTCCGACGTGGAATGCCGGCTCGATTATCAGTGTGAACGGTGCGCCGGCACTGCTTATGTCGGGCGAGAACAGTGCAGTCGGCATGTTCGGTCCCGTCGCGGTCGCCGACGCGTATTATGCAGTTTCGCCGGCTTCGACCTTTGCCGGACTTAACGGCAATCTCATGAAAGTCAATATTCCGGCTTCGTATTCGAATGGAGCGGCGCTTGCTTCGGTCAATCCGGCGGTTGCGTACTCCACGTCGAAGGAACTGATGTTCAAGCATGTCGCCGGTGCAGGTAAAATCCGTGTCGAGGGTGCGCATTCGTTGCGCTCGCTGATTCTCCAAAGCAACGGCGATCAGCGTCTTGCCGGTCGTGCGGACGTTGCGGTAAACGGAACGGATTTCACTGTGTCGATGGCTCCCGATGCGTCGAAAACTGCGACGATAGATTGCGGCGGCGGAGTTTCGATAGTCGGCGGCAAGTATTTCTTCTTCGTTCTGCCGGTTGCTGACTACGATAAAGGATTTACACTCATACTTACGAACATCAAGGGTCAGCGCGTATCGTATCAGATCTCTGCGGCGAATGTCGCTCGCAACGAAATCGTTTCGCTCGGCAATATCGAGTGGCAGTCGGGCGGCGATGCGGAAGGCAATCTGAGCATGATGGGCTGGGCGAACTGCTACATGGTTCACGGCGACGGCAAATATTCGTTCGAAACGACATTGACCGACGGTACTGCTGTCGAGAATATCGCTTCCGCAGATTGGCTGTGGGTATCGAAAGTGGACGGATCGAACGAGAATATGCTCGTGTCGGATGTCGAATATGCAAACGGCGTGATTTCGTTCACGGCAACGGCTAACAAGGGAAATGCCCTTATTGCAGCGTTCGATGCCGCCGGCAATATCGTTTGGAGTTGGCATATATGGATGACCGACGAACCTAAGGTGATGGATTACGAGAATACCGTCAAGAATAACGAGGCGGGATATTTCTGCATGGACCGCAACCTCGGTGCTACGAGTGCGGAGATATACGGCGGTGCCGAAACTCACGGTATGTTGTACCAGTGGGGACGCAAGGATCCGTTCTACGGCGGCTATAACTGCGAGACGAAGGATACCAGATTCGCAAATGCGAAGAACGAAACGATTTGCAACACCAAGTACGAACAGGCGGTATGGCAGAGCGAATGCGGGGTTGAGGAGAACGGAACGATCGCTTTCGCCACGGCGAATCCGATGTATTTCCTTGCGGCAAACCGCACATCGAACGGCGTAGTCTGGCTTGCCGAGGGCGAGTTCCCTAATCCGGTGGCATGGGATGATGAATGGAGCCTGTGGAAGCCGCTCCGCAAAACCAATTACGATCCGTGTCCTCCCGGTTACAGAGTGCCGAAGAATAATTTCTTCGGAGTTATCAATGCGGCGACTTACGAACTCGTTCGTACACCTAATCCGGGTCTCATATTCACCAACTCGGCTGGCGATAAGCATTGGTATCCGTTACAGGGTAACCGCATCGGTCATCCGCAGGATTGCGGCGCGCTGGTTTATGCTGCCGACAGTACGGACTCGGAGGGTCGGAACAATTCGCAGGGGGCTATCTGGAATGCCGAGATTCAGGCGACGCGTTCGTCCTACTGTTTCACTATGATTCCGCCTTATGTATTCAACAATTCCGATTCCGGCGGATGGGCTGACGGATACGCAGTCCGCTGCATCGTAGAGTATGAAGACTAAAAAAACGATAAAGAAATAATGAAATACAATTTGTTACGCAGAATTTTCATCTGCTGCGCCGTAGCGGGACTCGCCATGCCTTTTGCGGGATGCGATAAGGATATCAATGAGAATCAGCCGACCGAGATTATGCTTAGTGTCGCGCCGCTGAACCTCGAATTCGAATCGGAGGTCGAAACCAAGGAGGTGAAGATCTCTACCGATGGCGACCGGTGGGTGTTTCTCGACGGTTACCCGTCGTGGGTAGATGTAGTGGAGGATAACGGTCGTATTCTCGTTACCGTCGAGCAGAATGCTACCGGTGCGCTGCGTTCCGGTCTTATCGATATCAAGGCGATTCGCGGCAATGACAGCCGCACCAAATCGATCGTCGTCCGTCAATATGCCGAGAACGATTCGCCGAACGACGGATACGTCCATTTCGGCGACGACACGTTCGAGGAACTCATTCTCGGATATTACGATGCGAACGGCGACGGTCGTCTGTCGCTCGACGAGGCGAAGCGAATCAAGGAACTCGATGTTTCGGATCAGGCGATCAAATCGCTGCGCGGAGTAGAACATTTCACCGAACTTACCTCGCTCGAATGCGAGTATAATGCGCTTGCGTCGCTCGATGTCAGCGGACTTGCGAAGTTGCAGTATCTGATTTGCGACCATAATGCGCTTGCGTCGCTCAATATAGAGGGATGTTCGTCGCTCACGTCGATAATCTGTTCCGACAATAAGATAGCGTCTCTCAACGTCAAGGATGTTTGCAAGGATCTGGCATTTTTCAATTGTGGTCGCAACAAACTGACCAAAATGGATGTTTCGGGCATGAAGAGCCTGCAACACTTCTATTGCGAGATGAATGAAATTGCGTCCGTAAACGTGTCGGGTTGTACTGCCATGACCACATTGGTGTGCCATGCCAATCGCCTTTCCTCGCTCGATGTCGATGGGTTAACTAAAATAAACTATCTCCGATGCGAGAAAAACGGCCTTACTGCACTTGATGTGAGCGGTCTGCCGCTACTGGAACAGATGGAGTGCTACGAGAATATGCTCAACGAACTCGATTTGTCGAACAATCCGCTGATGACGTTTTTGGTTTGTCGCAACAACGACTTGTCGAAACTCGTTATCGACAAATGTACCGCTCTTGAAACTCTCGATTGTTCGGTCAATCGTCTTTCTGCTCTCGATGTGTCGATGCTGACGCGGATGACGACGCTTAACTGTCGCGCCAACAGTCTCGCGTCGCTCAATGTGGCGGGTTGTACCAAGATGGAATATTTTACGTGCGACAATACCGGTATCGATGCTGTCGATGTGAGTCATATGCCGTCGCTTAAAGAGTTCGTGTGCAACGACAACCGTCTGACAACGCTCGATGTCAGTGCCAACAGCGCGCTTGCGAAACTGCATTGTCAGGGCAATTCGCTGACCGATTTGTGGATGGCGACCGGTCAAACCATATCCGATTTTAAGGTGGATGACCGTTCCGTGATAAAGTACAAGTAGAAAGGCGGTGCGTGATAACGGGCAATTTGCCGCGATGTTTTCGATATTTCGGCTCGGTCATTTACGCGGGGTAAACTCCCTCGCCGAAAATCTCAACGCCTTGCATCTTGCCCATTCTGACGCACCGTCTCGATAAAATTGGTCGTGTCAAAATTGACACGCCCAATTTCTTTAAAGTCATTAAGAGCCTTAGATCTCCTAAGGACTTTTTCCAAATTACTCCTACGCCGACACCACCTTGTCCACCGATATGTCGTGCGGTTCGGCGGGAATATGCCCGACTATCTGTTCGGTGAAGCAGACGCCGATTTTGGATGCGCGGAATCCGCTGCGCGACATGTAGCGATCATAGTATCCTCGTCCCCGTCCGAGCCTTATGCCGTCGGCGGTATATGCCGTTGCCGGAACCACTATCGCGTCTATCTCGTCGGGCGATACCGCTCTGCCGTACACAGGCTCTTCGATGCCGAATGCTCCGATTGCCATATTGTCGGGCGAATATTCGAAGAAATCCATGTCGTCGCCATCGACTTTCGGCAGTATGACAGTGCATGACCTGCTCAGATTCTCTATCAGACTGCGTGTCTGCGGTTCGTCGGCGAGCGACGCATAAAGTGCGACGACCGATGCGCTGCGTATCGCATCGCAATTCGATAACTCATTCTCTATTAACGCCGATTTTTCGGCTCGCAGTTCCGCCGTCAGTTCGGCGATGCGTTTGCGTACCGCGCGGCGGATTTCGGTCTTATCCCCAAATAACATAAAAAGTGTAAAAAGTATTCCTATTTATTGTTATTCCACGAACAATAACTATCTTTGTAAGCGAAAAAAAACGAAATTTTTTTACAAAATAAACATAACTAAAATTCATTTCAAAACATTATGGGTTGTTTTTTATCTAATTCATCTCTTGGAAGAAAACTCGTGATGAGCGTTTCGGGATGCTTTCTCGTACTCTTCATCCTCTTCCACATGTCCATGAACGTGGTTGCCATCGCCAATGCTTGGGGCAGTACTCCGTTCGGTCTCAACTACGATGCGATCTGTGAGTTCCTCGGAACTAACTGGTATGCGCTCGCAGGTACGCTGGTACTCGCTCTCGGCGTAGTGGTACACATCGTTTATGCTTTCATTCTGACGATTCAGAACCGCCGTGCGCGCGGTAATGTCCGTTATGCGGTTACCGTAACCGAAAAGGGCGTTGACTGGGCTTCGAAAAACATGCTTGTTCTCGGTATCATCGTCGCTCTCGGTCTGGCTTTGCATCTTTGCAACTTCTGGGCTAAAATGCAGTTGGTTGAGTTGCTCGGCGAAGAATCAGCTAACGGTGTCGCTCTGATCGCCGAAACTTTCTCGCATTGGTACTATGTTGTCCTCTACCTCGTATGGTTCGTCGCTCTGTGGTTCCATTTGACCCACGGCGTATGGTCGATGTTCCAGACTGTGGGTTGGGCGAACGACACTTGGTATCCACGCCTGAAATGTCTCTCGAACATCGTTGCTACGCTCATCTTCCTCGGTTTCGCAGCCGTGGTTCTGACGTTCTTCGTGTTGAGTCTTTAATTCCGGAATTTTTTGAACGAATAAAATATTAAAAACAATATGGCTCTGAAATTAGATTCTAAAATCCCTGCCGGCGAGTTGGCTCAGAAATGGAGCAACCACAAGGCGGCTATCAAGGTTGTCAGTCCTGCTAACAAACGCAAACTCGACATCATCGTCGTAGGTACGGGTCTCGGCGGCGCATCCGCTGCTGCTTCGCTCGGCGAACTCGGCTACAACGTCAAGGTTTTCTGCATTCAGGACTCTCCGCGTCGTGCGCACTCGATTGCCGCACAGGGCGGTATCAATGCTGCAAAAAACTATCAGAACGATAACGACTCGGTTTACCGTCTGTTCTACGACACCATCAAGGGTGGCGACTACCGCGCTCGCGAGGCTAACGTATACCGTCTTGCCGAGGTGTCGAATCTCATCATCGACCAGTGCGTTGCTCAGGGTGTTCCGTTCGCCCGCGAATACGGCGGCCTGCTCGCAAACCGTTCGTTCGGCGGTGCGCAGGTTTCGCGTACTTTCTATGCCCGCGGTCAGACCGGTCAGCAATTGCTCTTGGGTGCATACGCCGCTCTCAATAAGGAGATCCACAATGGCAGCGTGAAATCGTACCCTCGTCACGAGATGCTCGACGTAGTTATCGAGAACGGTGAGGCTCGCGGTATCATTGCGCGCAACCTCGTTACCGGCGAGATCGAGCGTCACGGCGCACATGCAGTGGTTATCGCTACCGGCGGTTACGGAAACGTATTCTTCCTTTCGACCAACGCTATGGCGTCGAACGGTTCGGCTGCATTCCAGTGCTACCGCAAGGGTGCAGGCTTCGCAAACCCTTGCTTCACGCAGATTCACCCGACATGTATTCCGGTTCACGGAACGCAGCAGTCGAAACTGACTCTGATGTCGGAGTCGCTGCGTAACGACGGTCGTATTTGGGTTCCTAAGAAGATCGAAGACGTGAAGGCTATCCGCTCGGGTGCGAAGAAGCCGTCGGATATCGCAGAGGCAGACCGCGACTACTATTTGGAGCGCCGTTATCCTGCGTTCGGTAACCTCGTTCCGCGCGACGTCGCTTCGCGTGCCGCTAAGGAGCGTTGCGATGCCGGATTCGGTGTGAACGAAACTGGTTTGGCTGTATTCCTCGACTTCAAGACCGCTATCGAGCGTCTTGGCAAGGATGTTATCAAACAGCGTTACGGCAACCTCTTCGACATGTACAAGGAGATTACCGATACCGATCCTTACGAGCAGCCGATGCAGATTTTCCCTGCCGTTCACTATACGATGGGCGGTATCTGGGTAGACTACAACCTGATGACCACCATCCCGGGTCTGTACGCTATCGGTGAGGCGAACTTCTCCGACCACGGAGCAAACCGTCTCGGTGCTTCGGCGCTGATGCAGGGTCTGGCTGACGGATATTTCGTACTTCCTTATACCATCGGCGACTACCTCTCGCACAAGATTCAGGCTCCTAAGGTTGCTACCGATACTCCGGCATTCGACGAGGCAGAGAAAGCAGTTAAGTCCAAGATCGAGAAACTGCTCTCGATTAACGGTAAGCAGTCGGTGGACGACATCCACAAGCGTTTGGGACACATCATGTGGGAGAACGTCGGTATGGCTCGTACCAAGGAGTCGCTCGAAAAGGCTATCGCTGAGATTCAGGCTCTCCGCAAGGAGTTCTGGAAAGATGTGAAGGTCGTAGGCACAGCCGATTCGTTCAATGTGGAGTTGGAGAAGGCTCTCCGTCTTGCCGATTTCCTCGAACTCGGCGAACTGATGGCTCGCGACGCACTCAACCGCGAGGAGTCGTGCGGCGGACACTTCCGTTCGGAGCACCAGACCGAGGAGGGCGAAGCAGACCGTGACGACGAGAACTTCGTATATGCAGCAGTTTGGGAGTACAAGGGTATGGACGAAGCACCGGAACTCACCAAGGAGCCGCTGAACTTCGAGTTCGTACATCTTGCAAAACGTAACTACAAAGACTAATTTTTGACGTTGAACTTTTTTAGAATTTAGGAATATGAATTTTACATTAAAGATATGGCGTCAGAAAGACGCTAAATCGAAGGGCGCGTTCAAGGAGTATCAGGTTAAGGACATCTCTTCCGATACCTCGTTCCTCGAAATGCTGGACATTCTGAACAACGACCTTGTGCATGCAGGCGAAGAACCGGTTGCGTTCGACCACGACTGCCGCGAGGGTATCTGCGGTATGTGTTCGCTCCACATCAACGGACATGCGCACGGACCGGAGCAGGGCGTAACGACCTGCCAGATCTATATGCGTCAGTTCAAGGATGGTCAGACTATCGTCGTAGAGCCTTGGCGTTCGGCTGCTTTCCCTGTAATCAAAGACCTCGTGGTGAATCGTTCGGCATACGATCAGATTCTTCAGGCAGGCGGTTACGTATCGGTTCGTACCAACTCTGTTCCGGACGGTAATGCGATTCCGATCGCCAAAGCCGATGCCGACGAGTCGATGGACGCTGCCGCTTGCGTAGGTTGCGGTGCTTGTGCTGCAACTTGCAAGAACGGTTCGGCAATGCTCTTCGTTGCTGCCCGCGTATCGTCGCTCGCCAAGTTGCCTCAGGGTCGCGTCGAGGGCGCACGCCGTGCAAAGGCAATGGTAGCCAAGATGGATGAACTCGGTTTCGGTAACTGCACCAATACCGGTGCTTGCCAGGCTGAGTGTCCTAAGTCGATCAGCATCGCTCATATCGCACGCCTGAACCGTGAGTTCCTGAGTGCGAAACTCGATGACTAATCGTCGGCGATTACATATTATTTCGGGTGCGGCGATTTGATCGTCGCCGCACCTGCCAATGTCGGTACGGACTACGGTCTATATTAGGTCCGGTACGACGGTTAATCCCAATTTCAACAGACCATGGAAACGTTACGCCGCATAATCGTGTCGATTCTTTTAGCGGTGTGCGCCGTTGCCGTATCGGCGCAACAGACAGTTTCCGTTTCGGGTCGTCTTTTCGACAACGAGAATAACGAAGGCGTGATAGGTGCCGTCATCGAGGTAGTGCCTGCCGCTGCACCCGATAAGGTGCGCTACTATACCTCCGAGTACGGCGGTTATTTCAAGATTCCCGCTCTGCGTGCCGGTTCGTACAGGTGCGTCGCGACGTTTATCGGTTACGAAGATCGCGAGTTCGTATTCGACGTGGCATCGTTGCCGCTCGATTTGGGTACGTTGTCTATGAAAACGTCATCGATAGGTATCGAGACTGTTGTCAAGGAGGCAGTCTCTACGCGTACGACGATGGTAGGCGACACATTGCGCTACAATGCCGACGCATTCAAGGTCGCGACCGATGCCGAGGTCGAAGCGTTGCTGCGGAAGATGCCCGGCATCACTGTCTCGGATGGAAAGATCGAAGCGCAGGGCGAGGTCGTCAAGCAGATATATGTAGACGGCACTGAGTTTTTCGGCGGAAATATCCAGCAGGTGCTGCAAAGTATTCCTGCGCAGGCGGTCGAACATATCGAGGTATACAACCGTCTGAGCGAGGCGGCTCAGATAACCGGCGTAGACGACGGCGAGGGCGGTAAGGTGATAAATATCGTTACGCGTCAGAGCCTGTCCAACAGCAGTTTCGGCAAGGTGCATATCGGTTGCGGTTACGAACCCGGTGCCGCACGAAACATCGCTTCCAAGTACAAATATACGGCGGGAGGTTCGGTGAACATATTTCGTGGAGATGCACGCGTAACCGTCATGGCTCTTGCGAACAATCTCAACAAACAGAATCTGACCGACGACGATATGGCGGTCGGAAACAGTTCCAACAGTTCGAAAGCCTCGCGGCAGTTCACCGTCAATTCGCAACAGGGTGTTGCCTCGGCTGAGATATTCGCACTCAACTACTCCGACAAATGGGGTATGCGCAAACGTGCGAAGTTCGAGGGTAATATATTCTATAACCATCTGAATGCCAAGAATAATTTTACGATCGACCGCTGGTATGACACTCCGGCGAAAATAGATACGGCGCATTACGACCAGTTTGCCAATCCCGACAACTACACGCTGAAATTCCGTGGTCGTCTGGAATGGAAAGTCGCCAAGCGGCAGAAACTCGTCATAATTCCGAATGCGACCTATACGAACAACTCTTCGATAAACCGCGTCGATTCGACGAGCCTTCGTTGGGGCGAATCCGGCTATCGCTGGCTGCCGAGCGGTAACGACGGTTGGAGTCATTATTATCTGGTGTCTGCCTATGCCCAATACTCCTACAAGTTTCTGCGGCAGGGACGAACGCTCCTTATGGTTGCGAGCGTGTCGCACTCCGATAGCGATGCCGACCGTAATTACTACTCCAACGGTGCCGGCAGGACGAGCAAAATAAGTCCCGAACTCGCGACGATAGGGTATACCTATTCTCGCAAATTCACCGACACCGAGACGACCAATATCCGTATACAGCCGACCTACCGAGATCGAATAGGTCGCTACTCGACAATCAATCTTTCATATCGTCTGCAATGCCAGTTGCGAAGTCGCGATTTGAGGGCGTATGCCACTGGCGAAGATTATGCGATCGACGATAATGCGACGCTGAATTCCAAGACATCATCTTCGTTCGACGGCAAATTCATGTATCATCAGGCAGGCGGCGGTTACCGCTATTCGCGCAATCGCAACTGGTTTTCGCTGAGTGCGTCGTATCAGAACTCGCGGCTGTCGAACCACAATCGCTGGACCGGCGACCGCACGCTGCGTTCGTACCATCATCCGGTCTACAATGCCACCCTTCAATGGTCGTTCAATCGCAGCAATTCGCTCCGCCTGAGTTGCAATTCGGAAGTAAAGGCTCCTTCGCTGTGGACGATGCTCGATATCTACGACGTGTCGAATTCGCAATATCTTTCCCGGGGAAATCCCGATCTGAAACCGTTCGCCGAACACAATTTCTTCGCTCGATACACCAATATTTCGGCATTGAAGGGAACGACGTTCATGCTGATGGCTAAGGCGCAGCATATTCAGGATTATATAGGTACGGATATCGTCTATTCTCCCGAAACTATTGAGATCGACGGCAAGAAATACAATCCGATCCAACTTACGATGCCTGTGAACCTGAACGGATACTGGTCTTACGAGGGACGGGCGAGCATCGGGTTTCCGGTGAAATTTCTCGGCTCGAACCTCAATATTTCGCTCGGTGCGAACTATTCGACCGTTCCCGTCGTCGTGAACAAGTCGCCGGATATGATGAATAATCTGACCGGTTATGCCAAATTGGTGTTGGGCAGCAATATTTCGGAGAATGTCGATTTCACGATCGATTGGCGAGGGGCATACAGCACGAATAAAAGTGCGCTCGCTGTGCTGAACAACGACTATTTCACTCATACCGCCTCAGCAAATGTGAAGGTCGTGCTGCCACTCGGTTTTACGCTGACGACCAATGCGACGTTTACGCAATATGTCGGTTTCACCAACGGATATAACGACTGCTTTACGATGTGGAATATCGCCGTCGGCAAGAAAGTGTTGCGGCGTTTGGGCGAGGTGCAGTTGTGCGTGAACGATGTACTGAATCAGAATACTTCGTTCGGCAGATATGTGTGGACGGGATATTCGCAGATACGATACAATTCGACCATGAGTCGTTATTTCCTCGTCAGGTTCACCTATAATCTGCGTAGTTTCGCGGGCGGTTCGCGCAGAATGCGTTTGGAGAGTCGCCGCAGCGCACCGACCAACTATTTCGAGCAGATCGAACGCAAGTTGAGGGGATTGAAGTTTTAGCGGAGGCTTCTGCGGTCGGCGACCTTAACGATATTAAAGTTCTTAAAGTCTTTAAGGTCATTAGGGGCTTTACAGCAAACCGGCTGTCCACATTCGTCGGACAGCCGGTTTGCATTTCAAATGAGATAGAGCCTACAAGACCTCGTCCGGCATCGGAACTGTCTTGCCCGTAGCCTTGACGATCGGCATCGGTGCTTCCCAGCCGCGAAGTTTGTCGCTCAGTTCGACTGCCAACTCTTTTACGATCTCAGGATGCTCTGCCGCAACGTCATTGCGCTCGCTGATGTCCTCTTTGATGTTGTAGAGTTCGAGTTTCGCATCATGCATTCTGTAAACCAGTTTCCAGTCGCCCTTGCGTACCGCGCTGAGGAAATCGACATCGTACTGGTCCTCGATGCGCCACTGGTGAGGCATGTGCGATACGACTGCGCGGTCGGGATCGATACCCGATACCGACGCCGGAATAACGAATGCGTTCTCCTCCTTCTGAGTGGTGAGTTCGCCGCGCTTCTTGGCTTCGGCTACCATTTGCGAACCTTTGGTGATGAGGTTGACGAAACTCTTTCCGTCGAGTTCCTGTACTGTTTCGTAGTTCTCGATGCCTGCCAATTCGAGGATCGTAGGGTAGAAGTCCTCCGGTGATACCGGCGTGTTGATTCTCGCCCCTGCTGCGGTCTTGCCAGGAATGTAGCACATCATAGGTACGCGAACGCCACCCTCGTAAACCGATCCCTTACCCTCGCGCAACGGTGCGTTGAAAGTGTGCGCCTCGCTGCTCTTCGATGCGTTCAGACTGTGTCCGCCGTTGTCGGAGTAGAAAATTATTATCGTATTGTCGGCGATGCCCTTCTCTTCGAGGAAGTCGAGCAGCGTGCCGAGGCTGTTGTCTACGCTCTCGACCATCGATGCATATTTCGCAGTGAGATCTTCCAATCCCTCATCGATGTATTTCTGATAGTAATCCGGATGCGCATGTATCGGGGTGTGTACTCCGTAGTGCGACATGTAGAGGTAGAACGGCTGGTTGTTGGCGATAGGATATTCGAGCGTCTGCAATGCTTTTGCCGTCAGTGCTTCGGTGAGGTTTGTGCCGGTGTCGTAGAACTCTTCGAGATTGTTCACCGCCGAGTAGGTCCACTTGCCCGGGATGTTGCCGAAGTGATCCTCGCTGAAATAACTGCGTGGCATACCCGCCATGTTGCCTGCGACATTCACGCAGAAGCCCATGTTGTACGGCGTAACACCCGGAGTTCCGATCGATGCCCAGTGTCCCTTGCCGACATGGATCGTGTAGTAGCCGGCGTCTTTGAGGTGCTTCACCATAGGAGTTGCGTATTGCGTATGCTCTACGCCCGGTTCGGGACTGATACCGTTGATGTTCCATTCCGGACGGGCGAATATGTCGTCGTTCTCCTTGTTGGATGCGTCGGTGAAGAATCCGCGCGTACCTCCCGTAAAGTCCGTCGGTGTGTTTTTCTCCGGTGCGGTGAACATCGTGATCTTCTCGTGTGCCGCGTGCATACCGGTCATAAGGCTCGTACGCGTAGGCGTCGATAGCGGGCAGGCGTAAGCGTTTGTCATGATTACACCCATCTCCGACAGACGTTTCATGTTTGGAGTGTGGATGCGCATGTTGTTCGGATAAACCTCCTCGCCGTATGCTACCGAACTGTCGAGCCAGCCGTAGTCGTCTACGAGAAAGAAGATGATGTTCGGCTTGTCGGCTTTCTGATTCTGACATGCGGCCATCGGGGCCAACATGGTGAGCCCTACTAATGATTTGGGTATGGATTTCATGTGTTTGATGGTTTTAGGTTAAATTTTACGCGAATATACGAAAAATTTTTAAGTCCTTAAAGTCTTTAATATCATTAATGACATTAAGGGCTTTAAGGACTTTTTCTTTGCTGCCGGGTTTGTGCCTATTTCCTCTTCTGCTTTTTCTGCTTCGGCTGCATCGATTTCATGTACTTCGCCTTGCCGAGATTGAATCCGAGTCCGAAATAGAAATTCGCCGATTTCATCGTTTTCGGGATAGGAGCGTTATTGAGTTTCGCGTAACTGCAACCGATATAGTCCGCTCCGAGGAAGAGGTTCAGACCGGCAGGATGCATGTTGAGTGCGAAACCGAAAATACCGAGTTTGTTGCGGTTAAGGAATGTGTGGCTGACAGTCGTCGTGAACCATCGTCCCAATCGGAAATTGACGGATGCCGTCAGTTCGGTGTAGGAGAATGTCTGGCAGAACTTGCTGTGCGAGAGCAGTCCGAACGCGATGTGGTTGTTCAGAATATTGTATTCGACACCGAGGTTGAGCGCGCAGTTGAGACGCGATGCGTATTTTCCGGTCGAAGGTGCCAGAACCGCTGTGAAATCGCTGTCGGAGATTGCTTCGCCCTTGTCGAAATCGATGCCTTCGTAGTTGAAAAATCCGTTTGCTTCGAGATTTACCGTAGAGTTGCCGTTCCAGCAGATGAATCCGAGGTCGGTTACCGCACCCGATATTCTCAACTTGTCGTCCAGCAGTCGTACCTCCACTCCGAGGTCGATCGCCGCACCGCCGCTCTTTATGTTTTTCAGAATATCCTTGAAATCGCCTCGTTTGATTTTGTCGAAATCGAATTCCGAGCCTACCTCGTAGTCTTGTCTGAAATAAGGACTGTTGCCGCGGATATTTCCAGTCAGTTCGGCGCGTACCGCTTCGTCGGTTACGTCGGCATATATGCTCGTGATGTCGCCTTTGACATTGGCGACGCCGAGAAGTCCCTTAACGCGGAAACCGACGGTTATGAACTCCTTGACCGGAATTGCGAAGCCTACGTATGCTTCCAGATATGATTGTGCCGCCACGTTCGTTCCTGTCAGATCGTAGCGTCCGCTGCCGAGCGTTTTGATCAGGCGGAACACATCTTTTTTCATCGCAAGTTCGACATTCGCGCGGATGTTGATTCCGGCATTCCAGAACATTTTCTTCGTATGCCCGCCGAATCCGAGAATATTTATCTGAGTATCGAAATTGAGTTTGCCCGTTTCCGG
>ENA-UOIZ01002052-UOIZ01002052.1-human-gut-metagenome-genome-assembly--contig:-P88-NODE-2052-length-14846-cov-5.001487_pt1 | contig 14846 bp, 8 predicted proteins | sample MGYA00242336_ERZ723883 | MGnify/ENA metagenome assembly ERZ723883 | reverse complement strand
TAGTACTCAGCTGCTCCACCGAACCAGATGAGCTGAAAACCATTTGCAAACAATTTTACATGCTGCTTATTAGCTCCCATGAACTGATAATAATCAACACCTTCAGCTCTGTAACGCTTTTTGCCAACGATGTCAATATCATCAATTCTGAAAACAATCTCAGGATTGCCTTCACCGAACGGCTGGTATTTTTCAGTCTCTTCAAACATCTTACGGAGATTTACAACTCTGCATTCCTTGTCATAAAGGATTATGTCAGACTGTTCTTCCGCAGGAGCTTCAGGAGTGAGGTCATTAACAGCTTTGATAAAATCATTGATTTTATCTCTTGTCAATGTAATACCGCAGGCACCCGGATGTCCACCATATTTCTCAATGAACTCATTGCTCTGATCAAGTATCTTTTTAAGATTTGCCCAGTAACGAGAACGGCCTGAACCCTTTAAAATATTATCATCAATCGTAGGGCTGACAACAATACTTGGGCGGCGGTACTTTTCTGTAATCTTGCCAGCCGTAAGTCCATTGATTCCAGCAGAACCATCTTCATCGACAAAAACAATAAAACGCTCATTTTGCAGATTGTTAGCATTGATATAATCAACCGCTCTAGCAAAAGCCTCTTCTGCAAGTTTCTTACGTTCTTCATTTTTGTCTTTGATAATCTGGCAGTCATTTTCAATAGACTCATCATGCACACCCATATAAGATGTTGCATCAGAAACTTCTGCTGAACCGCCATCATCCAGACGTTCATATGCATTGAACATCGGACACAGAAAGAATGCCATCTGAGGTGCAGTTATGCGGTCAAGCATGTTTGCATCCTTAAGAAGTTCCATCATTCCTGTTGACGCTCTGCCTGCAAGCGCATTTTTGATGCCAGCCTTTACAATGCGTCTGTTTTCTCCTGTGAGGGAAACAACATCGGCAACTGTACCAATGGCAGCATATACGCTTGTCACTGCATGAAACTTTTCTTTAGCTCCATCGCTGAGCCATGGACATGTACTCACAATTGAATTTGCGAATATATACATGAGTCCAGCTCCACAATAGTCTACAAAGTCAGCGCCAGTTACATGCGGATCGCAGAGAACATCTGCATCAGGAAGTACTACTTCTTTCTGGTCATTCACAAATTTCTCATGATGATCCAGAATGATTACTTTCATTCCTAATTCTTTTGCTCTCTTTACAGGTTCAATGGCAGCAATACCATTATCTGCAAGAATAAGAACTTTACATCCCCATTCTGCATAAGCTTCAACATGTCGAACCTGTACACCATAGCCGTCTGAAAAACGTCTAGGAACAACTACCTTTACAGAGTCTGTTATTCCAAGGATGCTGGCAAGGTTACGTGCAATATTCGCACAATTGATGCCATCACCATCGTAATCTGTGTGAAATACTGTCATTTCACGTTTGATAGCAGCGTTTGTGAACATAGCAATTGCTTCCTGCATGTTGTTGATGTGATAAACTTTTACATCATTTAGAAGCTCCTGCTCACTCATGCCTGTTCTTTCTTTTACTATCTCAGAAATGTGTTCCGGGATAGCACTTCTCTTTAACCACTTATTAGCCATAATATTTTTCCTCCTTTTTTATTTAATTAATATGACTATAATAAATATGAGTTTTAGAAAAGTTTCAGCAAAAAAAGAACTGCTAAAAATAGCAGTCCTTAAATTAAATGCTGATTTAATTGCCAATATCCTCTGGTTCTTCATACCTGTCATCAATGCCATCATGGTCTTCATCTCTGAAACCTGTAATTCTGTCATCGACACCATCATTGTCTTTGTCAATAATATCCTGAGTCTTGCTATGCTCCATAACATACTTTTCGCCAAGAGTAATATAGTTTCGCTGAAGTCTGGAATAAAGTTCATTCTCCTCCTGAGTATTATCACTTATCATCATGCCAAGCTTCTCCATTTCCTTTTCCTCTTTATATTTCAGTGCTTCAGCTTCAGCAATCTTTAAACGCTTGTTTAAGTCATCAATCTGTTGTTTTTGTGACTCAATAATCTGATCCTTTTTAGCAGCCTGTTTCTGAACATTCTTATATTTCTTAACATCAGCAGTTGCTACGTCTCTCTGTACTCTCACCTTTTCATATTCAGGATTTACCCTTTCACGGTATTCTTTAGCTGACTCTCTTTTTTCAACCGGCGGCAGTTCGGCACCTACACTCTGAGTAAGTATTGCCCTTGCCTGCTTGATGCTCTGATAGTTAACGTTCTGTTGGCTGACACCGCGTTCGTAACCGACTGCTTTTGCATATTCAGTCTGAAGCTGTGCACAGCCTTTCTTACCATCAACATAATGACAAAATTTCAACGTATTCTCATTATTTTTATTCTTACATATTGGAATCACTACAGCATGGATATGCGGTGAGCTTTCATCCATATGCAAAACCGCATTGATAACATTTTCTTTACCGAATTTGTTCTGCAAAAATTTAATAGTATTGTCCTGCCACTTTTGAAATTCATCCGGATTAGCAGGATAACGGTCTCCCATTTCAGTTATATTCATCTGACCGGGATAATGAGCTATGGCTTCTGCTGCAAGAATTGCATCTGACCGCACCTTTCTGCCATTTGCAAACCTTAAGTTTTCCTTATTAAATGCTGATTCTGAAATATTCCATCCGTCATCTGTGAACTCCTGTTCTGTTATCTTTTCTACAACCTTTCTGTAAAAGTCATCGTTTGCACTGCCAATGAGAGTCTTATTATGTATGATTTTATTTTTGTCTATATGTTTACCGGTAAGGTCTCCTTCTTTTCGTTCATTATGTAATTCTGTTCTCTGTATAGTTGTTTTTGAATGAATTGGTACAATTCTAATAGACGCTGTTCCACCCATTTTGTATCACCTCTTTAATTATCATTTTTTAATGTGATACAAATATGGATTTTAGACAAATTTAAAAGAAGTAGATAAAAATCTACTACTATTTTAAAAGTAGTAGCGTGTATACTACTATTTTTCTTTACCACTCTTCTAGGCATCTTTCTCGTCAACACCTATCCGTCAGCAATTACTTCTCAGCAGTTGATGTTTTTTAATCTTTTCTGTCCCAAATTACTTCCCTGATAAGAAAGTTTCCTGACTTATTATTTTGACGGCCCCCTGCCTAAGCCCTCTTGTAAAATAATAAGTTTGGTATTAAGTTAGCTCCCCAAAAGTTAATATTTAATACGCCCTCTCTCCGCAACAATCCTCTTGTTACCAGTATCTTTCCACACAAAGTCTTCTTAATCCCTTGTTTTCCCTTAACTCCTAGTATTTACAGTGTTTTCCTGTGTGCAATTAACTCGTAACAATATATCTTCTTGCCAGATTTCCCCTAGTATTTATTCTGATTACACTTATCTCCTGCCAATAATCCCTTAACCAACGCCTGTTTCCCAGTAATAATCCTTAACAAGTCATTTCTCACTAATAAATACTGCTTCCGCGTGTTAACAAATACCCTCGCAGCAAGTTATTTAGTATCATGCATTCTTGATACCAAACTCACTGCTGCCAAATATCCCTGAAAAGTATTATCTATTACTAATACTATTTGCTGCCAATTAGTATCATGTATTACTAATACCGCCAGCAAATATTCTCATAACAAGCTATTTAGTATCACACATGCTTGATACCATATACCTTCAAAAAGTATCACATATATACTAATACCGTTTACAATCAATTAGTATCATATATATGCTGATACCAGTTTCTTCCTATTAAAATAGTATCACACATGTCTGATACCAGACTGGCTTAAAGGTATTATGTATATACTAATACCAAATATCCCTGAGAAGTATTACATATTAGTAATACCATTTTGCCAGCAATTAGTATCATGTATATAGTAATACCGTTAACAAGCTATCTTGTCAGCAGGATAATTTAGTATCAAGTATTACTGATACCAAACATCTTAAAAAGTATTACGTATATACTAATACCGTTTGCAATCATTTAGTATCATAATTGTTTTATAATAATTATCATTATTATAATAATTCTTTATAAAGAATAATAAATTATTAATACAATTCGCCAGCAATTAGTATCATATATTAGTAATACCGTTTACAGCTATCTGGTATCACGTATATATTGATACCAGTTTCTTCCTATTAAAATAGTATTACATATATGCTGATACTAATTTTCTTTATATTAGTACCCTTGTCAGCAAATAATTTAGTATCATATATTGCTGATACCATATATTTTCAAAAAGTATTACGTATATACTAATACTGTTTACAATCATTCAGTATCATACATGTTTAATACCATTTATCCTGCTGACAGTTATTCCTTAAAAAGTATCATATACTAGCAATACTATTCGTCATCAATTAGTATCATACATAGCTAATACTGCCCATAATAATCCGGTATCATATATTACTGATACCAATAATACTGCCCACCCTTGTCAGCAAATCAATTAGTATCATGTATTCTTAATACTATTTAATTGTAAACAGTATTGCTTATTGCTGATACTGTATGCAACTATCCGGTATCATATATTCTTAATACCAGTCTTTCTTGCTGACAGATAATCCAGTCAATAAGCATAAAAAAAAGAGTATCAGCTTGTAACCAATACTCTCCTCACAATTATTCTGCTAAAAACCCTTTTACGTAATCTTCAACGCCATCTTCCGGTTCGCTGTTGCAGACACCATATAGCTGCTTAATGGAATATCTGTTTTTGTATGTAACAAATTCTATCGTATACCGTTTGTTGTTGTACACAAATGAATATATAGCGCAGGAATCTTTGTTAATCTCGTTCGCATAGCTGGCAACACAGTTATGCATTTCGTTGCCTTCCTGAACAAGCCTCTTTTTAGATTTAATCCATTCCATGTCATCCGGCAGCAGCTTTGCAAGACGATTAAACTTTGAATTCTTGGGAACCTTTACATTTGGAGTGTTTTTAGCCGTAAGCTCCTTCGCCAGATCATCATGCGCATCATTAACCTTCTTTTCAGATGTAAACATGATTGAAATCTTTCTGTGCAGCATTTCTGACATATCAATATAATCATAAATAATTGGATCTATGTCAGCACCAATTCTCTTTTGAATGATTTCAAATAAAAATCTTTTAACAACATAACGTCTTGAATCCACTCTTTTTATTTCCGGATCAATGTAAATTCTCTTGGCATGAACACAATAGGTTTTCATGAATTCTTCAAAGCTCATATATTTGTTTGCCAGCAGAAAGTTTCTGCTTTTTTCATTAACAAGTGGCAGGGCCTGCATAATAAGATACCCAAGGCGCAGGTCACATCTGCTCCAGTCGATAAAGCCTGCATTTTTATAATGGGTATTCATTACTTCATTAAGAGTGTACCCAGCAGTAATCTCGTTACAAGTGAATGCTGGTAGCAGGTCATAATCCCTGACAGAATATGCCATAATATCTTTCCACACACATTCTTTTGCATCTTTAATACGCTGAAAGAACCACGATAATATAGTTCCTATAAGGCCGCATCCCTTTCTGACATCATTGTTAATTGTATGAAAACCGGCTGGTACCCATTTTCCTGATGGAATCTGCATAAGAACATTATAATCATTCGTAAACAGATATGTTCTGTCCAATTTAGTGCGTCCATCATGTCGGCACGAATATAATGGTTCATCTCCATAATTGTAGTCATCCCGCGAATGTGCATTATATATGGCAGTGCTTTCGTATTTTCTAAACGTTAAGAATATTCCTGAGAAAGTAATCTTCCATGAAAACTTTATGGCTGGCTCATTAACAGACACAATATTTTCGCTGCCAAATTCCGCGCAGTCAAGCTTAGTACATGTATTAAAGATCGGCTCGACAAACTCAGTGTTAGTAAGATTTATACGTCCACTGCTGTAACCGTTACCCAGCTTGTTACTGATGAAATATAAGGATGCATCATTTCTTTCCATAATGCTGTCAATAAGATCCTTAAAGCCCGGATAATATTTGAAAGCAATTTCTGCTGCCACAATATTCCTGTTAAAAACATTATTCTCAATCATCTGTTCGTACTGAATCCACTCTTCGTCAGTAATGCCTGCTTTAATATAACACCGTGCCCTCACTTCCATGCCACCGTTAACCATCTGAGACGTAAGCCGTATAATCCTTAAGATTTCATCCATGTCTTTAGAACATGTGCCTTCTTCAATTAATACCAGCGCAAGTCCTATGCCAGAATTTACTTTTATAAATTTATACATAAAGTCACTGTAATCACTGAATTCATCAGAAACTCCTAAAAAGTCCTTACTCGACTTGCAATCAGAATAATCGTTGCAAAGAATATTTTCACGTATATAATCAAGGATATGTGTCATATCATCCTTGTTGAATAAGTACTGGTCATCCTTTTTCGCAGAATATATCCTGTAAGCAAATGCCCGCCAGTAATCATCCATGACATAATACCTGCAGCCATGAAATTTTTCTTTCATGTAAGTACAGAGTTCATGTGTCCGCTGCCAGTCCCCTGTTATCGCATATACATGCTTGAGAGAAAATGCATCCTGACAAAAAGTATCCCAGTCATCAAGTATTTCCGGGCAGTCTTTGAACCAAAACATCCAGCGGAATAATGATTCAAGCTGCTCAATTGTAAACGACTCATCCATGAGCTTTTCCACAAATTCTTTTGGCAGTAGTTTTTCTGCTCTTTTAATCAGTTTCTCCTGACCTTTTCTCAAAATAATACTCTCCTTTCATTTTTCACCGCCAGTAACAAAAAGGAGCCTCATAAAAGGCCCCTCTTTGCAATAAACCTGTTAATCATCAACTTCATCAAACTCTGACTCGTCGTCAGCACAATCTTCGCAGCGATCATAGTTGTTACAGTCGCCATCGCAGAGATCATCTTCTCCCTTTGCTTCCTCAATAATGTTGTAGAAATTAATCAGAGGTTCCACACCAATCTGCATGCTTAAGTTATTAAGCGTATCAAGTATTCCCTCGGCAACAATGCTAATTGGCACGCGTGTAATATCATCAGCAGTAATGCCGGAAAACAAATCATCGCCATCATCAATGTAATGTAACGGGACTGCCGAAGTAATCTTTTGGCCATTTTCATCAACAGCATAAACACCTAAACATGTAAGCGTCTTGTCAACATCGCTGACATCCTCAAAACGAAATCTCTTTGCCCAGATCTGATTAACAATAGCGTTAACATCGTCATCATAAGCGTCCGCCATTCTCTCCTCCCAATGTGAAGCCATGTGCATGGCAGGCTGCGAAGCAGTATATGAAGCCATCATGACAAGAAGTCCAAGAAACGGTGATTTCGTGTTCAGCTCATTCCAGTTAACAAATTCATGTTTAAAACTGATGTCCTTGCAGTCAGGAATGTCATATAAGAAATCATTATTGTCCTCATCAACTGTAATAAAATATAACTTGCGGCACTTATTGCAGAATTCTTTCTGATTCTTGGCATCTTCGTATCTGACTCCCGCGATGCGTCTTATAAGAGTTCTTAAATACTCTGCTGCATAATAATCCTTAACCATTGTGACAATATCAGCATATTCATCGCTGTCTGTCGGTTCAATACAGTCCTCAAGACTTCTGCACATTCCAAACACATAATCATTGTCTGGAGCAATTACATTGGATCCATATTTTTCTGTCAGCATATTGATATCCATTCTGGTTATCATGGTGCTGATCTGTGGTCTTTGTGTTTCTGACATAATAATGTCCTCCTATGTATGTATAAATTACTTGGCCGTAAACAGCCTAGTTCTTATATATATAGTATTTACAAATTCATTTTTGTCCAAAACAAAATCCATATTTATCCTGTAACCATATTAAAAAATAATAACAAAGGAGGAAAATAATATGGAAATAATTATCAAAGAAACAGGACGTATAAAGAAAGAAACCTGTAAACAGGAACCAGTGTTTACAATTAATAATGACATGCTTATTAAGTGCACACCAAATGGTTGCAAAAAGATAGCAATTCCAACAGGTATAAAGACTATTGGAAGAGAATGTTTTGCAGGAACTGATGTGGAAGAAGTAATTCTACCGGAAGGAATTGAACGCATTGAGTCCTGCGCATTTGCAAACTGCACTGAACTTAAAAAGATTAACTTTCCCAAAACACTTAATGTCATAAAAGACAGAGTCTTTTTAAATTGTCATCTGCTTACAAAAGTCATTCTTCCAGAAACGCTTGCAGAACTGGGTGATTTTGCTTTTTACAGTACAGGCATTAAACAACTGGTCCTGCCAAAAAGAGTAACATTGGTAGGAGTCTGTATATTTGGTTCTATCAAAATTAAAACCATTGACATTCCGAAGGATTTCACTCTTGGCAAGAGTATGTTCTTTATCTGTCAGAATCTTCGTACCGTCAAATTTGAAGCAGATAAAGTGACTGTTCCAGAAAGATGCTTCTACTACTGCACTAGCCTGACAGAAATTGACATAAGCAAAGCCTTATTCATAAAAGACTCTGCTTTTCTTAAGTGTCACAGCCTGTCAGTAAGCGCTATTCCTGCTCATACTTATGTCGAAGCATGCGCGTTTTCGGAAACAGGTATCACAGATGTAACTATTGAAGACATTTCAAAGATCGGCAAAGGAGCCTTCGCTGAATGCAAGTCTTTGAAGAAGCTGACAATTAATGTTACTGACGAGATTGAAGCTGCTAACGGATTATCTATACCTGAAGAATTGGTACGTGAATGCAGAAATTTGCAGACAGTTGTTTTTACAGGACACACTGAGAACCTGTCAAGTATCAAAAAGGCAGCATTCAAAAACACAGAAATGCTGACAGAAATCAGTCTGCCTGACAATATCTGTCTGATTGGAGATTATGCTTTCTACAATAGCAGCATTAAGAACATCCGTCTGCCTGAAAGTCTTGAACAGATAGGTAATTACGCATTTGCAATGTCCGAACTGGAAAATATTACTGTTCCGGATAAAGTTACAGAACTGGGCAAAGGAGTATTTAACAGCTGTTATAAGTTAACAGAAGCCGTCCTACCGGAATCAATTACAGCAATCCCGGACGAAACTTTTCTAGCCTGTCACAAGCTAAAAACGGTGCATGTATCAGACATAAGTACCGTTGGAGACAGAGCTTTCTACCACTGTAAGACATTAAAAGTGTTTGATTTCAGTCAAATCAAAAAGCTCAGAAACATGTCATTTGCAGAAACGGGAATTCGCGAAGCAGTATTTTCCAATAAGCTTACAAAGCTTCAACCATCATCATTCTGTGACTGCAAAGACCTTCAGACAGTTGACATGTCAGCCTGCAATAAACTTAAAGCAATACCATTATATTGTTTTGAGGGCTGCAGTAAACTGATAGATGTCAAGCTTCCGTCAAACGTCTGTAAGTTCGGCGATGGCTGCTTTGATTCAGTAAAGTTTGACAGACTTGTAATAACAGCCGGAACGCGTATTGATTACCATGCATTCTATAAAGTATCTATCAATGAACTGGAATTTATTGATGATACCGATGAGTTTGTAAAAACTGTTGTTGACATATTAGCTTTTGAAAACACAAAAGTCGGTCGATTAATCATACCTGATCATATGTATGACAGATTTAAGGATGCAATTAACCAAATGCAGTAAACTGTTAATAGAGCCTCTTTTTACAAGGGGCTCTATTTTTTATAATACTAAAAAGACGCCTCGTTAATAAGACGTCTTTTTAGTTACATTATTTAGTTTTAATTTTCAGATGAGCTAAGGATGGCCTCAATTTCATCAACAGTTTTGTCATAGATATCTGCAATATCTTTTATCTGAAAACCCTTTTTAGCCATCTTAACAATTCTCTGTTTAATTTCCTTATCAACGGCTTCTTGATTGTACTGTTCCATTATATCACACATAATATCGAGACCTCCTTTCGTTTCTTTTAGTCTCTTTACTTCTTTGGACAGCTCAGGGAATTTAGGGTTATTGACTGTTTCAGCAAGGAAGCATGACATAAGTTTCGATATATCACTTCCATCATTCACAGCCGTGTTAACGAATATTTCTCTCAATCCATCATCAACATATGTTCCAGTCTCCCTGATCATTTTGTCAACGTGATATATCGTTTTACCCTGTTTGAACACATCAAACTGGGAGATGTAAACAATACACACATCTTTGACATTCTCAAACTTGGTTCCCGGATCAGAATTAATTGCTGTGATAACTGAAGCATTGAAACGTGCTCGTCTTAAATGATCATCATTATCAGACCTTTGTACCTCAATGTTGCATTTTTCTCCTGTACCTAATGTACACAATGCATCCAGTCTCACTGACCTGCCATAAATGTTGCGCTCACTATTCTGAGTAATCACATCATTTACAACAAGTTTGTCATCTTCCAATATAACTCTCAGGATTTCTTGACAGACCTTTGGATTCTGAGCCAGCGCTTCAAAGAACACATCATCAATTGGCCTAAGTTTTGCAACTCTTGCCTTCTTTTCATCTTCTGTTAATCCCATATTATTATCTCCTTTCTTAATTTATGTTATTAACTACGTAATTAAGATGGAGTTTGTACATTTACTACATAGCAAATATTTATTTTTATGAATAGCTTTACCCTATATTCAGCTTAGACAAAATTTATACTTTCTGTTTCTATAGTTATTATATCATGAACTCTTCGTTTTTACTATACCCTTTTGCTCGTCTTCCATTAAAACTCATATTTATCTTGTAACTAATTTTCATATTAAACAAAAATAAAGGAGGATATATAAATATGAAAGTAAACATTATCAAAACAGGCATAGAGGACATTAAGGAGGAAGTATTTGTTACAGATAATAACGTTTTATACGAATGTAACGCAACAGGCACAGTTATTGTACCAGAAGGCATTACAATTATTGGTTCAAACGTATTCGCAAACAAATTGAATGTTACCAAAGTAGTGTTGCCAGAAGGACTCAAAACTATTGAGACGAATGCATTCTTTGAGTGCGCAGGCAGACCTTAAGGAAATTAACATCCCTGAAAGTGTTGAGATTATTGAGGCACAGGCATTCTTCGGATGTAAGAAACTCAAGAAGGTTCATCTGCCAAAAAATCTTAAGCGTCTTTGTATTAAAGCTTTTACAGATTCAGGATTGGAATCAGTAGACCTGCCGGAACACCCTGATTACGTTGGTTCAGAGGTGTTTGCAAACTCACGGCTGCATCATATAACAATTCCTGCAAATTTTCCGCTTACAGTTGCAATGTTTGATGAATGTAAGAACCTTGAAACTGTTACATTTAAAGGAACAGGCGTAAAGGTCCCTGGTATATGTTTCAAGCTCTGTGAAAATCTTAAAAACATTGATCTTCGCAGTATCAAAACTATTGGCAAAGGCGGTTTCTTTGGATGCAAATCTCTTGATTTTGATGTTCTGCCAAAAGATATCCGTGTCAATGACAGCGCTTTTTCAGGATGCGGAATAAAGCACATCACTGTGGAAAACTTGAACTCAATTGAGGGAACAGAAAAAGTCTTTGCTGGATGCCATCAGCTGACAGAAACTGTGATTGATGTAAGAGGTGCAAACATCCCACAGGATGTCAAAGAAATTCCAGAGGAATTGTTCTCACATTGCAACTGTCTTGAAAAAGTTCTGTTTACAGGAATGACTGGCAAAATTACTTCCATTGGCTATAGCGCTTTTGAATACACAGCTTTAAAGGAATTTGAAATTCCAGAGAATGTTAAAAAAATAGGCAAAATGGCATTCTTTAAAACAGAACAACTGACAGAAATTACCCTGCCCAAGAAACTGAAAACAATTTACAGACAGGCTTTTTTCGAATCTGGTCTTAAGAGCATTACCCTTCCGGACTCAGTAGAGTTCGCAGAAACTGAATGTTTCAGGGACTGCTGTAACCTCGAAGAAGTAACACTTCCTGCAAAAGAGTTTGTAGTTCCAGATGGAATGTTTATGAGCTGCGAAGCCCTTAAAAAGGTGAATAATGCAGACAAGATTGTTCAGCTGGGTAAATATGCATTTTATGGCACAGACAGCCTCAAACAGATTGATCTTTCGTCTGCAGCTGACATTGGTGGAAACGCCTTTGAATGCAGCGGGCTCACATCGGTCAAGCTGTCAAAATGCTGCAAGATTCTTGATTCCAATGCCTTTTACAAATGCAAAAACCTTAAACTGGCAGACTTATCAGAAAGTTCCATTGAGTATTTTGCACCTTATATCTTTTACAGATGCGGTGGAAACAAATTCATGACAGAAGTTATTCTGCCAGATAAAATCTGGGACGTAGATGAATGCGCATTTACTGAATGTTATATCAAAAACATGACTGTTTCAGGTAAAATAGCAACAATCAGCGAGAATGCATTCGCAGATGCAAATATCGACATACTGACTTTTGTGAACGATTCTGATGGCCGCGTTTACATTGAAGATAAGGCTTTTAAGAATGCTTTTATCGGCGAGCTTACTATTCCGGATTACTTGTATGACAAATATAAGAACGTCTGGGACAATGTCAGATCTACATGTGATAATGTGAATAAGTAAACAATAATAAAAGGAGCGGCAAATAATGCTGCTCCTTTTATTATTGTTATGATGCCTTTTTTGCACAGTCACATGTTTCAATGTATGCTCTCTTTGCGGATCCCTTGGTAACAGTCTTCATTACTGCCTGAATAAACATTTCTTCATCAGGAATTGATATTGAATACCGTTCATTGGTTTTTACATTCCAAAGAATTCCTTTTTTCAATCCAAATGCTACCATGTAAACAGCACACTGTAAAAAGTGTTTGTGTTCCAGTTCACTGACAAATTTAAGCTCAAATACAGTTTTGTTCTTGATAACGTCCGGTCGTCCACAGATACAGTATGGCACACCTGACGCGTCAGAAAGGCTCATGGTAAAATCCTGCTGCACGTTTTCGTTACCAGTAAACTCGGTAGCAAGTCTTTTGTGAATAGCCTCAGACTGTTCATCTGTGATAAACGGCGGCTTTACCTGACAGTAATATCTGTCTTGCTTGGTCTCATATGCAGTAAGAAATAATATCTTATCTTCCATAGTTGCACCGGGTTTCAGCTGAAGCAGTGCTTTGTCATCATGAAAATCCTTTACGTATTCTATCTGCTGCATAATATCATACTTCTTGAAAAAGCTGGCTTCCTGATAAATGCCTATGCACGGCGACAGGTCAATCATGCAGTCAGTTGAGTCAATATCAATAACTGTATTGTCAGAACGTCTTATTTTACGTTTCCTTATTAACGAATAACAGTCTTCAATATCTTCATCATATTTAAAATCAAACATCTCGCTTACCTGAAATGCCCTTAAATACTCTTTTCTTGTCTTAAATGGTACTGACAATATATCTTCAGATAATACCTGATTTGGATCATTGGCAACAATGATTATCTGCTGTTTTCCTCTGCTCATTGCAACACAGAAAATATTCCTGAGTATCTCATATTTTGTATCAGGTGCAAGACTTCTTGCTGACCAGTAATCAAGGGTGTAATCAAATACCACACATATCTTCCGCTCCAGTCCCTTGCTGCCATCAAATGTTGTGAAAATGGCAGTTGATTTTGTAGGCTCTGTTGCTCCACCCGAATCCCTGTCATTAATGCTTGCGTAAACAGTTCTTTTGTTAAAACGGCTTGGATATTTTCTCTCCAATTCATTTAACACTGATGCCATCAGCCCGTCACGCTTGCCAAGACATAATATGTCAGCAGGATTCTGGGAAGCAAGAAAACTGACAGTATCGTCCAGCGCCATTGTTCTGACTGTACAGTTTTTGTTTACGCCGTTAATAGGCTTCTCCCATATGCGGCCAAGACGTGCTGCAAGAGGTGCAGATAAACGAAAACACTGTGTAAACGATACTCTCTCAAAGTCTTCAAGAAAATCACTGATGAATTCTGCCGCATTAAGCGTTGTTTTATCATAAATCTTCTGCTTCATATCGCCAACAGCAACAATTTGTATGCCAGAATTCTGGTCCTTAATACACTCAAGCATCTCGGAAATCTCCCTGTCAATATCCTGATACTCATCAATAACTAAAAGGTCATATCTTGGAATGACAATCTTCTCACTGTTTGCAAGCAGAGTCTGTATGAGCTCAGCAACACCTGAGGATATACCTGCATTTCTGAGTATCATGGAAGCAAAGCCATGATAGTTGGTAACAGTTACATTGTTTTCAGTAATTTTGCTCTTGGCATCCACCTTTAAAAGTCTGTTGTAGGTAAGATATAGTATCTGTTTGCCAGTCATCTCATTACAAAGAGTCTGAATTGTAGTTGTCTTTCCGCTTCCAATACATGCGTCAACAAGTACATTCCTGCCTTCTTTTGCAAGCGCAATCATCTGCTGCTGCTCTTCCGATAAATCTGATACCTTTGCTGCCTCAGGCGGTATCCATTCAGCAAACCGGCTGCCATCATCACCTGTATAATACCATTTCTTCTTTTCAAAATCCCATCTGGCACCAAGCTTTTTTGCTCTGTCTTTATCGTCAAAAGGCACCATGAGATAATGTCTATCCTGTATCCATTTTTCTGCCATTAGTCTTTCTCTCCCTCTGCTAAAACAATCCTATATGATGAATATGGGTTCCGTTGTGAGCAGGCAAACCTGCTAGTAATTTGAAAATACCAAATTACTTTGTGGGTAGGCAAACCTGTCAGTAATTTAAAAATACCAAATTGCTTTAAACGCGGTAATTCCCATTAAAATGATCTTTTCATATATAATATTTACAAACAAAAAA
>ENA-UOIZ01002024-UOIZ01002024.1-human-gut-metagenome-genome-assembly--contig:-P88-NODE-2024-length-14980-cov-67.755645_pt1 | contig 14980 bp, 26 predicted proteins | sample MGYA00242336_ERZ723883 | MGnify/ENA metagenome assembly ERZ723883 | reverse complement strand
CTCTTTCCCTACACGACGCTCTTCCGATCTGTGTTCCACCCTCCCTAAATCCTCGGCGAATAGGGGGGAGTACCACGTTTCCGTTTTCGTCAAACGCATATCGCTTTTTTCGCTTTGATCTGTGATGTTCTTTGTTATGGCAATCTTGACAAAGCGCTTCGAGATTATCCCACGAAAGCGCAATGTACGGATCGTTTACGTTCTGCTTCGTCAAGTATGTTTTGTGATGTGCAATCTTTGCGGCGACGGGATCGTCCGGTGTAGAACAGCGTTCGCACAAGTATTTCTTTGATTGCAAGAAGGCATCACGGCAAGATCGCCAAGCGTCGCTGTTGTAGAACTGTTCTGCCCACGGCTTCATACTCGCACCTTCCTTTCCCGCGCATAATAAAAGCGCCCTTTCGGATTGTTCCGAAAAGGCGCTATTTGTGCGCTTGCGTCTTGCGTAAGAATTCATCGTAAACAGTATAGCATATAAATATACCCCGTTCCACCCCTCGATATTGTCGCGATATTGTCATTTATTCGCCCGCCTTGCGCCTGTACGTTGCCGCACTCACCGCCGCCGCGATCCCGAATACGCATACCGCCATATCGTTTACGATCTTGTTCCGCCATCTGCACGCGGTCTTTACGCCCTTCAAAACGCCCGCTTCTTCAAGGTCGAAGGCTAATTCCTCCCACGTGTAGGGCTTGCCGCTCTCGCGCGGCTTGCCTTCGTAATCCTCGCCGAAGTAGTACATACGAACCACCGTGAATTCCTTGCGGTCGCGGTATAGGTTTATAGCCCTCTCCAGCCTCTCGAAGCCGTACTTCGTTTCCCGATATTGCCGCCTTTTTTCCTCCTGCATTTCCGCAACAATATCCGCTTCGGTTTTTTGCTCGTAATATCCTGTGCTTTTGCTTCCCGCCGCGAAGGTCTTTCGCCCTGCGTGATACTCCACTTCGCAATAGGCTTCTTCGTTGGCGACAAGCGCCGCCAGCTTCTTGTGGTTATACAAAAGCGTTTCCATAGCCTTGAAGTAATTTACATATGCGCCCACCGTGTCCTTGTACGCTTCATAAGCACCCGCGCGGGCGGCTTCGTTGATTGCTTCGCGCAACTCTTCGGAAATGCCCGTTTTTTTCTTTGCCATTTTCAGCCCTCCGTTTTCTGCCGTAGATAGTCGATAATCACGCTTGCGGCTTCCTGCCAGCCCTTGCAGATTGCCGCCGCGTATCCCTGTTTCAAAAGCCCGTCGATCCAGCGCACCTGTTCTTCGCTGATCCTCCCGCCGCGCTGTCGTTTAAGCTCAATGTATAGCCCGTGATTTGCCCCGCGTGCAACCGGAAGGCAAAGATCGGGAACGCCGGATTTCACGCCCTGCGCCCGAAGGCGTGCCGCCTCGATCTTGTTTCTGCTCCCGCCGTTCGGAACGTGATACAAAAGCGCCAATTCCGGAAAGCGCCCCGATTGAAGCGCCGCCCACTCGAAAAGCGCGATTTGTTCGTCCGCTTCCGTAGGAACAGGAAGGGAAGGCGTATTATTTTTCCGCATTTTGCTTCGCCTCCCAATCGTTGAAGAAGAAAAACGGCTTCTTCTGCGCCACCGCTTCGCCGAACTCATATTTTGCGCCCCTGCTTTCCGTCCAATCCGGAAGGAAGCATACTTCGGCGCATTCGTTCAGCATTGCGCCCGCCATTCGCATATACGCTTCCCACGTGAAGCCCTCCGAAGGCAGTAACGCCGGATTGACGACAATAAAGCCGCCTTCCTCCAGCTTCTTCTGCGCTTCATAGAATTTTGAGCGGTAGAACGGATCGCCCGTAATCTTCCCCGCAAGGTAAACTGTCTTTTTCTGCATTGTTTTTCCTCCCTTCGTCAAAACAGCGTTGTTTGCGTTGCCTTTTCCTGTTCCTCCAGCAGATCAAACAGGCGGATTTGCGCTTTCTCTTCTTCAAGCCGCCTGTTCGCCGCCTCGAAATATTTTGTATTGATTTCAAAGCCCACGTAATCAAGCCCGCCGATCCGCTGGCAAGCGACAAGGGAACTTGCGCTTCCGGCGTGCGTGTCTAAAATCTTCATACCCTTTCGGGCAAACAGGGATAAAACCCATTCATACAGCTTCACGGGCTTTTGCGTAGGGTGGATCGTCCCTTCGATCTGCAATTCCACGCGGTTAAGCGTGAAAATCCGTGTCGGCGTGTCAAAGCTGGTGTATGCAAGCTCACAATCAGACATTGAAAGCCCGCGTTGCCCCTTGTCCCATACAAGCCAGCCTTTATGCGCCTGTTTCAGCATCGGAACAAAGTAATTCCCGCCCCAAATGATTTGTTCACGGGATACCCGTTCAAGCTCTCGGAAATATTCTTCGGTCGGCGGCTTGTTGTCCCAGCCTTCCCGCGAATGCTCCTTCCGGGTATGCTTCGGATTTCTGCAAACGCGCTTCCTCTGTCCGTCAATCCCGATCCCGTAAGGCGGATCGACGATTGCAAGGTCGAAGAACCCGTCCGGAAATTCCTTCATTCCCTGCATACAGTCCAGATTATAAAGCCTGTTCAATTCAAGCACCGTCGATCGCCTCCTTCCTCTCTTTTTTCTCCCACCCCTCCGCCCCTCCCGCTGGGAGGGGAACAGGCTCAAAGGAATAAACCCCGCGCCCGATCCTTTATGCACATTTCCCCAGCCTTCATTGTGGAAAAGTGCAAGCCGCCTTGATAGATTTTCTTTCCCCGTCGCCGCGCTGTTCCTATCACTCACGCTTCACCCCGTAAAGGTCAAGCGGCTTCGCCGTGCTTCGCAACCTTGACGGGCTGAACCGTTCGTGATCTCTGATAAACAGGCGACGGGGAATAAACGAAAATCTATCTTCAATGCTCCTTCTGTGATCGAAGCTGTGCTTCGTCGCCAAACGTTACACATTTACAAGGCTTTATAAACGCTGATCCGAAATCAGCTTTTGCCGTCCTTTGCCGCTCGTTTGCGTTTCCGCTTCGGCGGCTCTAACACATACTTAAAATAAAGGTATCCATACTTTGTGCTTTTCGTTTCTACTAATATATAGCCCTTCGGCGGGCGCGGCGGCTTGCTCTCTGTGTAAATCCTTTTCGCAACGGTCGGCGTTTCCCGTTCCGGCTTCCGCGCGTTGCGCGTCTGCTTCCAACGGTGTCCGCCCTGCTCCGGTGTCCAATGGTCGAAAAGGTAATTCGCAAGCCCCGTGTAATCCTGTCCGTGATCTACGCCGTCGTAATAATTGTGTTCGCGTAGATGGTCGATCCGGACGATACTTCCGTAAATCCATTGTTTCTTGATCGCTTCTTCCGGTACGCCGTCCGAAAGCATATGCGCGTGAATTCTGTTCGTGTTCTTGCCGCGTCCTAAATAAATAAAGATCACGGCATCGGGGAAAGCGTATTTCAGCCGCCGCACGAATAGATCGCGTATCCGCTTTGCTTCCTTGAAGGTATGTACTTCGTTTTCGTCGTCCAGCGTCAGCGTGCTATATAATGAACGCGGGGAAAAGTTTTCATTTACCAGCCGCGCGTGTTTTCTTCTTGATATTCCGATCCGGTGTTGTTCCCGTTCTTCCTCTGTCTTAAATCGCGGGCGCGGTTCGGCTTTCTTTATATCGGTAAGCCTGTCCGATATGTTGAAAACTTCCTGTTCGCATACAGCGCCCGAAAATATCCTTCTTTTTACTCTCTGCATACGTCAAGCCGCCTTCCTTTGACAAGAAGCCGCCTTCGTGCTATAATAACAAATGTATTGAATAGCCTTAAACGGCGCACCCCTCAACGGGGAATAACCGTCCTGTACGCCCATACAGGACGGTTCTTTTTTTGTCTATCCGTTGTTAAGCCCTTCGCCCTGCAAGAAATCTTCGCATTTTGTTTCCTCGCAAGGCTTGAAGCGCATTCCGTCCGCGCAACCGATGCACGGGAAAGGGCGTATCCCGTCCGGCGCGTATCCTTCGCGGATTTTCTCGCATTCCTCCAGCCGCGCGCATTGATCGCACCAGCACTTCCTGCAATCCCCGATTTCGGTTTTTACCGGATCGCGCTTTAACGGCTCTTCTGTTTCGTGTACCTCTTTAATATCGTTTGCCGCTTCCATCACGTCGTAAGCGTCCACGCCTTCCTTAAAGCCCCGAAGGAAGGCGGCGAACATAAACCCGATTGCCGCGCCAGCTTCTTCAAGCGTTGCCGCGTCTATCTTGATTTCGTCCATTTCCGTTACCTCTCTTCCTGTCGATCCTGCAAGTGCGGATAATTGCCACGATTACGCAATATACAATCAGCACCGCCACCGCAATACAGGCGATCCCGCAAAGCAGGAAGAAGGCGTTTTGCATAAATTCAAACATTGTCATTAAGTACAACCTTCTTTCCCTCCATTACGCCAGCTTCTTTTAAGCGCTTGCGTAAATGCTTTTGCTGTGCAAGGATCGAAAGGGCGCGGCGCTCGTTCTGTCTGTACTGCTTCGCTATATCCTTTATATCCTCGCTTTGATAGTATCCAGCGCCGTCCTGCGCGTTAATAATGATCGCACCCCTGCGCCGCGCCTGTTCGATTTCTTCACGTATCTTCCGATCCGGCAAGCCCGTTGCCGCGCGAAGGTGTGCGCGTGTTACCGCGTTTTCCTTGCCGAACGGAATATAATCTGTAATGCTTGCCGCCCGCATTTCCGTTATTCTCCTTTCTCGAATACCTCTTCCGGTTTGATGTTCCACGCCGCCGCAATATGCTTCATCATATCGACGGCTTCGGCGCGCTTCTTCATATCCCCGTCAAGGTAAGATTTCAAGATTTCCGATTTCAGAACGCAAAGCGGGCGAACGCCGAGGCTCCCGAGGTACGCGCTGCTGTAGTTCAAGGAGCCATCGGAATAGACGAAGCGGACGTATGAATTTTTCGGGCTGTCCGGTGTAGCTGTCCACCACCAAGTGTCCGGAAGCTCCGGAATGTTGCCGCGAAGAAGCCTGTATTCGTCGCACGTGATAAGCCCGACGCGGACGCAATCGCCGCCGTAGTCCTTCAAGCCGTCGTCGGCGGTCAAGTCAACGTTGAAATACTCGAACATTGCTTCCGGCGCTCCCGCTCCGATCAGCTTTTGCAGGAATTCGCCGTTCAAGAACGCGCGAATATCAGACGCGGCGAAATCGTTTCGGTTCTGCGCGTCAAAAGCGCCGTTTCCGATACACTCCGAAGCAATGCACTTCACCCAGCTTTCGGCGGTCTGAATGATTGTGAATGCGATCCCGCCGATCGTGATTTCCTGTTTCGGCGCGAAGCCGTGTTTGTTCTCTGTCATATTGAAAAGCCCCTTTCTTATATATAATAGGTATATCCGCACCCGCTCGCGGGCGTTTAACACTTCTTGCCGCCGTGTCGATACGGGCGGCTTTTGTTGTATTCGTGCTTCTGTGAAATTGCCGCGTCAATGTCAATTCCCGCATATCCGCAATAATCAAGAACGCGGATAATCACGTCGGCAAGCTCGATCGGTATTCCTTCCGGCTTCCCGTTGTTTCCGGTGTAAACCTCCGTAGGCAAGCGCCCGTTGCGGTATTCCTCCAGCGCTTCGGATACCTCCGAATGAATGAGCGCCAGCACTTCGGGAAAGCCGCGTTCTTCGTCCCACCAGCCGTGATCGACGGCGTTTTCGTGAATTTGCCTTGCAACCTCGTTAATTCCTGTCATTGTTTGCGCTCCTTTCTTCTCCGCTTTTGTTTTCGTCTGCGTCCTTCTGGCAATCGCACGTTTCCCCGTTGTCAAGGTGTTCGCCGCAATGGTCGCATATTTTGTACTTCATTTCTTCGTTACCTCCGTTCTTTGGAATAATCAGACGGCGCAATCCGTCCGCGCATAGCGTCAAGCCGTGTTCGTGAAGGTAGGCGCGGCGGCGTTCCGCCTCTGCCGCTTCCCATCCGCAAGTAGGACATTCGGAAGTGTTGCATTTCTGAACCTCTTTCGGATTGATACCTAAAAGGCAGATATATTTGCTTTTCTCACTCATTTTTCACCCGCTCCCCGTTATAGATAACTACCATTGACGGGAAGGGCGCGGGATCGGCGGCGTTCCCGTCGTCGTCCGTGAACCGTAGCCGCCCGCGCACGAAGCGGATTTCCGCTTTCCCGTATATGTAATCGTGAAAATAGGTCGTATCGGTTCGAGCGGGAATAAGCAGTACAACGGCGTACCCCCCCCCGCGTGCTTCTTCGTATGCCTTCTTTACCCACTTGCCGATCTCGCGTCCGTAAGGCGGATTGCAGAATACCGCGCCGCCGCGATCCCAGCTTTGCGAAAGCCCGTCCGTTTCCGGCGTGTAATACAAAGAGCATTTCGCCGTCTTGTCGGTCGCCGCCGGATCAAGCACGAAGCCGAATTCGGCGTTCAGCTTGTCGAAGAAGTCTTGCGGCGTACACCAATCCATTTTCTTTGAAGATAGAAGCGCACTATTCACCGCCGCCAGCCTCCTTTCCGGAAATCGGTTTTGTTTTCCCGTCTGCGAATGCTTTTAACGCCTTCGCCTTGCTGGTGTATGTTTCCGCCGTTTCAATCCCGCAGATCGGGCAGTACACGAAGTATTCTTTGTTTTCTTCGTCGGCGTATATAACCGCGTTTTCAACTTCTCCGCCGCAATGTGGGCATTTTGTCTTTTTTTCTGTGAACCCTCGCTTCTTTTCGGTTTTCGGCGTATCCTCTGTATGTTCGTCGGAAAAGAGGCGTACAACCGCCGCAACCTGTTCAAAGTCCAGATAAACGGGCTTGTTCTCCGTAATTCCTTCAATGTTGTATCCGGTCGCTTGTCCGAAGCCGTTTTGCTTGATCGTGAACTTGTCGCACTTGATAGCGAATTCCGAACCGCTCTTCAAGATAACGCGGATCGTCATTTTAGGCATTGTCCGCCACCTCGCTTTCGTCTGCGTCGTCCCGCTCCGCAATCGGCGAAAGGTCAACGCGGGGAACGCGGATCGCCAGCGCGATTTGACAACCGCAACGCGGACAATCAATCGCATTGAAGCGGGTAGGCGGTTTCGTTAAACACTCCGTAAACCCGCGCGGCTCTTCCGCAATGTAGATTTCTTCTTTTGTCGGCGTTACGCGGTATCCGCATACGCCGCACGTCTTTTTCTTTGTAAACATATTGAATAGCCCTCCTTTTGTCTAATATCTGCCGTAAACCCGAACGACGGTGAAGGGCTTGTCCGCCTTCGTCGCCGTTACGATCGCCGAAGTCATAAAGGACACGCGCAAGAAATCCCGTGCCGCCCGCTTTGCAAGCCTCCACGTAATCATTCGGGCGTTAGGTTCCTGCATTGCGTCGCCGTCCAGCGGATATTCGCAAACAAGAACCGTATTTCCGAAAGGTCGCCGCGCTGGGCGCTCCTTCATAAACTCTTTGTTGCCTTCCTTGCACTTGATAATTTCAAGCGCCTTCGGGAACTGCCAGCCGCCGTCCTGCTTCTTTTCTTTTGCCATAATTGCCGCCCCTTTCTAATCGTCGTAAGGATTTTGTATGCTCCAATCCCACGTTTCAGTGTCTTTCCAGCCGATCGTGAAATGATTGTTCCGCCCGTCCCCTGTGAAGTACAGGTATTCAGCCGGAAGAACGCGCCCGACGTTTTCTTCCCCGTTTTTCTCGGCGTGATAGCGTTTCAGCACGTCAGCCGCCAGCGTCGCAAGCTCTGGAAGAACGGGATAATCCGCCGAATATCCGGCGAACTGATACGGCGCTTCTAAAACCTCCAGCACGGTATCCGGAAATCGGGGATCGTCAACGCGGTTCAGCACGCACCAAACGCACGCGGCTTTTTCCATATCCGAAGCGATCCCGCGCGCTTCCCCGTAAAGCATCTTCGCAAGCGCTTCAACCTCCGCCGCGTCCGGTATGTACTCCGTTTCTTCCGGTTCCGGCGCAAGCGTCAGGATCGGGGAAGTGGATAGAAGCGGCGTAGGCTCCGCCGCCGAAGTCGGTATTTCTTCCGGCTCTTTTGTCCCGCTCCACGGCATAAAGGCGATAAGCGGGATCGCGACGATCACCAGCGAAAGAACCGTCGCGAATTGTCGTTGTATCCTCTTCACATTTCCACCCCGCCGCCCGCTTCAAGGGATAGCCACCATTCCGGATTGTTCCGGAAGCGCTCATTCGGGCAAACGTCGCAATTCTCCGCCGCGCACCCGCTACAATACCGCTTTTGAAATTCCGTGTCCCACGGCGCTTCGATGATCGGAAGGGAACGCAAGAACCGCCCCAGCCCTTGCGCGCCCGCCGTGAGTGCTTCAAAGTTTGTTTTGCTCATATTGAATAGCCCTCCTTCTTAAAACGCTGTTCGGATCAATTCTCCGCCTTTTCTTTCTGTCGGGAAAAGCGCCCATTCTCCAGCGCTGTTTTTCTTGCAATTCGCGGGAATATGCCCTCTAAATCCTCCTTGTGTTCCCAGCACATTTCCTTTTAAGTCCGTGATCTGGAAAGCTCCCGTTTCGCTGTCCTGCCACCATTTCGCCGCAACGGTCTTTCCGTTGAAAAGCCGTACAGCGCAAACGCTGTATAATTGTGTATCTCCTTCGACGCATCTAAAAAGCGCCTTGAACGCATTTTCGGCGTGAACCTCTACTTTTCCCGAAAATCCGTATTCGCTGAAAAAAGTATCGAAGATCACGTATTTAACAGAAGCGCTCCACGTCGCGCATTTCATAGGCAACGGAAGGGATTTCCATTCTTCCTTTGTCATAGCAGGATAAAAACCGATCTTCCCGTTGATAGGCTTTTCCGGTAAAAACTCTTTTGCCCTCTTCATATTGAATAGCCGTCCTTTCGTTACTGATTTGCGGCGCGTCTGTTTCCCCTGCGCCTAATGTTTTCTTGTGCCGTCGTCTGTGCAAGATCGGCGCTATATACAGGACGCTTGTTTTCGTCAAGTTCTCCCGTGTAGCCGCGTTTAAGCTCTTCGTAAATAGCGGCAACGCTTCTTCCGATCTTCGCGGCAATGTCCACCACTCTGTCGCCGTCGCTGTATAGCACTTCGATTTCGCGGCGCTGATCGAACGTCAAATACGAATATCCGTCCATTTTCAAGCCTCCTTTCGCCGCTTTGAATAAAAAAATAAAGCAGGAAAACCGTTTCGGCTTTCTCTGCTTTTAATTTTACTTCTTTCATTCGAAAAAGTCAAGAGTAAAATCAGAAAAAACTAAAAAATATTTTAGGCGGCGGCAAGGTGGGCGGCGAACAAGTCGCTTGCGGTCGCAAAGCCTAAAATTTCGCGCGGATAGTTATTGATCCACGTTTCGACGCGGCGAATATATGCGGCGGTTACTTTCCGGAAGTCTGTTCCTTTCGGCAAGAACCGCCGTATCATTTTGTTTATGTTCTCGTTCGTTCCCCGCTCGTATGCGCTGTAAGGGTGGCAATAATAAGCCTTCGTCCGCTTCCGGTCTTTCCCGTAAACAGAACGTTCAATTCCGGCGCAATCCGCGAATTCCGATCCGTTGTCAAACGTTATGCTTTTGAATACCTGCGAAAAGCGTTTTCCGTATCGGCGTTCCAGCTTGTTCAGCGCCGCCACGATGCTTGCGGAAGTCTGATCCGGTATCTTCATAATGATTTCGTTTCGCGTCAGCCTTTCCGAAAGGACGAACAAGGCTTCCTTTGTCTTTTTCTTCCCACAAACGCAATCGCCTTCCCAATGCCCGAAGGTCGTTCGTTCGTCGATTTCCGGATCGCGGTTTTCTATGCTTTCGCCCGCTGATGTGCGGGCGGCTTTCTTTCTCTCCACTTTTTCATATTTCCGCTTGCGCTTTCCTTTTTCCGGCAAGCTCTCGCGGCTGATCCCGTAAAATATGCCCTTGTCGATGTAATTATAAATTGTCTTTTCGCTGATCTCTGTTTTGAAGGTCAGTCCCAGCCGTTTGATCTCTCCAATAACGGCGGCGGGTGAATATCCCTCTTCACCGATTTTCTTTTCGATGAAGGCGGCTAATTCGTAATCGTTTCCGATCTTCAATTCTCCGCCTTTTGCTTTAAGGTGTTCTTCATATCTTTGTTGCGCGATTTCCGGCGAATAGCGTTCTTCCGTCGTCAAGTCGGAATTCAAATGCGTATAGGTTCCGCGCTTTAATTCTCTATATATCGTCGTATTATGGACGTGTAGGCGGTCGGCAATTTTGCAAGGCTTTAAGCCCTCTTTCAATGCCTTTTCGATTTTAAGGCGATCTGTCCACGTCAAATGCTTGTGCATTTTTGTTCCTCCTTAATACCAACAAAAAAAGCCCCGCGAAGGCGTGAAGCCCTCGCGGGGAATTTTTGTATCAGAAGGAAGCCCCGCCGCCGAAAGCCGCGACGCGGAAAGGGGAACGCGGGCGGCTCTGTCGGTGTTAGTCTGTATCCGGTTTGCCTTCGGTTTCAATCAGTCCGATATATTCCGGAAGATTGAAAACGGCGGCTTCGATCAGTTTGTCCAAGCTGTCCGGATCAATGGTAAATCCTTTTTCTTGCAGGAATTTCACAACGTAGGCTTTTTTCTCTTCGCCGCGTCCGGTTCCGTTGTAAAGCTGTTCAGCGGCTTCAACGGCAACCGTTACCCACAATTTGATTTGCTCCAGCTTGTCTGCGTCGATTTTGCCTTTCAGCCACGGGATCACAAATGCAGTAATCACCGCTACGACAAGGGCAATAATAGCTTCCATAATGGGAGTAAGATCAATCATTTATAAAACCTCGCTTTCGTCTGTATCCGTTTCCGGTTCGATTTTTTCTTTCTTCTTTACCCTTGCGACGATGATTTCGGATAGCCGTTTCAGCATCAGTGCGCCGCACTCGATCACAACGGCGGTAAAGTAGTATGTAATCAGCGTTGTTTGCTCGATCCCAGTAATTAGGAATGAAACGTACTGCGCCGCAATGAAGATCACCGTTGTAATTCCGATCGCGACAATAACTTTCGTCGCGAAGCGTTCATCGGCAAGGAATTTCTTTTGACGCTTTCCGCGCTTTGAACTTCGTTTCATATTTCCCCCTTTCATTGCACGAATTCGCACGGCGTGCAATTCAATAACGCGCGCGTGCGATCCCGTGTATTAAGCAAGTGTCAGATCGGACAGCTTTACCGCCGCGACAACTACGCCGCCGTAGGTAATCACGGCGCGATCGCCGCTGATCTCCTTTACGACGTGATCGCGGTTATACACGAAGGAAGCAAGGCTTTTCCCGTCGTAGGTTTTCGCGCCCTGCTTCAAGCGAACCTTGCTTCCCACCTTTACGGAAGCCGCCGCCGTCCCGCCGCTTCCGGTCGTGATAAATGCGTCGGAATATCCCGCCGCTTTCAGCTTTGCAAGCATTGCTTCGGCGTTCGCCTTCTTGCTGAATGCTCCCACCTGTACTTTGTAATAGCCGCCCGTATTCACGACGTAGGTATCGAAGCCCGCCGCCTTCAATTTCTTTTCCAGCGCCTGTGCGTTCGATTTCTGCTTGAACGCGCCCGTCTGTACCTTGTAAAGCGTACCCGTTCCGGAAGAAGGCGTTTCCGGCTCCGTCGCCGAAGCGCTCAGCCTTTTGTTTACCTCTGCCGCGATCGCGCCGTGTCTGCTATACAGGTAATCCCCCGGACAAGCCTTCGCCGCGTAATCCCTGTGAACCGTCATATTACAACCGTTCAAGTGATTAACACGTTCATTCTTGTTCGTAGACCACACAAGTTTCTTGATCCCGTTGCGGCGGCAAATATCCGTTACAAGGTCAAGAATGGCGGCGTATGCTTTATCGGTTACGGCGTAAGGGTGTGTCGCGTCGCTTGCCACCTCGATTGTTACGGCGCGGTGGTCGTTCTCCGCGTTTGAACTGCACCACGAACGATCCTTTTCTTCAACGGAAATTCCGATCGAACCGTCCTTTCCGACAACGTAATTCGCGGAAGCCTCCCGATCAGTAGTCGCGAAGTAATCGCAACCCTGCTTCGCCGTAACCTGTCCGACGTAGCAATGAATTGTAATCGTGTCGATCTTGTGATTGCGCGGGCTTGTCCTGTTTTTCGTGATCCTCGTATAGCCCGCCAGCGTGCTGTTGCTCATTTTGAAAACCTCCTTATAACCAAAGAACGGGAACGGCTCATTCGCGAACCGTTCCCGCTCTTTTTCATTTGTTATCTATCTGCTGTTCGATATGGTCAATTCGTTTGTGCGCCTGTTTCGCCGACGCTTCGACGGAAACAAGCCTTCCGACGAAATCCGTATTTGTCTTTCGCTGTTCCCGCTGTTCTGCCTTCACGTCGTCGATACCGCCTTTTATATATCCAAGCTCCGTTAATATCGTCGCGTCGCTCTTCGCTTCCTTCGTCTTGTCGCTGTCCCTGTTGCGGACAAAGGCAATATACCCGAACACGATTGCACAAACGCCGCTGATAACAGATATTGCGGATAAGATCGCTTCACTCATTTTCAACCCTCCCCGCTGTTCACTTCTTCCCATTGCCACATAGAAGGCGTGTCGGGCGGATATACGCAATTCGGCATATCAGCTTTTGCAAGGTATGTTTTTCCCTTGTAGCTGTAATATTTCCCGTTCTCGACATTGACGACAATTCCCGCCGTTTCCGGATAGGGGATCGGATCGTCAATCGTCCCTGTGTGCGTAAGCTCCACAAGGCGGTAATAAGCGAAGGTCGTTTCTACGGGATAGGAAATGGCGTTCGACGTATGCGGCGCGATAATCTCGTAATAGCGCCCGTTATACTTGATGATTTCGCCCACTGTGTTGTAGGCGTGCGCGTCCTCGTATTCCGGATAGTCGATCACTTCCGCCGATTGCAGGATCATATCGTCGGAAATGACGTTCGTTCCCGCCGCGCGATCCTGCACGATCTGCGCCTTGAAGGAAAGGGAAAGAAGGGCGGCGGCACTTTCGCCCGCCGCCTTTACTTCTTGCGTTTCCTTTTTCACTTCTTGTAATTCTTTCTTCACTTCCGCGTTTCCGCCGCCAGCTTTGTTATGTTTTACGCTCATTCAAAATTACCTCCGATCCCCGATACCCAGCACGCCGTCAGCGCGTCGCCGCGCTCAACGGTAACGCGGATATTTAATCCGAACTGCGTTGCCGTGTTTACGGTGTTTTCAAATACGTGTGCCAGCCCCGAAATTACCGCGTTCGTGCAATCCTCCCAAACGGGCGCTACGTCGTAAGGATTGTTGCACGCTTCAACCTTGAACGTGCCTCCTGCGGGAATATCCCTGTTTACTTTGATATTGCATCGTGTCGGCTGGCTGTTTGCCTCCAGCGGCTCCGCAAGGGTAATTACAAAGCTGTTGATCGCTTTTGTGAACGTCAGCGTCCGCGTTGCGCTGTTTCCGGCGCTATCGGTCGCGACAATCTCGATCGTGTGCTGGGCGTTTGTCAATCCCGTAAACGTGTTCCCGCTTACGGAAAGGGTAAGCGTTGCGCCCAGCGCGATATTATTTCGCGTGTTGAACGTGCTTCCGTCGATCTTCTCTACGACGTTTACAACGTCGTTATCCGGATCGGTAACGCTGTATTCATAGGTGAAATCCTCGCGCTTCACGCCAAGATCGGCATTCTGCCCTCTGATAACGGGCGGCTGATTGTGAATTACCGCGATCGCGCCGCTTGTCGTGTATGCGGAAGAATTGCCCGCCGTGTCAACCGCCTTCACGCGGTATTGCAGGGTGTTCCACGAAGTCGATACCATTTCCGAAAACGTGCGGGCGGCGGAACTCTGAACCTGTGTCCACGCGCCGCTGTTCGCGCTTCTCTCGAAAACGTAGGTCAGCGCGTCGCCGTCCGGATCGGTGGCTTCCGCGCAAGAAATATTGATATTCTGCCCGCTGTACGCCGTATCCGGCGCGGTAATGCTGGGCGGCGCGGAAGGCGCGGCGTTGTAGATGATTTCATAGTTTCCGCTTGCGTTTGGGCTGTCAGATACCAAGATTGAAGATTTCAGATTACAAAGCGGGCGAACGCCATTGAAGCCGTTGTACGCGTAGTTGTAGATCAAAGAGCCGTCCGAATAGACGAGGCGGACGTTGTGGGCGTTCGACGAATTAGGCGTGCAAAGCCACCAATACCAGCCCTTTGAAGTTGTAAAATTGCTGTTTGTGTATTCCGAATTGCTTACGCATTCCGGCGTAGGATAGGCGACGCGGGAATCGTCGTTGCTGAATAGGGCAAGGCGTGTGCCTTCTGCGATCCCGTTTTCGTTTGCAAGCCCCACTTCGGTGGTAGATGCAAGAAACATTTTCGCCGTGAAGGTTTCATAACTTCCGCCGTCCGTCGAAGATTTTACGACGGTAAGCGTTGTGTTCATAAGCTCCGCAACGAATTTCGGATCAAGCATAGCAAGGAAGCCCGCCCAAGCGTCGTATTCGTTGTAGTTGTCCCATACGTTCGCATTCGTCGGCGGCGCGTCCTGTCCGTGCTTTTCGCTGTACCATTTGCCCGCCGCCGCGTTACTGTTCAGCCATTGCAGAATGTTTGAATATCGATAGCGGTTATTGCCGTGTTGTTTCCGATCGCTGTTGCTGTTGCTTGCTTCCTTTGCGTCGAAGCACATTAACTGAATGATTTTTTCCGTAATCAGCGTTACGGAATTCGACGGGTAGCCGCTGTGGTTCTTGTCGGCGATCTTGAAAACGATCTTCGATCCGAAGCGCGATTGATACGCCGAAAGAACCGGAACTTCAATCTTCGCGCCCACCGTCAAACTGCCTAATGTTTTTGACATTGTGCCGCCTCCTTTGGTTTCATTAAGCTGTTGTAATAATGATCCGTCCGCCGGATCAAGTGATAACTGTTTCCCTTTTCGGCGTGTCCTCTCCAGCTTTGATAGGATTGTTCAACGGTCTTTGCGTCGATCCGTCCCGCCGCGTGAAGGGCGGCTAATTTCTTCAACTTCCGCTTCATATTGTTCTTGCTCCGGCGGCGCACCTTGCGGATCACCGCGCCGCTTTCGGTCAAGTATGTATGAAAGCCCAAGAAATCAACGCCGTGTTT
>ENA-UOIZ01002015-UOIZ01002015.1-human-gut-metagenome-genome-assembly--contig:-P88-NODE-2015-length-15033-cov-31.986714_pt1 | contig 15033 bp, 10 predicted proteins | sample MGYA00242336_ERZ723883 | MGnify/ENA metagenome assembly ERZ723883 | reverse complement strand
AAGGGTCTGCAAAACCCTCATCCACCAGTTCAAATCTGGTCGTCACCTCCAAAAGTTCCCGGAAGCTGCGGCTTCCGGGATTTTTTGTTTTCTTTTGCCGCTGGACGTGCTAGAATAAAGAAAACCACGAGAGGAGTCTCCTGCCATGCCCGCTGAACATCACACCACCCTGACCCCGGACACGCCGGTGCGCTACCTCAAGGGCGTGGGGCCCAAGACCGCCGAGCGGTTTGAGAAACTGGGCATCGTGACACTGGCCGATCTGCTCTGCCACTATCCCCGGCGTTACATCGATTTTTCCCGTCCCTACTCCATTGCCGAGGCCCCGCCAGACACCGAGTGCGTGGTGAAGGCCGAGGTGTTCGCCAAACCTGCCGGGCGCATCCTGCCGGGCGGGCGGCGGATGGAGCGCATCACCGCCGGGGACGATGTTTCCAGCCTGGAGATCACCTGGTTCAACAATCCCTATGCCACCCAGAAGCTGGAGCTGGGGCAGGAATACTATTTTGAGGGCATCGTGACCGGCGGGATGCTTCGTCGTCAGATGGTCAACCCGCAGGTGCGCACGGCGGCACAGATCACCGCCGCTCCCTTCGAGGCCGTTTACCCCCAGACCGAGGGGCTTTCCAGCACCGTGATCGCAAAATGCATCCGGCAGCTGCTCCCCCATGCGGAACTCCTGCCCGACCCGCTGCCAGAGGAGATGCTGAAAAAATACCGCCTGCTCTCCAAGGCCGATGCTGTGCGGGCCATCCACTGCCCTGCCACGGAAGAGGAGGCTTTTGCAGCCCGGCGGCGGCTCATCTACGAGGAGCTGCTGGTGCTCCAGTTGGGCATTGGACGGATGAAGAACCGGGGCAGCGCCTCCACCGGTGCCCCCATGCAGCGGCTCGACCCGGCCCCCTTCTGGGCATCGCTCCCCTTCTCCCCCACCGGTGCCCAGCGCCGGGCCGTAGACGAAATTCTGACCGATCTGTCCGGCAGCACCTCCATGAACCGCCTTTTGCAGGGCGATGTGGGCAGCGGCAAAACGCTGGTTGCCGCCGCCGCCATCTGGGCCTGCATCCGCAGCGGATATCAGGCGGCGCTGCTGGCCCCCACCGAGATCCTTGCCGCCCAGCACGCGGAGAATCTGAACCGGATGCTGGCCCCCTTCGGGATGCGTGTGGCCCTGCTGACCGGCGGCATGAAGGCCGCCGCCCGCCGCACCACGCTGGCCGCCATCCGCAGTGACGAAGCTGACCTTGTGGTGGGCACCCACGCCATCCTGAGCGAGGGCGTGGAGTTTGCCCGGCTGGGTCTGGCTGTAGTGGACGAGCAGCATCGCTTCGGCGTGCGCCAGCGCGGAATGCTGGCCGAAAAGGCTGCGAACCCCCATCTGCTGGTGATGAGCGCCACGCCCATTCCACGCACACTGGGCCTGCTGATCTACGGCGATCTGGACATCTCTATCCTTGATGAGCTGCCCCCGGGCCGCAAGCCCGTCAAGACCCGGTGCATCACCGAAAAAAAACGGCGGGATCTCTACGGCTTTCTTGACCGGGAGATCGGAGCCGGACGGCAGGTATATATCGTCTGCCCCGCCATCGAGGACACGCCGGACGGCGGGCTGAACGCCGTGAAGAGTTACTACGAGGACATTGCCAAAGCCCTTCTCCCCGACCGCCGGGTCGGCCTGATGCACGGTAAGCTCAAGCCAAAGGAAAAAGCCGCTGTAATGGACGATTTCAAAGCCGGCCGGCTGGATGCCCTGGTATCCACCACCGTCATCGAGGTGGGCGTAGATGTCCCTAACGCCACCGTCATGGTCATCGAGAATGCCGAGCGCTACGGCCTGAGTGCCCTGCACCAACTGCGGGGCCGCGTGGGCCGGGGTGCCGCCGAGAGCTGGTGCTTCCTTGTCAGCGACAACACCGCCGAGAGCGTCCAGAAGCGTCTCAGGTTCCTCTGCTCCACCTCGGACGGCTTTGCCGTGGCGCAGTTCGACCTTGAGACCCGGGGCCCCGGCGACTTTTTCGGCAGCCGCCAGCACGGCCTGCCCACCCTGCAGATCGCCGACCTGATGAACGACACCCGCACCCTTCACGCCGCTCAGGCTGAGGCCGCCGCTCTGCTGGCCGCAGACCCCCTGCTGGAAGCGCCGGAGCACAGCCTGCTCGCCGCTCAGGTCGAACAGATGTTCACAAAGGCCGGAGCCATGAATTGAAACAATAAAAAGAACCGGTTTCCCTGTATTTTAAATGAGAAAGGCTCCTGCTTTCGCAGGAGCCTTTCTCATTATTACGATTCTGTCATCGGTTCAGGCTTTGCGCCGCCTTGGCGATCACAGCCAGCAGATCGACCAGATGTTCCACGTCCATCTGGCCGCTGTTGTTGGCAAAGGCATAGAAGCAGCCCTGCACGCAGAACGAAAGCAGGATGCCCCGGTCGGGGTCCGCTGCAAAGGTGGGGTCTTTGGCCGCCAGACGGTCTCGCAGACCCTTTTCAATGCAGTTGGCAAAGATCCCCTGTCTTGCCCCGGAGAAAAGGATGTTCACCGCCTCCTGGTTCTGAACAAAGGCATGGAACAGTTCACGGGTCAGCTGCTCTGTGTGTGCAGCGGTAAGCCCCACATTGGGCACACTGTCCAGAATGACATGGATGAGCTTGTTCTCCAACCGGCTGGACAGCTCATAGATATCCTCATAGTGGGCATAAAAGGTGGATTTGTTCACCTTGGCCAGTGTGCACAGGTCTTTGATCCTGATTTTCTCCAGCGGCTGGCGGGCACGCAGCTCCATGAATGCCTTTTCGATGGCGCGGTCAGTCTTTTCAATGCGGATGTCCAAAATAATCCACCACTTTCATTGTTTCGTTGGATATCCAACGCTTTTCGTTTTTCGGGGATAGACAGTTTGTTCGAGTTTTCTTACAATATCAATAGAGAATCCCTTTCTCTCTCAATGCGGCTTCGATCCTCTGGAATGTTTCTTCATCCGGGCAGCGAAGGGTGTGCAGGTGCACGCCGCCGGTCATCCGGCTGAGCAGGCACTCCGGGGTATTGGCTGCCTGGGTGATAAAGGTATCCACATCGTATCGGCTGGCGAGGTTCAGGTTGCCCCGCAGTTCGCCGTAAAGCGGGTTTTCCACCGCCACATCGACCACCACGCCTCCCTGATCCACCACCGTGTAAAGCTCGGCACGCATTTCATCGGCTGTCCTGTGCACACAGGCCAGGATGCCGGTGTAGCCGCCGGGGGTCGGGTGGAACTGATACCCGCGCGGGGTGGCCTCGATTTCGGCCCCGCCTGCCCGCAGAAGGGCTACATCCCCCACCACGATCTGGCGGCTGACCCCCAGCTTTGCGGCCAGTGCACTGGCACTGATGGGTGCGCTGGCCCCATGGAGCTGTTGCAAGATCTTTTCCCGGCGCTGTGCTGCGTTCATTGTTGTTCCCCCTGTCAGCATTTTTCCCTATTATAATAGTGCATGACAGGTGTCCTGTCAATCCAGACGCAGGACCGTGGCGTAATTGGAGGGCAGCTGGACCTTCATCCGGCCAGATGCAAGGCTGACCATCACATTCTCAGCGCCCACGGTATCGGCCAGCAGGTCTGTTGCAGCGTTGGCCTCCACCGGCAGCTGGAACTCCATCTCCGCCGGGCCGTCGCCGTTGTTGAATACGGCCACGAGGGCTTTTCCATCCAGCACCCGGGCAAAGGCATAGCACTGGGTGGTCAGCTGGAGCTCCTTCACCTCGCCCCAGCTCAGGGCCGGGTATTCGGCCTTCAGCCTGCCCAATGCGGCGTACACACTGGTGACAGGGTTGGTGGTCAGGTCATCCCGGAATTTGTCCAGCTCCAGGCAGGGGCGCAGGGGCCAGTCACTGCCCCACTCCTTTTTGCCCTCGATGCCAAATTCGGAGCCGTAATAGATGGACGGAATGCCCCAAAGCGTGTATACTAGAATTGCAATGTGCCGGATGTGCGCCTTGTTCCGCAGTTTATTGGGCAGGCGCTCCACATCGTGGTTGTCCGAGAAGGTATAGAGCCGGGTGTCGTGGCAGAGCCCCTGCAGGCGGCGCATGGTGTGTGCGATCTCAAAATAGTTGTGGTCGTTGTGGCCGCTCCACAGGCCCTTGTGCAGCTCATAGTTGGTAACGGAATGGAGCATTTCAGGGTTGGCCCAGCGGCTGTAATCGCCGTGGATGACCTCGCCCATCAGCCAGAACTCAGGCTTGACCTCGTTGGCAAGGCGGCGCAGGCCCTTCATAAAGTCGAAGTCCAGCACATCCGCTGCATCCAGCCGGATGCCGTCAATGTCGAATGCATCGACCCAGAAGCGGATGGTATCATAATGGTAGTTCTGCACCTCGGGGTTGCGCTGGTTCAGCTTGACCAGCAGGTTGAAGCCGCCCCAGTTGCCATAAGAAAAGCCGTCGTTGTACTCGTTGTTGCCCCAGAAGTTCACATCGCAGAACCAGTCCTTATAACGGGCGTTCTCGCGGTTGGCCTGCAGGTCTTTGAAGGCAAAGAAATCCCGGCCCACATGGTTGAACACACCGTCCACAATGACCTTCTGGCCCCGGGCGTGGCAGTTGGCCACGAACTCCCTGAACTCTTCGTTGGTGCCCAGGCGGCGGTCCACCCGGCGATAATCGATGGTATCATAGCCGTGGGAGCCGCTCTCGAACAGCGGGCCGATATAAATGGCCGTGCAGCCCAGGTCTTTGGAGGCGTGCTCGGCCCAGGCGTTCAGCTTTGCGAATGCGCCCGGTGTGGGCTGGCCGTCGTTTTCGTGCGCACAGCCGCACAGGCCCAGCGGATAAATGTGATAAAAAACTGCGGTATCATACCATGCCATAGTTACTCTCTCCCATATCATTTCTTCTGCCGCCCAGCAGCGGCAGGCTCAGTATACCACAAACTCCACCAATTGTGTGGATATTTGATAAATTTTCTACATAGTCTCTGTTAAAATCAGCAAGTGTGATGATTTTGATTAAAAATTATTGGTAAATATGACCGGGTGTATCCCGTTGAGAAAAGGAGATATCTGCATGAATTTTCCCACCATCGACCGCTCGTTCTTTGCGGGCGAATGCTTTGATGCCTACCGTGTGCTGGGCGCGCACCCCTGCCGGGATGACTTTGGGCAGGAGGGCTGGCGGTTTGCCGTGTGGGCCCCGGGGGCCGTGGCTGTGGAGATCTGCGGCGGCTTTGACGGCTGGGGGCCGGGCGTTCCCATGCAGAAGGCCGACACCGGCGTGTGGAGCGGCTTTGTACCCGGCCTTGCCGAGGGAGAGCTGTACAAATACCGCATCCACGGCAAGGATGGCAGCACCGTGATGCGGGCTGACCCCTACGCCTTTTCCACTGAGCTGCGGCCCGGCACGGCCAGCAGGCTGGCCCGGATGGACTTTGCCTTTGACGATTCCAGCTGGATGGAGCGTCGGGACAAGTGCCGCAACCTGCCCCTGAACATCTACGAGCTCCATGCAGGCAGCTGGAAGCACAAGCCCAACGCCACCCGCGAGGACGGCTCGGACGGTTGGTACAATTACCGGGAGCTGGCCCGGGAGCTGATCCCCTGGCTGCTGGATCACCGCTTCACCCATGTGGAGCTGCTGCCGCTGGCAGAGCATCCCTTTGACGGCAGCTGGGGCTACCAGACCACCGGTTACTTCTCTGTCACCAGCCGCTACGGCGACCCCGCCGACTTTGCGGCCTTTGTCAACGCCTGCCACCGGATGGGCATTGGTGTCATCATGGACTTTGTGCCCGTCCACTTTGCCGCCAACGGCGACGCGCTCGCCAACTTTGACGGCACCCACCTCTACGAGTACGACAGCGATGTGGGCCACAGCGAGTGGGGCACCTGCAACTTCAACTATTACCGCCGGGAGGTGTGCAGCTTCCTGAACAGCGCCGCTGCCCTCTGGATGGATGTCTACCACTGCGACGGCATCCGGATGGATGCCATCTCCCGTGCCCTTTATTGGCAGGGCGACCCCAACCGCGGCGTGAACGAGGGCGCTGTTACCTTCCTGCGGAACCTGAACCACGGCCTGAACGAGCGCTGGCCCACCGGCATCTACACCGCCGAGGACTCCACCAACTTCCTCAAGGTCACCGCCCCCACCCGCTACGACGGCATCGGTTTCGATTATAAGTGGGACATGGGCTGGATGCACGACACGCTGGATTATTTTGCCACGCCCTTTGGTGAGCGGCCCGATGCCTACCACAAACTGACCTTCAGTATGCAGTATTTCTACAATGAGCTGTACCTGCTGGCACTCAGCCACGACGAGGTGGTGCACGGCAAAAAGACCATCATTGATAAGCTGTGGGGCACCTACGAGGAAAAATGTGCCCAGCTGCGCACCCTTTACTTCTACATGTACACCCACCCGGGCAAAAAGCTGAACTTTATGGGCAATGAACTGGGGCATTTCCGGGAATGGGACGAGAAAAAGGAGCTGGACTGGGGCCTGATGAAGTATCCCTTCCACGACAGCTTCCAGAAATATTTTGCCGAGCTGGGCCGCCTGTATGCCACCGAACCCGCCCTCTACGACGGCGAGTACAACCCGAACTGCTTTGAGTGGATTGCCTGCGAGAGCCGGGACGAAGGCGTGTATGCCTGGCTGCGGAAGGGCGCGGGCCAGACCATCCTCTGTGTGATGAACACCCAGAATACCGCCCACAAAAAGTTCCCGCTCTACTTCCAGTACCCCTGCGCCGCCGATGAGCTGCTGAACAGCGAGGCTGCCTGCTGGAACGGTGCGGACCGCAGCCGCACCAGACACCTGCACACCACCGATGGCGGCGTGTACGGCCGGGACTACACCCTGAGCGTGGATCTGCCCGCCATGGGCAGCCGGATGTACCGCATCACGCCGGAGGCTCCCCACCCGGAGGCCGCGCAGGCCTCTGCCCGTAAGGCCGCCGCCCAGAAGCGTAAGGCCACCATCGCGGCAAAGCAGAATTCCAAAAAGTAATATCGCATTCAAAATATCCCGTCTGCTGAAATGCAGGCGGGATATTTTATCTTCCGGGGGGCCTGCCCTCTTGCCTGCGCCGCCCGGAACCATTATACTGTAAGCTGTAATATTGTGGTTCAAAACCGAGGAGCATGTACAATGTCAACGATACTTTCTGAAAAGAAGACCCTTTCGCCCTGGGCAAAGGGCGGCATCGGGCTGGGTGCCGGAGCACTCCTGCTGGTGCTGGTGGGCCTGCTGTTCCCCACCGCGGCGGCGTTCTTCCCGCTGGTGAGCCTGTGGTGCAGCTGTGTGCTGTTCTACGGCGCGCTGTGGGTGCTGCACACTGCCGGTGTGGAGCTGGACTTCTTCCACCGCGCAGCCATCATCGCCTTCTGGGCCGGAGCTGTGCTCTACTTCTATTGGGCGCTGGGTCGGCGGCAGTTCATCTACGCCTGGGATTATGTGAACTACATTCAGAAGCAGTTCAATACCGAAGCGGCTTTTGCGCTGGGTCCGGTGGCCGGTTTTAAGTACATCATAAGCACATTTTCTGAAGATTACACCAATTTCATCACTCTGTTCACCGAGTTCCCATTCTGCCTCACCGCAAAAACGGGTGACAGCTACGCTTTTGCGCAAGTATTCTGTGTGCTCCCCAGCCTTATGCTGATGCTGGCTGGTCTCACGATCAAAATCGGGCAGATTCTGGAGGTCAAGAATAAGTTCTGGTATTTTATCATCGGCTTTTCCTGGGTGCTGACCTATCCGTTCCTGCGAATGAGCGCTATGCTGGCACAGCCGGACTGGTTCGGTCTGATCTTCGCTTTTGCCATTCTGCTCCTCACATTGGACTACCGTTTTGAAAAGCTGGAGCCGGGGCGGTTCGTGCTCATCTTCCTGGCAACGGCCGCGATTATCCTGAGCCGCCGCTGGTACTTATATTTTGTGGTGGGCTATTATTTTTCCTATGCGCTTCTGCTCTTTGTAAGCAGTGCAAAGCTCGCAAAACAGGGCCAAAAGGACCTTGCCTTGCGCCGAGTACGCAACCTCATCCTGTTTGGTGTCTGCGCCATGGCAGCAATGGTGGTCCTGCTCTGGCCCATGGTCAGTAAGATCCTGGCTTTTAACTACTCCGACCGCTATTCGTACTATAATGTCGGCGGCATTGCAGTAGAGCTCTATTATCACGCCATGCGCACCGGCCTGCTGAACCTTATTTTGATCCTGTTTGGTTTGTGGCTCTGCGTCAAGCGGAAAAAGCCCAGCCTGCCTGTGTTGGCGCTGTGTGAGCTGATGCTCAGTATGCTCTTGTTTACCCGAGTGCAGAATTCCGGCTCCCACCAGATGCTGCTGTACGTGCCCGCCTATGTCATTCTGTTTCTCTGCGGTGCGGCGGGTCTGGCAGAGAGTATCGAGCATTTCAAAATACCAAAGCTTTGTTTCTGGGTCTTTACACTGTTGTTCGCCGTGTCGGTGCGGTGCTCCCCGCTCACTGTCATGGCCTTGCCAGAGTTCGTTATCCATGCGTTCCACCCGGCAGACCTTGCTGAGTATCAGCGGCTGGACGAGCTGACCTATGACCGCAAGGACAAACCGCAGATCCAGGCCATGGCACAATGGCTGGTTGAACATCTGGGGGAGGGCGAGGTCGCCTATATGATCCCGGATGACATGCTCTACAATCCCGGCCACCTGCGGAACTGTGACCTGCCCAACCATGCACTGGACGGCAAGTTGCCGGACAGCTTCTCGGTGCCGGGCACCCACTATTTCCCCACCGGTTTCTTTGATGCCAGATATGTGGTAACTGCAGACCCGTTCCCCCTCTCACTGGCTCCGGACACGGAACTGGGCCACCGGTTCAACGCCGTTTTTCTTCAGCTGAGAGAGACTACCCACCAGCAAGTTGCGACCTTCGATATGGGCAACGGCACGGTGTTCACGATCTGGGAACGCACCACTCCCGTGACACGTGAGGAAGTGGAGACCTATCTCCATGAATTTGATGCTGAAAACGCCAAATACCCAGAAATGTTTTCCGCAGTTGCGGAAAACTGGCTGGCTGTTCATGGTTTATAAAAGGAGAGTAAAACGATATGTCCAACAACGCAAAAAATCTACCGGAAGTAAAATTAGGCCAGTACAAGGGGCTGGCTGTCACCCGTCATGTGCGGCCGCTTTCCGAAAAGACCATTGACCAGGAGATGGTCCACCAGACCCGGATGCGCTCCGTCTACCACAACTCCACCGCCCCCGCCAAGCGCGGCAGCCGGGTCCTGCTGGATTTTGTCGGCTTCATGGACGGGGAGGAGATCCCCGACAGCCGGATGGAAAAGGTGATGGTGGTTCTGGGGGACGGCAAGCTGATGCCTGCCGCCGAAGATGCCATCTACGGCCACACCGCCGGCGAGACCTTCCGCTTCGATTTCACTTACCCGGAGCAGTTCCGGGTGGAGGAGCTCTCCGGCAAGACCGCGCAGTTTGAGATCAAGCTGCACTCCGTGGCCGAAAAGACCACCCCGGAGCTGAACGAGGAATTTGCCCGGGCACAGGGCTATGCAGACCTTGCCGCCATGCGCGAGGCCGTGCGGGCCAAAAAGCGGAAGATCCACGAAGATGCCGCCGACCGCGCCGCCGGGCAGGAACTGCTGGCAAAGGCCGGTGCCAACCTGACCGTGGACCTGCCCGAAGCCATGCTGGACCGCACCGCCGACAATGAGATGCGGATGCTGGAGCAGCGGCTCTCCCGCAGCAACATCACCCTGGAAAAGCACTGCAAGAACAGCCACACCACCGCTGCCGCCCTGCGGGCAGGCTACCGTGACGCTGCCGAGCGGAATCTGCGCTCCATGCTGGCCTCCCGCTCCATTGCCGAGGCCGAGAACATCACCGTGAGCACGCTGGAGGTCAACAACGAGTACCGCCGCCTGTCCCAGCTGCAGGACACCCCGGAGGCCGATATCCGCCGGGTGCTGAGCCCGGACACCCTTGCCGCCGCACTGGTTGCACAGAAAGTCCAGCGCTTCCTGCTGGACAACGCCGACATCACCACGGTGATGGACCCTGAAAAGGAGTGATCCTATGAGTATCTTTACGCGCTACGCCATGGATGCGCTGATGAAGACCACCCACCCCGAGGTGAACCGCAAGCAGTGCTGGAACCTGCACCCCCACCGCACTCCCTGCACAGCCTGCAAGGATATCTGCCCCTATGGCGATGAGATCTTCACCCGCCCCAACCTCGTCAAGGACTGGGATCCCTGCACCGACTGCGGCCTGTGCGTCTCGGCCTGCCGGTCGGGCTGCATTGCCCCCTCGCCGGAGCAGGTGCAGCGGGACATCTCCCCTGCCGACAGCGATGGCGACACCATCTGGATCGGCTGCGAAAAATCCACCCGGAAAAACACCGTGGTGCGCACCTGCGTCTCGGCCTACTCGTGGGAAGCGCTGGCCTACCTTGCCCTGAACAAGAAGATCGTCCTCGACCTAACCCCCTGCGGCGAGTGCGAGAACGATGTCTGCGCCGAACATCTGCGTGCCGTTCTGACCCGGCTGGTGGAGTTCTTCGGCCAGCCCCTGTTCGAGGCCCGGTTCACGCTGGCATACGAGCTGGACGATGCCCCCTTCCACGTCAAGGAGTATTCCCGCCGTGAGATGATGGAGCAGGTGACCTCCGGCTCCAAAAAGGGCACCAAGCAGCTGCTGCGGATGCTGCCCGGCCTGCGCAGCGAGGACGAGAGCAGCCAGGATTTCCGGCTGCTGCTCCACCAGTACACCAAGCAGCTCAAGGCAGTGTCCGAAACGCCCCTGCGCTATGGCTACCACCTGCCCAACTTCACCCAGAAGTGCTTTGCCTGCGGCCGGTGTGAGAAGAGCTGCCGCAGCGGTGCCATCAAGTTTGAGGACCTGCCCGACGGCCAGACCCGCGCGGTGATCACGCCGTGGAAGTGCAGCGAGTGCGGGGTCTGCGTTGCCGCCTGCTCCAACGGCGGTCTGGACGGCCTGAAGCTGCGCCAGCTGACCAGCCTTGGGCCCGTCAGTGTCTACAAGTGCACCAAGACCCTCTGCAAGGAATGCGGCAAGCCCATTGCACCCAACTGTGCGGACGGCATCTGTTCGGTCTGCCGCATCAAGCTGCGCACCAAAAAGCGTCAGGAGGAGGCTGTGGCCCGTGCCAAGGAGCGTCAGGCCGAGCGCGAGGCCAAAAAGGCTGCAGAAGCAGCTGCAAAGGAGCTGGCAGAAGAAATTAAAAATGCCTCACCCTCTCAGCCGCCTATCGGCGGCAGCTCCCCCGAAGGGGGAGCCCCTGGCGTTCCGGTCACTTCCACTGTAAATGAATAAAACTTGCTTTCCCAGTTTGCCAAAGGCTCTCCCTTTGGGAGAGCTGGCATTGCGGAGCAATGACTGAGAGGGCGAGCATGTTTCCCATTGACGCAACCCCAAAAAAATGCTATAATTCTTCTTAACCACCCAGCTGTGGTCGGGAGGACAAGTTACAAAGGCGTAACGGATGTGTTTCCGTTACGCCTTTTTTGCTTCCCGCTGCCGGGAAACAGCGGGCCTGTCGGCTTTGGGCGGCAACCAGACTTCAACACGAAGAAAAGAGGGAATTTCATTATGAAACAGTCTATTTCTCGTCGTCAGTTCCTCAAGGCAAGCGGCCTGGCAGCCGCAGGTGCCTGCGCCGCCGGTCTGCTGTCCAGCTGCGGCGGAAAGAGCGGCGGCAGCTCCTCCGGTTCTGCTTCCGGTGCGGATACCAGCAAGTACACTGTGCTTTATTCCAGCCAGCCTGCGACCCTGAACTATCTGACCACCGCTACCGACCTGGAAATGGTCGTGGGTGCAAACTGTGTGGACACCCTGGTCGAGTACGACAACAAGGGCGTGATGCGCGAGGGCCTGGCCACCAAGTGGGAGTGGGATGCCGACACCCTGACCTGGACCTTCACCCTGCGTGAGGAGAACTGGGTGGACAACAACGGCGAAGTCGTTGCCCCCGTGACCGCACAGGATTTTGTGGATGCCCTGCAGTATGTGCTGACCCCGGATTACGCTTCCTCCAACGTGGGCCTGGTCACTGCCTACATTGCCGGTGCGGATGATTACTACAACTATCACGTCTACCTGACCAATGCTGAAAACGGCACTGTGGACGATGACGGCACCACCTATGTCACCGATGGCAGCGGCAACGTGACCGTGACCGCAGCAGACGGCACCGCTTCCACCTACGCCCCCGTGGACTTTGATTCCGTGGGCGTGACCGCTGTGGATGACCACACCCTGACCTATACCCTGACTTACGATTTCCCCGGCTTCCTGAGCCTGCTGTGCTACCTGCCCTATGAGCCCGCCTACGGCCCCCTGCTGAGCGAAATGGGCGACCAGTATGCCACCAGCGCCGAGACCCTGTACAGCTGCGGTGCTTTCTACCTGTCTGATTACGAGTCTCTGGAAACCTGGATCATGAAGAAGAACCCCGAGAACTATGATGCGGACAATGTCTTTATCGACACCATCAGCCGCATTTACAACGCCGAGGCTGCCGTGAACGGCCCCGAGATGATCAAGCGCGGCGAGATCGACGAAGCCACCATCGGTTCCGATATTCTGGACAGCTGGCTGGCCGACGATACCACCAAGGACATGGTCTCCATGGATCGTCCCAACACCAACTACACCTACTTCTACATGTTCAACTTTATGCCCTTTGCACACGAGTTCTCCAACTGGAACGTTGAGGGCGTGGATGCAGAATACGAGCCCGAGAACTGGGCCAAGGCCATCAACAACACCAACTTCCGCAAGGCCTTCCTGTACGGCATCAACAACGCCGTTACGCTGGCTGTCAGCGCACCTCTGGGCTACGACAGCTACAAGCTGAACACCATCACTCCCCCGAACTTCTGCGCCACCACCGATGGTGTGGACTACACCAAGTGCGGCGGCCTGGCCGACCTGACCGAGTTCTTTGACGAGGCCAAGGCCAAGGAGTACCGCGATGCTGCCATTGAGGAGCTGACTGCACAGGGGGTCACCTTCCCCATCAAGGTGCAGCTGCCCTACAACCCCTCCACCACCGACTGGGACAAGCAGTGCCAGGTGCTCAAGCAGCAGCTGGAGGGTGTGCTGAACGACGGCACCGACTTCATCGACATCATCATCACCGCCGGCCCCTCCGACAGCTTCCTGTCTGCTGTGCGCCGCAACGGCAAGTTCGAGTTCCTGCTCTGCAACTGGGGCGCTGACTACTCCGACCCCGAGACCGAGACTGACCCGTTCTATCAGGCCGAGGATTCCCGTGGAATGCGCTATGCTTACCTGCGCACCGGCGTGGAGGACGGCTTCATCACCGGCGAGACCGCAGATGCTGTTATGGCCTACATGAACGCCATCGAGGCCGCAAAGCAGATCACCGATGACATCGATGCCCGCTACAAGGCCTTTGCCGATGCCGAGACTCTGCTCATCACCAACGCACTGGTCATTCCGCGCGGCATGAGCGTGCCCGCCTATCTGGCGACCCGCCTGAACTACTGGGAGGGCCAGTACGCTTCCACCGGCTTCTCCAACAAGCGCTTGAAGGGCATCCACGTCCTCGACCACTACATCTCCATGGACGAGTACGAAGCAAACCGTGACGCTCGCTAAGCGTTCCTTCTTCTTGTAACAAAATACACCCCCTCTGCACGGCAGTTTCTGAAGCTGCACCGCAGAGGGGGTGTTCTTTTTGCATGTTCCGTTACACTTCAAAATCCAGGCAGACGCGGGTCTTGGTGTAGGGGCGCACCTTGCCATCGGCCACAGCCACGTGGGCGGGGTGGGTGGAGTACCCCTTGAGGGCGGCTGCATCGGTAAAGGTGGTGTCCAGCATCAGGTCTGCGTTGGAAGAGGGCAGGCCGTTGATGTTCACATGCACCTCCACAAGGCCCGGGATCTGCCCTGCCAGGCCCTCCAGCCCGGTTTTGATGTTCGCCTTGATCTCTGCCTTTTCGGCGGCAGAAAGCTCGTCCTTGAGCTGCCAGAGAATGATATGCTTGACCATAAAAAATACCTCCTGCGTTTTCTCCATTGTAGCAGAGAAATGCAGGAGGTGCAATGCTTTTTGAAACGGTTCAGTCGTCTTCCCGGCCTTTTTTCCAAGCGTGGTACATCAGCAGGAACACGGTGTCCGCAGCAATGCCGATAGAGAGCAGGCGGCTGCCGCCAATGGAAGTGTGGGGCAAAAACGGCGAAGCGGCAAACACAACGGCATTAAAGAAATAGAACACACCGAACTTTTTCTCCCACATAGCCCGCTCTTCGTCATCGCTGAACTTCATCTGGTGCTTTTTGGAAAAACTGCGAAAGCCCATTACCAGCATGGCAGCGGCAGCAAACAGGTTCAGCAAAAGGGATGTGTCAAATTTCATGCGGGGGTACCTCCGTAAAAACTCCATAAACAAAAACCAGCCGGATCGAGGCGTTTGCAAGCCCTCGTCCGGCTGGATACTTACTTCTTCGGAGTCATAAGCCTCTTCTCCTTGGGTTCTCTCATTTTCGGAGTATGCGTTTCATAGGGTGACTCTCCTTAGAAACTACCTGAAACTGAAGAGTTTTATGCAAGGGGATGAACTACTCTAGTACATTGGACTGACCCTTCTCTTAACTGTTAGACTGCGGTACCGAGATTCTGAAGATGAATTTCATATTACCACATTCTTTCGAGTTAGATTTGCCAGGGATTCCATTGCTTAGTACATTGGAGTTACTCCTTTTTGGTCATTCAAACAGGTGCATCCGTGTAACTGTCCTCATCATGGGAGATCACCTCGGGCGGATCTATTTGAATTGCCAGGGGATTTATTCTGACAGACTGTACTGTTTTCGCATTTTTGATGCTCAAGACCGGCTCTTTGATTTGTTTTGTTATACGGGGGAAACATCCCGTTTGTGGAGAGCCTCTGTTTTGCTTCTCAGCGAATCCCGACAGTCTGTCCGAACTGTGCGGGTTCCATATCAACCATCGGTCTCGCTCCTTTCTGCTTAAAGTCAGCGGGGTTAGCTCTCATTTGAGCTTCTGCTGT
>ENA-UOIZ01001968-UOIZ01001968.1-human-gut-metagenome-genome-assembly--contig:-P88-NODE-1968-length-15327-cov-58.961433_pt1 | contig 15327 bp, 14 predicted proteins | sample MGYA00242336_ERZ723883 | MGnify/ENA metagenome assembly ERZ723883 | reverse complement strand
ACTCCGGCATTGATATCTTCGACAAGAAGTGGAAGATCTACAGCCGCAACCCCGTGCTGCCCGCCCAGAAGATCGGCCCCCGTGCCGTGGTGCAGGATTCCCTCATCACCGAGGGCTGCCAGATCTATGGCCGCGTCCAGCACTCTGTCCTGAGCGCAGGCGTTACCGTGGAAGAGGGCGCTACCGTTGAGGATGCTGTCCTGATGGATGGCGTTGTGGTCAAGGCAGGTGCCGTGGTCAAGCGCTGCATCCTGGCTGAGGACGTTGTGGTGGGTGCCGGTGCCAAGATCGGCGGCGAGGGCCCCATTGCACATGTGGGTACCGGCCTTACCGTTGGCGCAGGCGCTACCGTAAAAGAGGGTGCCAAAGTATTTGATTCCGTCAAGGAGGGCGAGGAAGTATGCTGAGCCAGAACAACAATGCGTTGGGCATCATTTTCCCCAACAGCTATGATAACACCGTACCGGAGCTTGTGACTGAGCGCACCATGGCTTCGATCCCCTTTGCAGGCCGTTACCGCATGGTGGACTTTATCCTGTCCAGCATGGCAAACTGCGGCATCTCCAATGTTTCCATCGTGGTGCGCAAGAACTACCACTCCCTGATGGATCATCTGGGCACCGGCCGTGAGTGGGATATGGCCCGCCGTCACGGCGGCCTGAACATCGTGCCTCCCTTTGCGGAAAAGGGCGTGCGTATTTATTCCGGCCGTGTGGAGGCTCTGGGCTCCATCCTGAGCTACTTGGAGAACCAGAAGGAGAAGTACGTTGTGATGAGCGATGCCAACATCGCCATCAACTACGATTTCAACGCCCTGCTGGCTGCCCATCAGGCAAGCGGCGCGGATGTGACCATCGCCTACCAGAAGACCGAGATCCCCGAGGGCCGCAAGAACGACAACTACACCCTGACCGTCGATGCCGACGGCCGCGTGACCGAGCTGCTGTTCAACGATTACCGCCCCGGCGTGCAGAACCTGGACCTGAACATCTATGTGCTGGAGCGCGAGACCCTGATCAAGCTGGTCAAGGACGCCACCGCCCGCGGCCTGATCTACTTCGAGCGCGACATCCTGGCCCACAACGTCAACATCCTGAACATCCGTGCGCTGGAGTACACCGGCTATGTGGCCCATGTCTGCGACATGAAGAGCTACTTTGATGAGAACCTCAAGCTCATCGATGAGAAGAACCTGAACGCTCTGTTCCCCAAGGAGAGCCCTGTCTACACCAAGATCCGTGATGACAACCCCGTGCGCTACGTCAACGGCTCTTCCGTCAGCAATTCCCTGCTGGCCGATGGCTGTGTCATCGAGGGCACCGTGGAGAACTGCGTGCTGTTCCGCGGCGTTCGCGTCAAGAAGGGTGCTGTGGTCAGAAACTGTGTCCTGATGCAGGATACCGTTGTGGAACCAGGCGCTCAGCTGGACTGCGTTGTCACCGATAAGAACGTGCGTGTGACCGCCGACAAGAAGCTCTCCGGTACCGAGAGCTTCCCGGTCTATGTTCAGAAGAACCACACCGTCTGAGCCTGACACACTGAAACTTTCACAGGGGCGGCTCCCCTCCCCGGTAGCCCCTCTCAAAGAGGGGCGGGGGCCTTTGCGCCCCCGCCCGCTCTTTGTGTATCCGCCCTTTTTTCTGGAAAGGAGAAATACTATGAAGATCCTGTATGCCGCTTCGGAAGCGACCCCCTTCGCCAAGTCCGGCGGTCTGGCCGACGTGGCAGGCTCCCTGCCCAAGGCTCTGGTCAAGGACGGCGTGGATGCCCGCGTCATCATGCCGCTGTACGGCGACCTGAAAATGCGCGACAAGCTGGAGTATGTCACCAACTACTCGGTGCCTGTGGGCTGGCGCAGCCAGTACTGCGGCCTGTTCAAGGCTGAGGTCAACGGCGTGACCTACTACTTCCTGGACAACGAGTATTACTTCAAGCGCCGCGGCCTGTACGGCTTCTACGATGACGGCGAGCGCTTCGCCTTCTTCTCCCGCGCTGTGCTGGAGACCCTGTTCTACATCGACTTCACCCCCGATATCATCAACTGCAACGACTGGCAGACCGCACTGGTTCCCGTTTACCTGAACCTGTACTACCGCCATCTGGATAAGTTCAACCGGATCAAGACCATCTTCACCATCCACAACATCGCATATCAGGGCAAGTACGGCACCGACATTCTGGAAGACACCTGCGGCATCGGCCGCCGCGACCAGCACATCGTGGAGTACGATGGCTGCGCCAACTTCATGAAGGGTGCCTTCGAGACCGCCGACAAGATCACCACCGTCAGCCCCACCTACGCACAGGAGATCCTGGACCCCTGGTTCAGCTACGGTCTGGATGCCCTGCTGCGGGAAAAGCAGTATAAGCTCTGCGGCATCCTGAACGGCATCGATATGGAGGCCAATAACCCCGCCACTGACCCCAAGATCCCCTTCAACTACGATGTGACCAACGTTGAAGAGGGCAAGGCAAAGTGCAAGGAGGCCCTGCAGGACAAGTTTGGCCTGCACAAGGATGGCAGCCCCGTTTTTGCCATGGTCAGCCGCATGGTCGGCATGAAGGGCTTTGACCTGGTGCAGAGCATTGCCGACGGTCTGGTGGACCGCGGCATCGAGCTGGTCATTCTGGGCAGCGGCGAGAACCAGTACGAGACCTTCTTCTCTGACCTGTGCGCCCGCCATCCGGGCCGCGTGGGCACCTACATCGGCTTTGAGCCCGCCCTGTCTCAGGAGATCTACGCCGGTGCAGACGTGTTCATCATGCCTTCCAAGAGTGAGCCCTGCGGCCTGGCACAGATGGTGGCCTGCCGCTACGGTACGCCTCCCATCGTCCGTGAGACCGGCGGCCTGCGGGATTCCATCCATGACTGCACGCTGGGTGAGGGCAACGGCTTTACCTTTGCCGGTTACAGCGCCCATGAGCTGTACGATGCCTGCTGCCGTGCACAGGATCGCTACTACAACAAAGAGGACTGGAACAACCTCGTCAAGCACGACATGGAATGCGATTTCAGCTGGGACCTCTCTGCCAAGAGCTACGAGGGCCTGTATAACGAGACCGCAAACCTCTGGTAAATCATTTTCATAAGTTTGCCTTTTGCCGCCCGGTTCGCAGGAGCCGGGCGGCTTTTTTGCGGACTTCCACACATATTTTACAAGAATCATCCGCAAAAAGCGGCAAGGCACCTTTGCATTCCGACAGGACTGTGCTACAATGAAAAACATTGACAGCTCTTTCCTGTTTTTGAAAAAATGGCAGAGTAGATAAGGAGAACAATATGAACTGGAAACGTGTCATCAGCGGCGTGCTGGCAGCAGTGATGCTGTCCGCTCTGCCGGTGCAGCTTCTGGTGTCGGCAGAAGGCACGGAGGCGGTCGGGCAGGCCGATGGCTGGCAGGAACTGACCACTCTGGAACCTCTTGAGGAAAGCAATACTTTCTTTTACAGCAAGGACGACCAGACGTTTGAGAAGGTCACCCACCCGGAAAAGGATGTCAAAACCGCAGACGGCATCGTGGACTATCTGGGAGACGGTGCGGTGGCGGTTGTGACTGACCCGGGGGATGCCGCCTACAACGCCGGTGACCGGGGTCAGAACTACGCATGGTCAGCGGTTGGCTACGGGGACTGGCTGTATGTGGGCACCTGCTACGCCGCCATCGGCAACACCCTCTCCCTGATGAAGAGCAGTCTGGGCGACGAATACGACGACAAGGTGCTTGCCGCCACCTTCGATGCCCTTTACAACGGCACTTTCTTTCTGACCGAGGAGGATGGCGGCCGGCCCAAGGGCGTGCTGGTGAAGATCAACACCAAGACCGGCGAGACCAAGCTGTTGATGTCCGGCTCCTATAACGGTTACACACCCCTGTTCCGCAACGCATTGGAGTATAACGGCAAGCTGTACTTCTGCGGCAGTGTGGGTGGCGGCGGCATCGGCTTTCTGCCCAGTATCTGGCAGGTGGACCCCGCCACCGACGAGTGCAAGCCGGTGTATATCGGTCTGAACAGCGTGCAGGATTATGCCGCAGCCTACCAGCAGGGCATCTCCGTGGGCATCCGCGGTATGTGTGTCTACAAGGATCAGTTGGTCATCAGCAACGTGACCATGGATGCCGCCACCGGCAAGAGCAGCGCCGCCCTGCTGATCTCCTCCGACCCGGAAAAGGGCTTTACCCAGATCGCGGATTCCGACAGCCTGTTCAACTACCCCGCCTATCACTACGCCGACAGCATCTACGGCGGCAGCATCTGGGATATGGCTGAGTTCAACGGCCGCTTGTATGTTTCCATCTGCACCGGCACCGAGGACAATATGCCGGACGACAACACCATGCAGTCCTTTGCACTGGTGCGGGGCGACCAGAACCCCGACGGCACCTTCACATGGACACCCGTGGCAGGCGATCAGGAAAAGGATGGTGCCCGCTACACCTTCGGCATCGACCCGGAACGCACCCGCTCCGGTGCGGCGAACCTGATCGTGTACAACGACCACCTCTATATTGGTGAGTACAACGATGAAGAGATCGCACTGGAGCGCATCCTCTTTGCCAAGACCGGCAAGAATGCCGACGGTCAGTTTGGCGGCGGGCTGGACTGCCGGTTCATCAACGCCAATCTGGAACAGTCGGTGAACCTGTACCGTATGGACAGGGATGAGAATATGGAGCTTGTGGTGGGCAATGCCACCAAGATGTTCCCCTCCGGCAGCCTGTCCGGACTGGGGTCCGGCTTTGGGCGCAACGAGAACCAGTACATCTGGCGGATGCAGGTGTACGATGGCAAGCTGTATGTGGGTACCTTTGACACCAGCAGTATGCTGGAGTGCGTTGGTCAGTTCGTCAACGGCAACCTGCTGACGCGCACCCCCGCGCAGTGGAAGACCCAGTGGGAATACCTCAAGACCCTGATGAGGGCACTGCAGGCGACGGACCCCGACGGCAACGGGAACCCCGACACACTGGCCCAGACCATCAAGTTTTCCTACAAATTCGTGTTCAAGAACATCACGATCAGCAACATCGCCAGTGCCATCCGGCTGCTCAACTACATGCGCAAGGCAAAGCAGGGCTTTGACCTGTATGTTTCGGAGGACGGCGTGAACTTCCAGACCATCACCGTGGACGGTTTTGGAGACCACTACAACCATGGTCTGCGGGCATTCGCCACCACCGACCAGGGCCTGTGCCTTGGCACTGCCAATCCCTTCTACGGCACGCAGGTGTGGATCAAGCGCAAGGACAGCTGACCTCCGCACTTCCATGATAACGCCGCCCGGCTCTCAAATGAGCTGGGCGGTTTTTTGTGTTTTGCACAAGAAACCTATCATATTTTTGGTATTGATGCTGCCGGAGACGGACATACTCCACCGTGGACGTACAATTATGGCGTTAGTGTGAACGAACTATGAAGTTTTACCAAAAATCGGTGGAAAATTGATTGAAAAGTTCAGTGAATTGAATTATACTATCCATATGAGCTTCTTAACCGGAGCGAAACCATTGCGAAAGGGTGCGGCGGGCTGCTGTTTCGGGTCTGCGCACAGAGGGAGGGCGACACCGCATGAAGGGCTGGTACAAGGCGCTGGAAGATCTTGTCTGGCTGACCCAGCTGGGCCTGAATATGCTGCTGCCGCTGGTCATGTGCCTGGGCGGTGCCTGGTGGGCGGTGAACAGCTGGAGCTGGCCGGAATGGGTGTTCCTGCCGGCCATCCTGCTGGGCCTTGCCTCCGGGGCGCAGAACTTCTGGTATTTTGCCAAGGAGCACCTGGACCGCGCCAAAAAGGAAAAACCGAAGCGGGTGGGGTTCAACTCACATCAGTAAACATCACAGGAGGTTCCCCTTTATGAAACTACAGCCGGAATCCAAAAAGGAGCTGACGCGCATCGCCTGCGGCACGGCCATCTGCACCGCTGCCCTGTGGGTGGCCTTTGCGGCGCTGCACCTGGTTGGCTGGGTGAAATTTGATTACACTGTCGTTCTGGGCAGTCTCATCGGCGCGGCCGTGGCCATCGGCAACTTTGCGGGCATCTGCATCGTGTGTCAGAAGGTCATCGACGAGCAGGATGAGAAACGGCGCAAAGCCACATTACAAGCTTCCTACAACGTCAGAATGCTTTTGCAGGCGGTGTGGATCATCGTGTCCATCGGGGCACCCTGTTTCCAGCCCTTTGCCAGCGTTCTGCCCTTGCTGTTCCCGCGTGTTACGATCTACTACCTGCAAATAACCGGCAAGTACAAGCCCCTTGCACCGGCCGGGCCCTCGGTGGATGTCTCTGTGGAGGACGACCCCGAACCCGCCCCGGAGCCGGAGGCTGAGCCCCGTGACGAAGGGGGTGAAACGTAACAAATGGAACTGAACGGCGCAAAGATCCTGTATACCATCCATACCGATATCCCCCTGCTGGGCGATCTCAAGATCACCCAGACCCTAGTCACTACCTGGATCGTCATGGCGCTGCTTTCGGGCCTGGCCATCTGGCTGGGCAGCAACCTCAAGCTGGAAAATGTCTCAAAGCGGCAGGCCGCAGCCGAGTTCATCGTGGAGCGGCTGGATCAGTTCGTGCACGACAACATGGGGTATCACTTTGACAAGTATATCCCCTTGATCGGCTCGATCTTCGCTCTGAGCATCGGCTGCAACCTCATCAGTGTCGTTGGCCTGTGGAGCCCTACGGCCGACCTGAACACCGAGGCTGCGTGGGCCATTGTGGTGTTTGTGCTGATCATGTACTACAAGATCAAGACCAACGGCATCCTTTCCTATCTGAAGGGCCTGCTGGACCCGATCTTCATCATGGCACCCATCAATGTGCTGTCGGAGATCTCGACCCCCGTCAGCATGGCGTTCCGTCACTTTGGCAACATCCTGTCCGGTACTGTCATTTCCACACTGCTGTACTGGGCGCTGGCAAGCCTGAGCCATGTCATCTTCGGCTGGCTGCCCGGCTTCCTGAGCCAGATCCAGCTGTTCCAGATCGGCATCCCGGCCTTTACGGGCCTGTATTTCGACTGGTTCGGCGGCTGCATCCAGGCGTTCATCTTCTGTACCCTGACCGCCATCTTCATCAAACGTGCTGCCGGTGAGGAGTAACTCCCCCCGGCATCTCCCAAAACAAACACATCTTTTAGGAGGACAAAACTTATGGTTACGGATTTCCAGTATCTGGCTCGTGGTATCGCTCTGGCAGGCTGCGGCATCGGCGCAGGCTGCGCACTGATCGCAGGTATCGGCCCCGGTATCGGCGAAGGCAACGCGGCCGCCGCTGCCTGTGAGGCCGTGGGCCGCCAGCCTGAGTGCAAGAGCGACGTGACCAGCACCCTGATCCTGGGCGTTGCACTTTCCGAGACCACCGGTATTTACGGCTTTGTTACCGGCCTGCTGCTGATCTTCCTGGCACCCGGCATGTTTATGAAGTTCCTGGCATAAGCGGAACCTTTTACAAAAGAACGAAAGGAGACGCTTATGGAACTGTACCAGGCGTTGATCACGCTGGACGGCTGGACCTTTCTGGCCCAGATCTGCAACCTGATGATCCAGCTGCTCATCTTCAAAAAGTTCCTGCTGAATCCGGTCAAAAAGGTGATCGCCGAGCGCAAGGCCAAGGCGGACAGCCAGATCGCCGATGCTGCAAAGCTGCGCACGGAGGCTGAGGCCATGAAGGCGGAGTACGAGCAGAACCTGCAGAATGCCCGCGCCGAGGCCAACCAGATCGTTGCCCGTGCCCAGAAAACGGCCACCGCCCGCGGTGAAGAGATCGTGGGCGAGGCCCGTGCACAGGCCGCTGCCCTGAAGCAGAAGGCGGAGGCTGACATTGCGCAGGAGCGCAAGAAGGCTGTGAACGAGGCAAAGGACGAGATCGGCGGCATGGCCATGGAGATCGCCTCCAAGGTGGTCGAGCGTGAGATCAAGGAAGCCGACCACAAGGACCTGATCGACGAATTTATCAAAAACGTGGGTGAAGCATCATGACCGAGACAGCAAGGATGTACGGCGGAAGCCTGTATGACCTGGCAGCGGAGGAAGGGCTGGAGACCCGCATTCTGGGCGAGCTGGACGAGGCCGTGGCGCTTTTTAAGGCAAGCCCGGAGTACCTGCATCTGCTCAGCACCCCCAGCATCCCCAAAAAGGAGCGCTGCGGCCTGCTGGACGAAGCACTGCGCGGGCAGGTCCACCTCTATGTGCTGAACTTTTTAAAGATCCTGTGCGAGAAGGGCACCCTGCGGGAGCTGCCCGGCTGCGCACGGGCCTACCGTGTGCGGTACAATCAGGCGCACGGCATTCTGGAAGCAACTGCCACCACCGCGGTGGCAATGACCGAAGCGCAGACGAACAGCCTGCATGAAAAGCTGGAAAAGCTCACCGGCAAGACCATCGAGCTGAAAACAAAGGTGGACCCGGCGGTTCTGGGCGGCATCCGGCTGGACATCGAGGGCACCGAGCTGGACGGCACGGTGCAGAACCGTCTGTCCGCACTGCGCAGGGACATTGCTTCCGTGACTCTGTAACAGACCGAATTTCCACCCGAAATGACTTTAAGAATTGAGTGGTGAACAAACAAAGATGCAACTGAAACCTGAAGAGATCTCCAAGATCATCCGTGCGCAGATCAAGCATTACGAAAACGCCATTGAGCAGAGCGAGACCGGCACGGTCATTATGGTGGGCGACGGCATCGCCCGCTCCAGTGGTCTGGAAAAGTGCATGGCAGGTGAGCTGCTTCAGTTTGATAACGGCGAATACGGCATGGCCCAGAACCTGGAGGAGAACACCGTCTCCATCGTTCTGCTGGGCTCCGACGCCGGCATCAAGGAAGGCAGCACCGTCAAGCGCACCGGCAAGGTCGTGTCCGTGCCGGTGGGCGATGCCATGATCGGCCGCGTGGTCAACGCGCTGGGCCAGCCCATCGACGGCGCAGGCCCCATCGAGACCACCGAGTTCCGCGCCATTGAGAGCCGCGCTCCCGGCATCATCGACCGTCAGCCGGTCAAGGAGCCGCTGCAGACCGGCATCAAGGCCATCGACTCCATGATCCCCATCGGCCGCGGCCAGCGTGAGCTGATCATCGGCGACCGCCAGACCGGCAAGACCACCATCGCGTCCGATACCATCATCAACCAGAAGGGCAAGGACGTCATCTGCATCTACGTCGCCATCGGCCAGAAGCGCTCTACCGTGGCAAACCTCGTGCAGAGCCTCACCGAGGCCGGTGCCATGAGCTACACCATCGTGGTGTCGGCAACGGCATCCGAGCTGTCGCCCCTGCAGTATATCGCACCCTACTCCGGCTGTGCCATGGGCGAATATTTCATGCATCAGGGCAAGCATGTCCTGATCATCTACGACGACCTGTCCAAGCACGCGGTCGCTTACCGTGCCCTGTCGCTGCTGATCCGCCGTCCCCCGGGACGTGAGGCTTACCCCGGCGACGTGTTCTATCTGCACTCCCGTCTGCTGGAGCGCGCCGCAAAGCTCTCCAACGAGCTGGGCGGCGGCAGCCTGACGGCTCTGCCCATCATCGAGACGCAGGCGGGCGATGTTTCCGCCTACATCCCGACGAACGTCATTTCCATTACCGATGGCCAGATCTTCCTCGAGACCGAGCTGTTCCACTCCGGCGTCATGCCGGCCGTGAACCCCGGCATCTCGGTGTCCCGCGTCGGCGGCAACGCCCAGATCAAGGCCATGAAGAAGGTGGCCGGTACCCTGAAGCTGATCTACTCCCAGTACCGCGAGCTGCAGTCCTTTGCCCAGTTCGGTTCCGATCTGGACGCGGACACCAAGGCCCGCCTGGCACAGGGCGAGCGCATCGTGGAAGTGCTCAAGCAGAACCGCTCGGCCCCCGTGCCCGTGGAAAAGCAGGTGGCGATCCTGTATGCCACCATCCATGATCTTCTGGTCAAGGTCAAGGTGGCTGATGTGGCCGAATACGAAAAGGGTCTGTACGAATATCTCGAGAATGATGCCGCCGGTGCCGCTGTGATGGAGACCATCCGCACCACCGGCAATCTGGACAAGGACACCGAGGAAGCACTCAAGGGCGTTCTGTCCGCTTACACCGAGAGCTTCGTCAAGGCGCACTGAGGGAAGGAGGCGTAACGCATGGCAGGTTCCATGAAGGACATCAAGCTGCGCATCAAAAGCGTAGAGAGTACCATGCAGATCACCAAGGCCATGGAGCTGGTGGCTTCCTCCAAAATGCGCCGTGCCAAGGAGCGGGTGGAACACAGCCGCCCCTACTTTGAAACGCTGCACGACACGCTGACCGGCATTGCGGCTGCAGCCCCCCGGGCCCGCAGCCCCTACCTGCGCCGGGCAGAGATCAAACGCACCCTGCTGGTCGTCATTGCAGGCGACCGCGGCCTGGCCGGTGGATACAACTCCAACGTGCTCAAGCAGGCGGAGGCCCAGCAGGGCCCGGTCACGGTGCTGCCCATTGGCAAAAGAAGTCAGGAGTACTTTGCCCACCACGGAGCCGACTTGTTCACCGAAGAGGTGCTGCTGGCGGCGGATGTCTCGGTGGGTGAGTGCTTTGCCCTCTCCCGGAAGATCACCGAGGGCTACCTGAAGGGCGATTACGACGCAGTGAAACTCTGCTACACCCGGTTCGACTCGATGATGACCCAGACCGCTGTCACCATGGAGGTGCTGCCCCTGACCATTGAGCCCACCGAGGAGCAGAAGGCCGCTGCCCGCCGCAGTCAGATCCTGTACAAGCCCAGCAGCGAGGAAGTGTTCCGCGCCATCATCCCCGAGTATGTGGCCGGTATCGTTTATGGTGCCGTGTGCGAGAGCGTGGCCAGTGAGCTGGCCGCCCGCCGCACCGCCATGGATGCCGCCACCAAGAACGCGGGCGAAATGATCGACCATCTGAATCTGTATTACAACCGCGCCCGTCAGGCTGCCATCACGCAGGAGATCACCGAGATCGTGGCAGGCGCAGAAATCTAAAAAAGGAGAATAGCCTATGTCCGAAAAACACATCGGCAAGGTGATCCAGGTCATCGGCCCGGTGCTGGACATCCAGTTCAAGGATGGCGAGCTGCCGGACCTGCTCAACGCCATTGAGATCGACAACCACGGCCAGAAGCTGGTGGTGGAGGTCGCTCAGCTCACCGGCGACAATGTGGCCCGCTGCATTGCCATGAGCAGCACCGATGGCCTGGTGCGCGGCACGGATGCCGTGGACACCGGCGAGTCCATCCGGGTGCCTGTGGGTGACCAGTGCCTGGGCCGCGTGTTCAACCTGCTGGGTGAGCCGGTGGACAATAAGCCTGCCCCCACCCCGGAGGCCTACTGGCCCATCCACCGCCCTGCCCCCAGCTATGAGGAGCAGCAGTCCACCACGGAGATCCTGGAGACCGGCATCAAGGTCGTTGACCTGATCTGCCCCTACGCAAAGGGCGGCAAGATCGGTCTGTTCGGCGGTGCCGGTGTCGGCAAGACCGTCCTGATCCAGGAGCTGATCTATAACATTGCCACCGAGCACAACGGTTACTCGGTGTTCACCGGCGTTGGCGAGCGCACCCGCGAGGGCAACGACCTGTACGGTGAAATGACCGAGAGCGGCGTTATCAATAAGACCGCTCTGGTCTACGGCCAGATGAACGAGCCTCCCGGAGCCCGTATGCGCGTGGCCCTGTCCGGCCTGACCATGGCGGAGTACTTCCGCGATGTCAAGAATCAGGACGTGCTGCTCTTCATCGACAACATCTTCCGTTTCACGCAGGCAGGCTCTGAGGTCTCGGCTCTGCTGGGCCGTATGCCCTCTGCCGTGGGTTACCAGCCCACCCTGGCCACTGAGATGGGCGCTCTGCAGGAGCGCATCACCTCCACCCGCAAGGGTTCCATCACCTCGGTGCAGGCTGTCTACGTTCCCGCCGACGACCTGACCGACCCGGCCCCTGCCACCACCTTCACCCATCTGGATGCCACCACGGTCCTGAGCCGTGACATTGCATCTCAGGGCATCTACCCCGCTGTGGACCCGCTGGATTCCACCAGCCGCATCCTCAGCCCCGAGGTCGTGGGTCAGGAGCACTACGAGATCGCCCGCGATGTTCAGAAGGTGCTGCAGCGCTACAAGGAGCTGCAGGATATCATTGCCATCATGGGCATGGACGAACTGAGCGAAGAGGACAAGCTGACCGTCAGCCGCGCCCGCAAGGTGCAGCGCTTCCTGAGCCAGAGCTTCCATGTTGCGGAGCAGTTCACCGGTATGCCCGGTCAGTATGTGCCGCTGAAGGAGACCCTGCGCGGCTTCAGGATGATCCTGAACGGCGAGTGCGATGACCTGCCCGAGAGCGCCTTCCTGTTCGCGGGCACCATCGACGATGTGTTCGCCAAGGCGAAGAAAGGGTAAACCATGACGACCTTTCATCTGACGGTGGTCACGCCGGACGGCTGTGCCTTTGACGGTCAGGCGGAACGGGTGGTCTGCCGTGCCATCGACGGCGACCTTGCCATTCTGGCAAAGCATGGTGATTACTGCACCGCGCTGGGTATGGGCGAAGCCCATATCGTGGACGCGGACGGTCAGCGCCGCCGCGCCGCCTGCATGGGCGGGATGCTCACCGTGCTGAACGGGGATGTCCATCTGGTCGCTACCACCTGGGAGTGGGCCGAGGAGATCGACCAGGCCCGCGCCGAGGCCTCCAAGAAGCGCGCCGAAGAGATCCTGGCCCGGAAGGACCTGGATGAGCGCGAATATGAGCTGGCCCAGGCCCGCCTCAAGCGCGCCCTCGTCCGCACCTCTGTCCACTGACCCCGGAGCGCTGGACAAATCAGCGCCGCTGTGGTACACTGGTATCAGAAAAATCAAATCAACAAAGGCTCCTTTGGAGTGCTGCAAACAGGGACCCCCCTGAAACCGGGGTTGCGTGTTTGCGGGCATTCTGAAGGAGCTTTTTTGATGCAAAGGAGGATGTGCGTGAAGAAAAATTTGGATATGACAGAGGGAAAGCCGATCTCCCTGCTGTGGGCGTTTACCTTTCCTACATTGATGGGCAACCTGCTGAATCAGGTCTACTCCATCACCGACAGCATCGTGGTGGGGCGGTATCTCGGGCAGACCGCCCTTGCGGCGGTGGGCAGCACCATGCCGGTGATCCTGCTGCTGGCAGCCCTGATGATCGGCATCAATGTGGGCGTGGGGATCATCATCAGCCGGTACTTTGGCCAGAAGAACGAGGAGCTGATGCGGAGGGCCTTTGTGAACAGCCTGTATCTGGGGCTGTTCCTGTCGGCAGGGATGATGGTGATGGGCCTGACCTTCTCCGGTACCATCCTGCGGTGGATGGGGACCCCGGAGGGCCCCCTGCAGGAAGCCACTGCCTATCTGGAGATCAGTTTCATCACCATGATCTGCCCCTTGATGTATTATTTGTTTTCCAGTGCATTCCGGGGTTTGGGAGACAGCCAGACAGCGCTGTACTGCCTGATTGTCTCCGTTCTGAGCAATATTGGCCTGGACGTGCTGTTTGTGGCTGTGTTCCGCTGGGGAGTGGCCGGGTCTGCCTGGGCCACGGCACTGGCGCAGGCCCTGTCGGCGGTGGTGGCGGCGGTGCTGCTGTTCCGCAAATATCCCATGATGCGGATGCGGCGGCAGGACCTCCGGCTCCATGGAAAGCTGCTGCGGCAGATCACGGTGCTGGCCATTCCCATTGCGGTGCAGTCTGCCTTCAACAATCTGGGCAATCTGGTGGCACAGAGTGCCGTCAATCTGTTCGGCGAGGCCACCATGGCGGCCTACACTGCCGCCAGCCGCATCGGAACGCTGGCCCTGATGCCGGTGGAGACCATCGGTTCCTCCCTCAGCGTCTATGCCTCCCAGAACCACGGAGCCGGCAAGCCGCAGCGCATTCGGCAAGGGGTACGGGCCTCCCTGCAGCTGTCTCTGGTGGTCAGCACCGTGCTGGGAGCGTTTCTGCTGCTCTGCGGCCGCCAGATGGCAGGGCTGTTCCTCGCGGAGCCGTCTGCGGAGATCCTGACTGTGGTGCAGCGGTTTCTGCTGATCACGGCTGTGCCGGGGATCCTGGCCGGTGTGATGCAGGTGTATCAGCAGGTGCTCCGGGGCGTTGATAAGGCGAATCAGGCACTGATGGGCGGCGTGATGCAGCTCATTACAAAAATTGCGGTGGTGGCTGTGGGCGCATGGGGAATGCGGAATCTGGATGTGGTCTGGCTTGGCTGGCCCGCTTCCTTTGTGGCCGGAACCGTGATCCCATACTTCTGCTTTCAGAAGATCGTGCGGGAAATAGAAACAGAATAAAACAGAAAGCGCCCCCGGAAGGCAGATCGCTCTCCGGGGGCGCTGTGTATTGATAGATCAGTTGAGCCGCAGGCTGTCCAACACAGCGTTGACCACATCCAGCCCCACCTGACCGGGGGCGCTGGCCGTGCCGGGATTGGCAAAGGTCATGGCAGAGCCAAAGGCCTCGCCGCACAGGCGGCTCACGGCTCCCAGTGCGCCCATGCTCATGGTGATGACGGGCGTTTCGGGGTGGTGGTCGGTCATCTCGGCGGTGGCGGCCAGCAGCTCCAGCACATCGGCACGGCTCTGGGGCATCACGGCCAGCTTGGGCAGATCGGCCCCCGCCTGCTGCATGGCCACCATCCGGGAGACCATCTCGGCCTTGGGCGGGGTCTTATGAAAGTCGTGGCTGGAGCACACGACCTTGACCCCGGCGGTGTGCGCGTCCTGAACCAGTGCGGGAAGGTCTGCGCCCGCAGTGAAGAACTCGATATCAATGAGGTCAGCGCAATCGGTATCCAGAATGGTGCGGAGAAAACGGAGGTATCCCTCATGGCTGACCGGTATGCTGCCGCCCTCTTCCTTCGTGCGCAGGGTCACAAGCAGCAGCTTCTCCTTTAAGAGGACCCGCAGCTTTGCCAGGCAGCGCACCACTGCCCCTGGGTCAGCGGCTGCTTCAAACAGATCGACACGCCATTCCACACAATCGGCGCACAGTGTGGAAAACGCAGCGGCCTTTTCCAAAATCGCAGCCTCGGTGCGCTCTACAATGGGCAGAATGACTTTGGGGCGGCCTTCGCCGATACGGCAGCCGCGGACAGGAACACAGGACATGGCGCTTCTCCTTTATATTAAAGTATAGCTATATTATACAGGATACGGGATGACTCCATGATACGTTCTGCCCGCCGCCTTGTCAAGAAAGGAGCAAGCATTGTTATAGGGAGAACAGAGGAATTTTATCCTGTGCAAAAAAAGTGGAAAAAAGATGTCAAAAAGTGTTGACAGAAGGGCGGGGATGTGGTATTATACTTGAGCGCCAAGGGCCGCCGGAAAGAATGACTTCTGA
>ENA-UOIZ01001966-UOIZ01001966.1-human-gut-metagenome-genome-assembly--contig:-P88-NODE-1966-length-15339-cov-5.603376_pt1 | contig 15339 bp, 13 predicted proteins | sample MGYA00242336_ERZ723883 | MGnify/ENA metagenome assembly ERZ723883 | reverse complement strand
GATAAAGGAGTTTTTTCTTTGTTGAATAAAATACGAAATTATTATTATATATAGAACCTTGGAACAATGTATCTGATACCTCGTTCCAAGGCCATATGGAGGTTTATATGCTGAAGGTAGCAGTTTATGGTAAGGGCGGCATTGGCAAGTCAACGATTACTTCCAATTTGGCAGCAGCTTTTGCGGCCATGGGGAAGAAGGTCATTCAGATCGGATGTGATCCGAAGGCAGATTCAACGATCAATCTGCTTGGGGGTGAACCGCTTCGACCGGTGATGAATTTTATGAGAGAAGAAGACGAAGAGCCGGAGCGACTTGAGGATATTTCAAAAGAAGGGTTCGGCGGTGTGCTTTGTATTGAGACTGGCGGCCCGACACCGGGACTTGGCTGTGCAGGAAGAGGCATTATTGCAACATTTCAGTTGTTGGAAGATCTGAAGTTATTTGAGACGTACAAGCCGGATGTGGTGTTGTACGATGTGTTGGGTGATGTTGTCTGCGGTGGATTTGCAGCACCGATCCGTGAGGGCTATGCGGAGAAGGTACTGTTTGTTACATCCGGTGAGAAGATGGCTCTTTATGCAGCCAATAATATTTCAAGCGCTGTGAGAAATTTTGAAGATCGCAGCTATGCCCGTATTTTCGGAATTGTTCTGAACCATCGCAATGTGGAGAATGAGACAGAGAAGGTGCAGGCCTTTGCAGAGAAGAGTCATATTCCGATTGTGGGAGAGATTCCGAGAAGTGATGAGATCATCCGCTATGAAGATCAGGGCAAGACTGTCATCGAAGGCGACAGAGATTCCGAGATCAGTCAGAGATTCTTTGATCTGGCCAATCTGCTTCTGGAAGATGAGGCGAAGAAAGCCCAGGACGGCGAATAAATCCGGAGGAGGAAATTTATTATGATGCAGGATGCATTTTTTTGTACAGTCGGTGAGCTGTCGGCAATGGGAAGAGAGAATATCCCGCCGCAGTTTATTTCCGGCGCACATTTAATATACAGTTCTCCAGCTACGCTGGCCTTTAATTCACCGGGTGCGGAAGGTTTTGGCGTCAAGCGTGCAGGGCTGGCAATCCCTGATTCTATTATGCTGATCGTGGCACCGGGATGCTGCGGCAGAAATACATCATTGATCAGTTCTATGAGAGAATATGATCAGCGGTTCTTTTATCTGATGATGGACGAGACGGATATTGTTACGGGGCGTCATTTGAAGAAGATACCGAAAGCAGTGAAAGAGATCTGTGACAGCCTTGAGAAGAAGCCGTCAGTTGTGATGATCTGCATTACCTGTGTGGATGCACTTTTGGGAACAGACATGGAGAGAGTCTGTCGAAAAGCCCAGGAGGCGGCAGGTCTTCCTGTGAGACCATGTTATATGTATGCGTTGACCCGTGAAGGCAGAAAGCCGCCGATGGTACATGTTCGCCAGTCTTTGTATTCTCTGCTTGAACCGCGTAAGAAAAAGGGGAATGTAGTGAATCTGCTGGGCTTTTTTTCACCCCTTGTGGATGATTGTGAGCTATATGATCTGCTGCATCAGGCAGGCGTGAAGACCATTCATGAGATTTCTGCATGCAGGGATTATGAGGAATATCAGACCATGTCGGAAGCTAATTTTAATCTGGTATTGCATCCGGAGGCGAGATTTGCGGCGGAAGATTTTCATGACAGGTTGAAGATTCCTTTTATCGAACTGACCCGATTGTATCAGATTGACAAGATCGGCAGCCAGTACAGAGCCTTCGGCAAGGTGCTGGGGATGACCTTTGATGATCAGGCAGCGGCAGAAAGCGCACAGAAGGCAGTGGATGCCTTTAAGGCGCAGTATCCGGAGACTGCTTTCGCGGTTGGGGAATGTATGAACGGAGATGCTTTCGAACTTTCCCTGGCATTGGTACGATACGGATTTAAGGTGCCTGAGATTTACGGCACCATCACCGCTGAGAACTTTGTTTATATCAAGCAGCTGGCGGCTATAAGCCCTGAGACGAGAGTTTATTCCAACATGGAACCGACCATGCTGTATTATGATGGTGAGAATTCAGGTGTGAATATGGCCATTGGCAAGGATGCAGCCTATTATCATCAGAACTGCCCGAATGTCATGTGGAATCAGGACAGACAGCCTTATGGATATGCAGGGGTTCGCAGATTGTTTGAGGCTTTGACAGAAGCAGAGAATAGATGGGAGGAACAGCCATGAAGGGATTAAGAAAATATCTAACACCTTTTGCACCGGATCAGTCGGGGGCTGTCTCCGTTTTGTATGAACTGGGCGGTATTCTCGTGATCTGTGATGCGGGAGGCTGTGTCGGCAATGTCTGTGGATTTGATGAACCAAGATGGTTCTCAAGGAAAAGTGCTATTTTCAGTGCCGGGCTGAGAGATATGGATGCCATTCTCGGAAGGGATGACCGGTTGGTAGCGAAGCTGACATCGGCAGTTGAGAAACTGGATGTATCTTTTGCAGCGATCATCGGTACGCCGGTGCCGGCGGTGATCGGCACGGATTACAAGGCACTGGGCCGTATGACGGAGAAGAAGACAGGACTTCCGGTGCTGACCATTGATACGAATGGTATGGATTTATATGATAGAGGTCAGGAAAAGGCCTGGCTGGCACTTTTTAAGAAGTTTGCGGTGGATGAGATGCCTGTGGAAAAGGGCAGAGTCGGCATTATCGGTGCAACACCGCAGGATCTGAGTGATTTATCCGCAGGTGACAGATTACGGCAGATATTTGCAGCCGATGGTAAAAAGGCTGTTTGCTATGGCATGGGTGATGGCCTGGATGCGGTGAAGCAGGCAGCTTCCGCGGAATATAACCTGGTTGTTTCACCATCTGCCCTGGAAACGGCCAAATATCTTCAAAAACAGTTCGGAACACCGTATGTTGTCGGTTATCCTTTGGTGAAGACCATGCTGCCGGAGGCTGATTATACAGGCAAAAAGGTATTAATTGTGCATCAGCAGGTGATGGCGAATGCGCTTCGTGAGGAATTAAAGATACGCGGGGCATCAGAAGTGAAGGTCTGCAGCTGGTTTGATATGAAACCGGAACTTCGCGAAGAAGATGATGTTTATCTGAAGGAGGAAGATGATTTCACAGAACTGGCAGCGGACAGCAAGTGGGATGTGGTCATTGCGGATGACTGTATGAAATCGATGCTTCCGAAGTTTGATGGACAGTTCATCGGCATCCGGCATTTTGCTGTTTCAGGCAAATTAGGAGGCGCATGCTGATGAATCAGACAGAGACAAGAAAGATTCGTGTTTACGGCATTGTGCAGGGCGTTGGGTTTCGTCCGACAGTGAGTCGGCATGCGGTTAAAAATGACATTCACGGAAGTGTCTGCAACAAAGGGCCTTATGTGGAGATTTTTGCACAGGGGACGAAAGCACAGGTAGATGGCTTCCTTGAGGATTTGGAGAAACGACCGCCGAAGCGTGCGGCTATTTTGAAGATAAATGTTGAACATCTTGATAATAACCCTGAATTCGATGGGTTTGAGATTATAGAAAGTGAAAAGACAAAGGGAGAAATCTTTGTTTCACCGGATATTGCCATTTGTGATGAATGCAAAGAGGAGTTGTATGATCCGAACAACAGACGCTATCTGCATCCTTTTATCAATTGTACCTGCTGCGGGCCGAGGCTGACGATCCTGGATGCGCTGCCTTATGACAGAGAACGGACCAGCATGAAGGAATTTCCGATGTGTCCGGAATGTGCGGAGGAATACAACAATCCGGAGTCGAGACGATTCGATGCCCAGCCGGTGTGCTGCAATGACTGCGGGCCGGAGGTCTATCTGATCGGCCGTGACGAAAGAGGCCGTGAAGCGATCACCTATACGAGAAAAGTGATCGCCTCGGGCGGAATTGCGGCGATTAAGGGAATCGGTGGTTTTCATCTCTGCTGTGATGCCACCAATGAGACAGCGGTTGCGAGACTTCGTGAATTGAAGCGCCGGCCGATGAAACCATTTGCCATTATGGCGCGAAATATGTCGGCAGTTCGGAAGGAATGTCAGGTGACTGAGGTGCAGGAGGAAGTCCTGGACGGCCATCAGAAGCCGATTTTGCTGTTGGAGCGGTTGGACAAAGCTGACAGTCAGATCTGTCCGTCTGTGGCGCCGGGCAATCCGAAAATCGGTGTGATGCTGCCGTATGCACCGGTACAGCTGTTGATTTTTGATTATGATGATGGCATTCAGATGCCGGATTATCTGGTGATGACCAGCGGAAACACATCAGGAGCGCCGATTTGCAGAGATGACAATGATGCAATCGCTGAATTATCTCATCTGTGTGATTGCATGTTGTCTCACAATCGCAAGATCAGGATCCGTGCTGATGATTCGGTAATGGATTATTACAAGGATGAACCTTATATGATCCGGCGCTCCAGGGGTTATGCACCTCTGCCGGTGATGGTGTCGGCACCTTGGAAAGGCCAGGTTCTGGCCGTGGGCGGAGAACTGAAGAACAGCTTCTGCATCGGCGTGGACGGAAGATTCTATCTGTCGCCGTATGTGGGGGATTTGGAAGATCTGCGAACGGTGAATGCATTGCGAGAGACCATTGGACGTCTGGAGACGCTGCTTGAAGTGGAACCGCCGGTGGTGGTCAGTGATATGCATCCAAGATATAATTCAACCATGATCGCGGAAGAATCGGGATTGCCGGTGATCAAAGTGCAGCATCATTATGCGCATATTTTATCCTGCATGGCCGAGAATGACTGTCAGGAACCGGTTATCGGAGTTTCCTTTGACGGAACCGGTTATGGCATGGACGGCACCATCTGGGGCGGCGAAATCCTTCTGGCAGATTATAAGGCATTTCAGCGGTTTGGATGTATTACACCATTCCTTCAGATCGGCGGTGATGCATCCTCCAGGGAAGGATGGCGAATTGCCGTTTCAATGCTGTACGGACAGATGAAAGACCGTGCAGCAGCCATGACAATGATTGAGAAACTGAATCTGTGCAGTGCGCAGGATGCCAAAGTTCAGATGACTATGGCGGACAGGAAGATCAATGCAGTGATGTCCACCAGTGCCGGACGATTATTCGACGGTGTCAGTGCCATTTTGGGAATCCGGAAGGCTTCAACATTTGAAGGCGAGGCATCCATGGCATTGGAATTTGCAGCGGAAGCGTATGAAAAAAAACATCAAAACGCAGTTGATCTTCAGAATGTGATGGATGAGATGCGGAAGCAATTTCCGTTAGCCGCATGCATAGATAATAAGGAATCGGAATCCACAGAAATAAATAAGCCGGAACAGGTGAAGGCAGTCCTGAACACAGGTGCTTTGGTGAAAACCATTGCGGAAGCCAGACTTGCAGGCGCAGATACAGAAAAACTGGCCTATTTCTTCCATTGGATACTGGCAGAAGAAATAATAGCGGCCTGTCAAAAAGCCAGAAAAGAAAGCGGACGGGGTACAGCAGCATTAAGCGGCGGTGTCTTCCAAAATCAGCTGTTATTGAAAATGGTGGATGAAGGACTTCAGAAAGAGGGCTTTAAAGTATTGAGACATCGCCTGGTACCGCCAAACGACGGCGGCATTGCACTTGGTCAGGCAGTCTACGCTATGGGGTCTTTGAAAAGCTGATTGAGTGAGAATTATAAATGAAAACAGCGGACACCCGTCCGAAACGTTTTCATTTATAATTCTCATCAATGCAGCTTTATCGAAGTAATTCCATAAACAGCGAATAACGACTGACCGAAGTGCAATATAAAAATAGGACAGCAGTCTTAGAAACAGCCGATTTTATCTTTGACAAGCCAGCTTGAACAGAAGAAAATAGGCGGCTGTTATCATAGATTTGTGATAAACGCGGCAAAGTGTTAAGCGGCATAGCATATGACAAAACCCGAGCCAAGGATAATGCCGAATAGGAAAGAGAAAGAAGAGAAAGCTTTCGGGTTATAAATTAAGAAACTAATAGAATAGATAGAGTGAGATTCCTATGAACCAGGTATTTGCGAGGCGATTTTCTTGGAGAAACATATAAAATTAACAGATTCACGGCAGGTGCTTCTGGCACGACCGGTACTTAGACGGTGTTTTTTACCGTCTTATGTACCGCTGTCAGTGACAGGCAGCGAGAGCGTGCCTGCGGTGAACTGATAATTTTATATGTTGTCTAAAAATATATTTGCAAATACCGGTCGATAGTGAAGCGAAAGGAGATTTTGAGTATGTGTGTAGGTTTATCAGCGAAAGTTGTTAAAATTAATGATGGCGTTGCAATTATTGATGCGGGCGGTGCAAAACGTGAGATTTCTTCCCAGCTGATTGAAGATCTGGAGCCGGGAGATTATGTCATGGTTCATGCCGGTGTGGCCATTGCCAAGATTACGGATGAGGATGACAGTGAAACAGATCAGGTGCTGGAGGATTTATTCTGATGAGTGAAGAGAAGAAGAAAACGGCGAGAGAGATAATAGAAGGCTATGACGGACCGCCTGTGAGGATTATGGAAGTGTGCGGTACCCATACTCATGAGATTTTCAGACTGGGTATCCGAAAGCTCCTGCCGAAACAGGTAGAATTGATTTCAGGGCCGGGATGTCCGGTTTGTGTCACACAGGTTGGCTTCATTGATGAGGCCGTTTATCTGGCGTTGGAATGCGGCGTGACAATCTGTACATTTGGTGACCTGGTCCGTGTGCCTGGAACGGAGATGAGTCTTGCCGGTGCGAGAGAAAAGGGCGCAAAAGTACGAATTGTGTATTCCCCGGTGGATGCAGAGCAGTACGCTAAGGATCATCCGGAAGAGCAGGTTGTTTTTCTGGCTGTTGGTTTTGAGACAACGACACCGGCCAGCTGTCTGGCTGTAAGAAAGGCATCGGAGGATGGATTGACGAACTTTGCGCTGTTGGTGGCCAATAAGACGATGCCGGGTGCTTATGCAGCACTGAAAGGCAGCGCGGATGTTTTTCTTTATCCGGGACATGTCAATGCCATTACGGGTACGGAATTGTGTGAATCACTGGTGGATGAAGGCGTCAGCGGTGTTGTGGCAGGTTTTACAGCCAAAGAATTACTGACAGCATTGGCGGTGGCTTTGGTTAAATTCCAAGAGGGCAAACCGTTTTTCGTCAATGCTTATCCGAGAGTGGTGACACGGGAAGGCAGCCGAGAGGCACAGAAGCTGGTGGCAGATATGATGGAGAACTGTGATACAGAATGGCGCGGACTGGGCATTATTCCGAATTCAGGCCTGCGTCTGAAAAAAGAATGGGAAGCCTACGATGCGAGAAAGAAGTTTCATGTGCCTGAGATGAAAGGACGAAGCAATCCGGCCTGTCGATGCGGGGATGTTCTTCAGGGTAAATGCAAGCCGTCGGACTGCAAGGTATTTGGCAAAGGCTGTACGCCGCAGCATCCGATTGGTGCCTGTATGGTATCCAATGAAGGGGCCTGTTCTGCTTACTATCAGTACAGCTAAAATAAAAAATATTATAGCTGTTCAGAGCCAACCTCCAAAATGCTACGCATTTCGTCGGTGTGGCGTATCCGCCAAATAAAATTTCAAAAACAGTCTTAAAAATGCAAGCATTTTATACCTGTTTTTTGAAATTTTGCTTGGCTCTGAACAGTTACAAAATTCTATGACATACATATGAGAATCATGCAAAAGGAGACATTTCTGATGAATAATAAAACAGTTACAATGGCTCACGGTGCCGGCGGCAAGCAGACATCTGAACTGATCGATGAAGTATTTAAAGCGCATTTTTCAAATCCGGATCTGACAGCGGATGACGCTGCCGTTCTTCCGGCTCCAAAAGGAAAGATTGCCATGTCAACAGATGGTTTTATCGTATCGCCGGCCTTTTTCCCTGGCGGCAATATCGGCAAATTATCCATCTGCGGTACGGTGAATGACCTGGCTTGCATGGGTGCAAAACCGTTATATCTTTCCTGTGCCTTTGTTATTGAAGAAGGTTTCCCGATGGAGAAACTGGAAGAGATCGCAGGTGCGATGGAGAAAACAGCCAAAGAGGCCGGTGTCCGCATTGTATCCGGTGATACGAAGGTTGCCGGAAAGGGTCAGGTGGACGGTGTCTTTATTACGACAACAGGTGTTGGAGAAATTCTTGATGGTGTCAGCACATCTGGCGACTATGCCAAACCGGGAGATGCTATTATTGTAACAGGTGATATCGGCCGACATGGATGTACGATACTGCTGGCAAGAGAAGATTTCGGCATCGATGCAGATGTAACCAGTGACTGTGCACCATTGTGGCCTACAGTCGAATCTGTATTAAATGCCACAAAAGATGTCCATGTGATCCGTGATGCCACAAGAGGCGGCGTTGGTACAGTTCTTTATGAAATCGCAGGACAGAGCAAGGTTGGCATTCGTTTGAATGCAGCGGATGTGCCGGTAGCACCGGAAGTCAAGGGTGTCTGCGGTATGCTTGGTCTTGAACCGCTTTATTTGGCATGTGAAGGCCGTCTGGTGATCATGGCGCCTAAGTCAGAAGCAGAAAAGATTGTCGAAGTGCTGAGACAGTGCCCATATTCAAAGAATGCGGCAATCATCGGCGAAGTCACGGAAGAACAGCCGGGACATGTAGTGATGACAACAGAGATTGGTACACAGGCGCTGCTGCCTCAGCCGGGCGGTGAGCTGCTTCCGAGAATCTGCTAACAGTCATTGATCGGCGAGTGACTGAAAATTCGGACGGAGGGTCAGATTTTTGATCTGGTCATAGCCGACTAAATGGAGTCAATATGGAGAAAAAAATGGAAACGAGAGTGGCAGTCATTGCGATTATTATAGAAGATGGCAGTGCAGCACAGGAAGTGAATGAACTTTTACACGGTGCAGCCAAATATATTATCGGACGCATGGGAATCCCTTATCGTGACAAAGGGATCAGTATTATCAGCATTGCAATCGATGCGCCGCAGGATATCATCAGTACGTTGTCCGGCAAAATCGGCCGGCTGAAAGGCGTATCCGTCAAAACGGCGTATTCCAATGTTGTTTCAAAAGAGAATTAGAACCGCAGTTTATACAAAAGTTTTAAACAGCGCAATGAAATCGGAGAAGATAGAATGATTAAGATTGCTGTATATGGAAAAGGCGGTATCGGCAAATCAACCACTGTTTCGAATGTGGCTGCCGCATTAGCGGAAAAGGGTCTGAAAGTCATGCAGATCGGCTGTGACCCGAAGGCAGATTCAACCATGCAGCTGAGACATGGGGAAGTCGTACCGACTGTACTGGAGCTGGTGAATCAGCGCAAAAATGATTTTGAATTAGAAGATATGGTCCGCATCGGGTTTGGCGGCGTTGTCTGTGTGGAAGCAGGCGGCCCGACACCGGGGATGGGCTGTGCCGGACGCGGTATTATCACGGCACTGGAGAAGCTGAAGGAAAAGGGAGCCTATGAGATTTATCAGCCGGATGTTGTGCTTTATGATGTTCTTGGGGATGTTGTCTGCGGCGGCTTTACCATGCCGATGCGAAAAGGCTATGCGGATAAAGTATTTATCGTTACTTCAGGGGAAAATATGTCTATCCATGCTGCGGCCAATATTGCCATGGCCATCGACAACTTCAAAAACAGAGGCTATGCATCTCTGGGAGGCTTGATCCTTAATCGCAGAAACGTTAAGCGTGAAGACAAAAAAGTGGCGGAACTGGCACATGATTTTAAGACATCTGTAGTGGGTACTTTATCCCGCAGTGAACAGGTACTTTTGGCGGAGGAGAAGCAGCAGATCCTTCTGGAGGCTTTTCCTGACAGTGAAATGGCAGATGAGTACAGGAAACTGGCGGAGCAGATACTGGCTGTGTGTGAAGCGAGAGGATAGAAGGAGGCCGTTTTATGTTGAAAAGACTGGGTGGAACAGTCGATCCAAAAGGAGCGGCGACGGCCATCAAAGATGCGGAATTTCCGGTGCCATTTGCATCGGAACTGGAATTTAATTCGCCGGTACATGGAACATGGAATATCGTTCACACCGGCATGCAGGTGCCGGATGCTCATCAGATTTACGTCTGTGCCGATAACTGCATGCGTGGTGTTGTTTTAACAGCGGCAGAGATGAATGAGGCGGAACGTTTTTCCTTTGTTATCCTCAAGGAAGAGCATTTGCTGAACGGCAATCTGGAAGATATTACCATCGAAGGTGTGTCGGATGTGATCGAGAGATTGGAACAAAAGCCGAAAGCGGTTTTTCTGTTTACAGTTTGTCTGCATCATTTCCTGGGCAGCGATCTTGAGAGAATCTACGATGAACTGGGAAAACGATTTCCTGAAATCTGTTTTGTCAGATGTTTTATGGATCCGATCATGCGAAAGAGTGGTCTGACACCGGATCAAAAGCTGCGTTTGTCCATGTATGATCCTTTGAAGAAAGGAACAGTAACAGAAGAAGGGCAGCGAAGAATATCTATCCTGGGCAGCGATTTTGCACTGGACGAGACATCAGATCTCAAGAGATTGCTCAGATGCAATGATTATCAGATTAAAGAGTCACCGGTTTGTGAATCCTGGGAAGATTATCTTTCTCTGTCAGACTGCCGGATGATGCTGAACTGTTATCCGTCAGGGAAAGCCGGTACGGAATGGGCGGCAGAGAGACTGGGGCGGCCATTTATGTATATGCCTTCCTGTTTTGGTTATGATGAGATCATCGGGCAGCTGGAAGCATTATCAGAGTCAATGGAGCTTCTGGGTGTTCTGGATTATGAAGGTGAAAAAGAGAGCTGTGAAGCAGCACTTCATGAGGCACTTCTGGAAGTTGGAGACTGGCCGATCGCCATAGACGGGACGTTTCATCCGAGACCTATGGGATTGGCAAGACTTTTGATTTCCCATGGCTTTTATGTAGAACGGATTTATCTGGATGCCATCAGCCCTGAGGAGGAAAATGATTTCAAATGGCTTCAGCAGCATGCGCCTGAGTTGATGTTGCTTGCAACTGTGCAGGTGAAAATGCGTGTCCTTCCGAGAAAAACGGAGCGGGAGATGCTGGCATTGGGGCAGAAAGCGGCCTGGTTTACAGGCAGCAGACATTTTGTCAACATGGTACAGGGTGCGGGCTTGTATGGCTTTGACGGAATCCGGCGTCTGGCACATCTGATGGTTGAGGCAGCCCGTGAAGAAAAAGAGACACCGGATCTTGTGATCCGCAAAGGATGGGGGTGCGAAAGCTGCATATGAGACAGGCATATCGAATAATACCGATTTATACAGCCGATGTATCCGGCGTCTGTTCAGCCCTTTATGAATTGGGCGGTATGACAGTGATGCACGATCCTTCGGGATGCAATTCGACGTATAATACCCATGATGAGATCAGATGGTATGATGAGGACAGTCTGATCTTTATCTCAGGTTTGACAGAAATCGATGCGATCATGGGAAATGATGAGAAGTTTATCCATGATATCGAAGAAGCGGCATCCGAATTGAAACCACGCTTTATTGCCCTGGCCAGTTCGCCGATCCCCTATATGAACGGCACGGATTTTTCGGCCATTGCAGAGGTAACAGAGCAGGATACGGGTATTCCGACCTTTGCAGTGCCTACAAACGGCATGCATGATTATGTGCATGGGGCAGGTATGGCTTTGGAAGCCATTGCAGAACATTTTGTAAATGAAGATAGGTGTGAGGGGTTCTATCCGGCTGATTGCAGGAATGACAAGGCTGAAGCAGGAATTGAAAATGAAAGGGACCATCGCCGGGTGAATCTGCTGGGGGTTACGCCGCTGGATTTCGGGCCTCTTGATCATGCAGAAACGATGAAGCATAGTCTGGAGCAATATGGCTGGCGGATTAACAGCATGTGGGCCATGGGAGATTCTTTGGATCAGTTGTCGAAATCTGCAGATGCTGTAGTGAATGTGGTTGTTTCATCTGTGGGGCTTCGGGCAGCCAAAGTATTGCAGAGGAAATTCGGTACACCCTATGTGGTCGGTGCACCGGTTGGGTGTTTTACGGAGAAATTGTCAGAAGCAATGGAAGCGGCCGTCAGCAGTGCAAAGGGCTTTGCAGCGTCAGAGATAGAAAAAAATGCGCAGACGAGACATTTGTCCGAAACAGAAGCAGCACAGGAGCCTGCGGACAATGTTGTTTATGCAGCCTGCAGAAAGGTGTCAGAGAATCTTCAAGATGCCAATAAGGCTGAGGAGAATACAAGACACCAGGCGGAGATTACGTTGATCGGCGAACCGGTGACAATGGGATCTCTGGCAGCAGCCATTGAACTTCAGTATGGCAGATCCGTTCGTGTATTGTGTCCGCTGGAAGAAACAGAAGGATTGCTGGCTCCAGGAGATGAAGCTGTCTGCGGTGAAGAGATGATGGAAGAAAAGCTGAAGGATGCAGGAATCATTGCGGCGGACCCGCTGTATCGGCCAATCTGCCCAAAGGATGCGCAGTTCTATGAATTGCCGCATATTGCTTTTTCGGGAAGAATCTATTTGAAGAAAATAAAGCAGATGCCGGGATTTGCCGACCTCATTTGAGTTTAAGGAGGACAAGAGATGGGACTGAATGAAACACCGTCAGGTGAACGTGTACATATAGGCTTTTTTGGACGAAGAAATGCGGGGAAATCCAGCCTGGTCAATGCTGTGACAGGACAGGAACTGGCTGTTGTATCCGATACAAGGGGAACCACAACAGACCCTGTCAGCAAGGCAATGGAATTGCTTCCAATCGGACCGGTTGTCATCATAGATACTCCGGGTTTTGATGATGAAGGCGCACTTGGCGAATTGAGGATCCGAAAGACCAGGCAGATTTTGAATAAATCCGATGTGGCTGTGCTGGTGGCGGATTGTACAGAGGGGCTGAAAGACTGCGACAGAGAATTGATCGAGATTTTTCGACAGAAGGAGATTCCATGGCTGCTTGTCTGGAATAAATGCGATCTGAAGCCGGAACACCCGGAAGCCAAAGAAAATGAAATTTATGTCAGTGCCACAGAGAAGATAGAGATTGAAGCATTAAAAGAGAAGATTGCAGCCATCGGCAAGACAGAAGAAAACAAACTGATGCTGGTGGGTGATCTGATGCATCCGGGAGATATGGCTGTGCTTGTTATTCCAATAGACAAGGCGGCACCGAAGGGACGTCTGATCCTACCTCAGCAGCAGGTTATCAGGGATGTTCTGGAGGCGGAAGGCGCAGCGGTCTGTGTTAAGGAATATGAATTGAGAGAGACTTTGGAGAAATTCAAAGAACCGCCGGCCATTGTTATCACGGATAGTCAGGTTTTTGCAAAGGTATCTGCGGATGTACCGGAAACCATTCCGCTGACATCTTTTTCTATTTTGATGGCCAGACATAAGGGGCTTCTGGATACAGCTGTCCGAGGGATTGCCGCAGTGGAGAATCTGAAGGACGGAGATACGGTACTGATCGCAGAGGGCTGCACCCATCATCGTCAGTGTGATGATATCGGCAGTGTCAAGATTCCGAGATGGTTGAAGAATTATACAGGCAAAAAGCTGAATATTGAGCTGTGTTCCGGCAGAGAATTTCCGGAAGATCTGTCAAAATATGCATTGGTCATTCACTGCGGCGGCTGTATGCTGAATGAGCGCGAGGTCCGCTATCGTATGAAATGTGCCGTTGATCAGGAGGTGTCGATCACTAACTACGGCATCGCCATTGCCTATATGCAGGGCATTCTGAAAAGGTCTGTCAGCATGTTTCCATATCTGGCCGAGGAATTGCAGGAAAGTAAAAAATAAAATAGTATACTTGTATAAGAACTTTAGACAGCGTGATGCTGTTTGAAGTTCTTTTTTTGTGCATCTGTCTAAAAAAACGAGAATAATTGATCTGAAAAACGAAGAAAAACTATTGATATTCTGAGAAAAGAGGAATATAACGACCTCAACATCACGGAAACAGAGAAAATAAAGAGGAGAGTTCTATTAATTAGAGAACTCACTTGAAATGGGTATCTGAGAATAGGAGAACAGTAGGCGCTGGGTGAATTTCTGAAAATTCGGGAATACAGCCGGCGCATGACCCTGGAAATGCACCTTTGCCGACGGGGACAGTGGGGCGAGATATACCATCACGGACAAGTCCGGGACAAAGCTGTGCTTTGCATAGAAGACAGGGCTGCTGACAAAGATCATGGATGCCAATAACAATACACAGCGCATCACAGGGTCCGGAGGGAAGGTGACAAAGGTCACGGACCCCACCTCCCGTGCAGTGACCCTGGTCTATGACAGCAGCGGGCACCTGACAGGGATCACGGATGCTGACGGGGCACAGAACACCTATACTTATGACCTATGATGCCAATGACTGCCTGGTGAAGGAACACCACACCCTACCAGGAGGCAACAGGGATGTCATAAGGGCTTACGATAAGGACAGCCGGGAGACCTCTGTCACCTGCGGCAGTGCGAAAGTAGAGAAAGCATTTGATGAACTGGGCCGTCTGTCATCCATCAAGAGAAACGGCGGCAAACATGTGACGGAATTCACTTATGCGGCAGCGTCTGACGGCGGTGCGACAGGCCGTGTGAAAGGTGCGGATTACTATTATATCCGGGATGGTCTGATGTGCATCACAGGACTGATTGACGCCAATGGCGGGGCTGTAGTAAACTACAGGTATGACAGCTGGGGTAAACTAATCAGCATCACAGGCAGCATGGCAGATACACTTGGTAAGGATAATCCTTACAGATATAAGGGCCACTACTATGATGATGAGACAGGGATGTATTATCTGAAGAGTCGTTATTATCAGCCGGAGATTTGCAGGTTTATCATTGCACGGGCAATGGGACAAGAATTTGGTGTCAAGGATGTCGCAGTTGCAGCTGTGCTTGGTGCAGTAGGTGGTATATGTGGTGGTTATAGGGATTGGCGAAAATACATTGGAGCAGCCGCAAATGGTATTTATGTAGGGACAGTAGCTTATCGGAGTGGTGCGAATTTGGGCGCATCATTAGTAAGCGGTGGTATAGCAGCACTTTTTTCAGCGTCAGGGATTGGAGATTTAGCTTCACTTCCTTTAGTTGATGAGGGAAGATAGTGGCAGGGAATGTTCTTGCTACTGGTAGTATTGATTTAGTAGTTAATACAGGATACACAGGTATGTCTTCTGCGATAAGTACAGCTGCATCATCTAGCCATAAAAGTACTATTTCTTCAAGGAATAGAAATAGTAAAAAGAATAATTATATGAGAAATATGAGGCCAAGAAAAGTATTTGACAAGTGGATACGAAAAGGAGGACATATTTATCATGTTTGGAAATATTTATATCATGGAAAATTATATACTAGATGGGAAAAGTTACGAT
>ENA-UOIZ01001954-UOIZ01001954.1-human-gut-metagenome-genome-assembly--contig:-P88-NODE-1954-length-15401-cov-5.294148_pt1 | contig 15401 bp, 10 predicted proteins | sample MGYA00242336_ERZ723883 | MGnify/ENA metagenome assembly ERZ723883 | reverse complement strand
AGTGTATTGATTTTATTATCTTCTTTCAGTTTATCCAGAAAGGTTGCAGTAAATAAGATCATAAGGATCTTGGAAAATTCGGATGGCTGGAACTGGATACCTCCGCTTCCGCCAATCATGATCCATCGTTTTGCGTAATTGACTTCCACACCAAAAAAGATAACGGAAAGTAATATAACCGCGTTAATGATGAAAAACACACGGTAAAACCGGCACACAAAGTCGTAATTTAATAGAGAGACAAAAATCATAATGATAACGCCAAGCCCAATACCGATGGTCTGTTTGGGCGTGAATGAACTGTCTGCACTGTTGATCATGACAACGCCACAGATCATGGCAATGATGACGGTAATCAGTAATTTGAAATTATAGTCTCTGAGACTGAATCTTGTGAACATCTTTATCCTTCTTCTTTAACCAGCCGAACAAGCGGCTCCTTTTTTCTTCTTTTGCGAGATCCTGCCCGCAGATCCGCATGGCAATGTGGTCGTAGGCACGTCCTGCAACACAGTTTTTTGTTGCAATCGGTGTTCCACGGTTACTTGCGATGACGATATTCTCATCGTCGTAGACGCTTCCGATATGGTTGACCCCAAGGATTTCTACAACGTCTTCTACAGACATCATCTCGCCCCGCTTGACCATATCCTGTCGTACTCGGTTTACTACAAGGTCAATCCGTGGTATCTCGTTTGCATTTAAGATTCCAATGATGCGGTCAGCATCCCGGATAGCAGAAACCTCTGGTGTGGTCACGACGATCGCACGTTTTGCAGCAGCAATAGCATTTTTAAATCCCTGTTCGATGCCTGCCGGACAATCGATAATTATGTAATCATAATCTGGCTTGAGCTGATTGATGAGTTTGATCATCTGCTCTGGAGAGACGGCGCTTTTGTCGCGCGTCTGGGCTGCCGGGAGCAGAGATAGCGTATCACGCTGCTTGTCACGGATGATTGCCTGTTGATGGCGGCAATTTCCTTCTACGACATCGACCAGATTATAAACAATTCTGTTTTCAAGCCCCATGACAACATCCAGATTCCGAAGTCCGATATCGGTATCAATCAGCAGAACTTCAAATCCATGTCTGGCAAGGGCGTAGCCTATATTTGCGGTTGTCGTAGTCTTTCCGACACCGCCTTTTCCTGATGTAACAACGATCACTTCACTCATGATAAATCCTCCAGTCTATTTCAGGCTATATACGAACGTATCAGGTTTCCCTTTGCACCCGGAGGTTGCAGCACCGTGGAGTGCTCCGATGATAATGATATTGCCCTCGGATTCAACGCTGGCACCTGATTCCACATCTCCGACAATCACGATGCTGGCGGCTGCCTGTATGGATTGTCCGTTCTTTAAGTTGCCTATATAAAATAGACCGTTTTTATCGGAGTAAATTGATTTCTTCTTAGGCTTTTCGATGGAACGCGGTCTGCGTCCGATGCGAATGCCTTTGTCGTTTAGTGTATCGATGATTTGCTGTTTTTCGTCCTCTGTCAGATCCTTACCTTCAAAGGTAACGGTAATCGGTTTGATGTTCGCATAATATCTTCCGGTTGTTTGAAGCTTATCAGAAAGACAGGTAACCACCTGACTTATGGTAGCATCCGGCGATATAATCAGTCGAATCCCCGCTTTGTTACCTTTCATCATAACGGGACTAATCATACTCCACCTCTCTTTGACTAATCTTGGGACGGCGTTGCGTTGCCGCTCATTTCGGCACCAACTAATTTATCTGGATCATACATGTATGCATAGATGAATCCAGCCAATTCTCTGGCATTGGCGGAGGAATAACCATTTTGGATAACACAGGTTACGGATACTTCCGGACTTTCATATGGTGCGTAGGATACAAATAACGCGTGATCCGGCTTGTCTTCACTCTCCTGCGCGGTTCCGGTTTTTCCGGCGACATGAACATTGATCCGGTTGATCAATTCGTCGGAACCAGCCGAATACGCAACCACGTTTCGCATACCCTGATGGACGGCGTCCCACGTGGAGCTGGCAAGCTGCACCTGATTTTTCACTTCTGCATGATTGTCCAAAATGACATTTCCCTCGTAGTCGGTTACTTTATCGATCAATGTGAGGTTATAACAGGTTCCGCTGTTGGCAATGGTTGTCACATAGCGGGATAACTGGACGGGTGCATAGATGTTTTTTGCCTGTCCAATGGCGCTTCGAACGGAGTCGTTATCAGAGATATGCGGCTCGATTTCCGGAAGCTCCAGACCAGATTTGTCTCCAAGGCCGAACAGCTCTGCGTATTTCTGAATCCGTTCAACACCGTAGGCATCGTTATAGGAGCCATCTTTAATCGCCAGATCATATCCGAGGTTGTAAAAGAACAGGTTGCAGGAATGCTGAATACCACCCACGACATTCAATCCTCCGTGTGCACTGTTGCCCCAACATTTTGGAGACGGTGTGATCTTTTCAAAAAGTCCGTTACAGAAGTAAATCGATCCGGTGTCAATTACTCCCTCCGTGAGTCCTGCAATCGCAACAAGCGGTTTGTAGGTGGAACCTGGCGCGGTACGCTGCTGGCTGGCACGGTTGTATAGAGGCGTTGTCTTATCGGCTAACAGCTGATTATAATAAGCGGTATCTACTTCGTTGGTCAGATAGTTGTTATCGTAGCTTGGATAGCTGACATATGCTTTGACATCTCCAGTGTTGACGTCAGTCACGATCGCTGAACCGGAACAGATATCCAGTGCCAGCATGGCAGGCGTAATCTCCTGATTCTGGATTTTTTTACGCATAAAGTCATAGGCACCGTAATTTCCAGCGAGGTATTCCTGATACTCGGTGTCACCGTCGACGTTCAAAATTCCCTGATCATACAGAAGCTGTACAACTGCATCTCCGGTTATCATTCCGGATTGTAGCATAACTTTGATCACGAGTTTGTCGAATTCACTGTCTGTACTTAAATATTCAATAATATAATCGCATAATGCGTTATAAATCTCGTCATTATCATAATAATCGCTTTCAACCTTCAAAGCGGACAGGTCGATCGCCTCCTGGCTGATTGCATATTTCAGATAATGTTCCAGAGACGTTACATTGTTTGTATAGTCGATAAACTCCTGATCGTCTTTGTCAATCATGGAGGTATGGAAAATATTGTTGTCGCTCAAAATTTCACAGATATATTCCATGTAATGCTGATAGTTCTCATCCAGCTCAGAAAGCGGCGTGAAGGTAGATGTCAAAATAGTATCCAGATTGTCAAGGGTTGCCTGTCTCTGGGCATCGATTGCCTGAATCGTTGCTTTTTCAGTATCCGTTGCATCTTCTGCGCGCATATCATCCTGTGACAGGATGTTGTTATTAAACAATCCAAAATAAACATCAGAGATTGCGATGCTGGCATTTTCCTTGGCAATTACGTTATAGGCGGGTGTCAGATACGATAAAATGATCGAGGTAATCTCATCTTCCAGCGTATCATAACAGTATTTCTGCAGATTTAAATCCAGAGTCAGATAGACATCGTTTCCGGCTGTTGCGGGTTTGGATTCAACAGTGTCAATAACTTTACCAAGGTTATCGACATACATCGTCTCAAGACCATTTGTACCGCGCAGATAGGACTCACAATACTGCTCAATACCGGTTTTTCCGATCATTTCTTCGTTTGTATACTGCTCCTCATCTGAAAGCTCTGCATTTTTTTCTTTCATTTCCTCATCGGAAATGGCACCGATATAGCCGATGACATGGGCGAAATATTTGGCGTCGTTGTAGCGGCGCAGGGATTTGACGGAGACAGACATGCCAGGAAGCTCATCTGCATGCTCTGTAATCGCTGCATTGCTTGTCTCACTGATGTCATAAGCGATGGTAACCGGAACATACTGCTGATAGCGGTTCATCCACAACTTGTAACGTACGCCGACAATCTTTAAATCTGCTTCTTTGCTATAAGAATCTGAAACATCAAATACTTTGGTATTCAGATATTCCATGATATCGTCCGCAGTTGCATTTTTCTGTTCGTCAGGCATGGAATCATAATCGGTTTTTGCATAGACATCCTTCAGGAAATTTTTCAACTGCTGGTCTTTGACTGTAAACTGGAAGTTCCCATTTGCATCAAGCTTGATCGGGAAATCCAATGTCAGGGAGTCGCCGTTTTTCTCTAATATGGAGATTGTCTCGTCGACAATCTGGTTTTTCAATTCATTCTCGCTGATCTTCAGGTTCTTTGCCATCGTTGTCTGTGCGTTGTCATTACTGAAAACAACCGAGTAAGAAAGCTCATTGTAGGCGAGCAGGTTTCCATTGCAGTCGTGAATATTTCCACGCACGGAATCGATCGTCAAAGTCTTCTTTGACTTGTAGACGAAATTCTCCATATGCTCTTCTCCCTCTTTGATCTGCAACACAAAAAGCTGATGTACCAGAATCGAGAAAAGTACAAGGACGACAACTGTAACCGGAAACAGACGGCTTTTTACATAGTCGACAATAATCTCTTTAATTGATTGTAATATCTCACGTAACATAGATTACTCATCTTCCTTTAAACGTTTGTTGATCTTTACATAGAGCTTGTAAATGATCACCGTTAACAAAGCGGTACATAAAATCTCCGGCAGAATCACATGCAGAAGGTATACACCGTAATTCGTTTTATTCTTTAATAAGAAACTGACAATATAGATAATCGTGTTAAACAGAAAATCATCCACAATAATTACTATCAAAGGCAGTAATACATCTTCAATCATGTAGTTTTTGTGGAAGAATACGTTAATATAACCAATAAACATGTACAAAAGCATATAGGGCCCGAGGATGCTGGAGAAAAATATATCCACCAGCAGACCGCTGCATGCACCGACCAGCAGACCTTCTTTTCTGCCGCGCATCAGTCCAAAGGACATTGTGAGGATCAGAAGAAGATTCGGTGTGATCACACTTAAACTGTGAAATCCAAACACCGTCGACTGTAATACAAAATTTATGACAATCAGAATTGCCAAAGTTATGATTCGTTTCAGTTTATGTTTCATAATTTGCTGCTTCCCTTACATTTGCTTACTCGTGGGAGACGGTCTTTTTTTCTGCCGTAATGACAAGCACATCTGTGATGTTTGAAAAATCAACTGCGGGTGTAATATAGGCAGTCATTGTCAGGTTGTTTGTGTCATAAGAGGTCTTTGCCACATAGCCGATGATCAGACCGGAATGATACAGGTCTGAAATCGGCGAGGTTACAACCTTATCTCCGATTGATACATTGGCGTCCTTATCAATATTTTCAACAAGCAGATAACCGCTATCATAGAGGTTCAGATCTCCCTCGACAGTACAGAGTGCATTTGCAGGCATGACCTTCGCACTGATATTGGAATTGTCATCGATGACTGCACGTACTTTGGCGTAATCATCAAAGCATTCCGTGATGATGCCTGCGACGCCATCGCCACACAAGACATTAGCACCCTTAAAAAGTCCCTGTTTGGTTCCCTTGTCAATATAGAATGTAGAAAACCACGAAGTGGAATCTTTTGCAAATACATGGGCAGCCGTCATCTCATAATCAGGATAGGATTCATCCAGATCATACAGATCCCGCAATTCCTGCAGTTCCAGCATTTTATTCTGATAGTTTGTGATCTCCTGCTTACAGGATGCAAGCTCTGCTTGCAGAGCTTCGTTTTCGTCGGTCAGTGTTTTGATTTCGTTCAGATTCTTCATTTTTGAATCCGTCCACAGACCGATCTCATTGATTCCTTTCTGAATTGGCGTGATCAGCTTGCTTGTAAAGCGCCTGATGCCTGCGACCTTTGGTGCAGCTGCATATGACAATACGATCAGCACGATGCCGATAATCGTAAATGTAAGTAACAGATATTTTGGATGGATATCTTTTCTTCGATCAAATCTCATAAAATGCCTCTTTCCAGCATACTTAAATAATGATCTCCAGCGACAATGATATGGTCAGATACCTGAATTCCAAGCAACTGCCCTGCATCGCGGATGCGAAGCGTCGATTGGATGTCTGCCTCACTTGGTGTAACGCGACCGGATGGGTGGTTATGTACCAGCACGATATGCACTGCCTCATAGCGCAGCGCGTGAATAAATATCTCGCGTGGTGACAGGTAAGTCTGATTGACCGTGCCAGAGGATAACTCCACTTCCTTGATTAAAGTATGCGCATTTGTAAGTAACAATAAAAAAGTTTTTTCAACGGATAAAAATCTGCACTTCTCCCTATAATACGCTCCAATTGTGTCAGGAGTATGAAATTCCAGTTTTTTTTGCAATTGTTCGAGATTCATCCGTTTGGATATCTCTGCCAGTGCAAGTAGCTGGATGGCTTTGACCTTCCCGATACCAGGGATTTTCGTCAGCTCCTGTGGCAACAAAAACTGCAATCCAAGTAATCCTTTTTGCGTATCGTGTGCATTTAATACCTGATTTGCCAGATCCAGCACGCTGGCCTCTTTGGTGCCGGTTCGCATGATCAGGGATAACAGTTCCGCATCCGAAAGTGCGGAAACACCATACCGCTCTGCCTTTTCGTAAGGGCGTTCGCAGACAGCTAAATCTTTGACTAATATATGCATAAGCACTCCTTCCACCTCTCCGGGTGCGAGGCTTATCATCGCCTAGTCTAACATACTACAAGTCCTTTTTCTACCATTTTTTCAAGGGACATCATGATACCAAACTTTGCATGGGGATAGGTCAGTCCACCCTGAAAATATACGGCATATGGCTCTTTCATTGGAGCATCGGCAGAAAGTTCAATGGATGCACCGGATACAAATGCACCGGCAGCCATAATGACCTGACTGTCGTAACCTGGCATATCCCATGGGATTGGAGTTACAAAGCTGTCAACCGGTGCAGCCGCCTGAATTCCTTCACAGAATGCCTGGATATATTCCGGTTTTCCAAATTCTACTGCCTGAATGATATCATAACGAGGTTCTGTGGCATTCGGAACAGATTTAAAATGCAGGCGTTCATAGACATTAGCAGCAAAGATGGCGCCTTTTAATGCAGCTGCAGTTACAGTTGGTGCTAAAAACAGTCCCTGTGCGATTGGACGGGTTGCGTTCAAAGATGCACCGACTTCCTTTCCAAGTCCTGGTGTTGTAAGACGGTACGCGCAGTTTTCAATATATTCTTTCTTACCGCAGATATATCCGCCGATTGGAGCAAGTCCGCCACCCGGATTCTTAATCAGGGAACCGACAACCATATCTGCACCGACATCGGATGGCTCAATTGTCTCAACGAATTCGCCGTAGCAGTTATCAACCATACAGATCACGTCTGGCTTGATGGATTTCACAAATGCAATCAGTTCACCAATCTGTTCGACTGAAAGGGTTGGACGTACATCGTATCCCTTGGAACGCTGGATCTCGATCAGCTTTGTCTTCTCGTTGATGTTTTTCTTAATGTTATCATAGTCAAAACTGCCATCTGGCAATAAATCAACTTTGCGGAATGTAATGCCGAATTCGGCAAGAGATCCCTTGGATTCCCGGATACCAATAACTCCCTCTAAAGTATCATACACTTTTCCGACCGGGGACAAGATTTCATCGCCCGGACGCAAATTTGCGGACAGGGCAATGGATAGTGCATGGGTACCACAGGTAATCTGCTGACGTACCAATGCGTCCTCGGTGTGAAATACATGGGCGTAAATCTCTTCGACTGCTTCTCTTCCGCGGTCGTTGTAGCCGTATCCGGTCGTACCATTCAAATGGGACTCTGAAAATCCAGCTTTCTGCATAGCAGAGATTACCTTAATCTGGTTTTGTTCTGCAATGCGGTCGATCTCCTGAAATCTTGGAAGCAATGCCTGTTCGGTTGCTTCGCAGAAATCGTAGACCGATTCCTTGATGCCAAGACTTAAATAATAGTTTTTAATTTCATCGGTTGCACTCATAATATTCTCCTGTAATTGATCATTGCAAAATTATCGTATATTTTTCTCTGCAAGATGCGTCATGATTACATCTTCCAGCTTCTGGTCTGTGTTTAAGATATCCTTGTCGAGCCAGATTACGTCCCGTTCCCGCCGAAACCAGGTAATCTGACGCTTTGCAAAGTGTCTGGTGTCGCGTTTTAATATCCGGATGGCTTCTGGCAGATCGTATTCGCCGTTCAGATATCCAAGGATTTCTTTATATCCAATCCCCTGCATGCTTGTATCCTCTGTGGTTAAATGGTAGGTGTCGACTAAAGAACGAACCTCTTCCACAAGCCCGGAGGCAAGCATTTCGTCAATGCGCTGCTCGATTGTCTCATACAAGGCTGCACGGTTTCTTGTCAGCACAAAATATGCAAAGTTAAATGGAGACGTCTTCTCACGCTCTGTTTCGTTATGTGTCGAAAATTTCTTTCCGGTCTGATGGAAATATTCCAATGCACGAATCACACGTTGCCGGTTATTGGCATGGATTGCTGCGGCAGATTCCGGATCACATTCTACAAGCATCGTGTGCAGATAATCGTTTCCCTTTTCGTCTCCAAGGGCTTCCAACTCTTTTCGGTAGCCATCCTCGGTTTCTTCATCAAAGGAAATATCATATAAAAGAGCTTGAATATAAAATCCCGTTCCTCCAGTGATGATCGGGATATGTCCGCGCTCATAGATACCAGCCATCGCTTCTTCTGCATATTTCTTGAATTCCATAACATTAAAACTGTCCTTTGGTTCTAAGATATCAATCAGATGATGCGGGATGCCCTGCATTTCTTCTGGCAGGATCTTCGCTGAACCGATATCAAAATGTTTGTACACCTGAATGGAATCGGCGGATACGATCTCTCCGCCTACATCGTTTGCAAGCTTTAAGGAAAGCGCTGTCTTTCCGACTGCGGTTGGACCGGTCAGTATAATTAAATTGTTCTTTTTTTCTGTATTTGTCATAATTGATGTAGGTATTGTTTCATTTTGTGTGTTCGTCCGCAGGGATTATGAAACGATACGGTGGAATTTCTTTTCCAGTTCGGTCTTACTCATAGAGATGATGGTTGGTCTGCCGTGTGGACACGTATATGGGTTTTCCAGACTGAGCAGCTTGTCAACCAAGGCATCAATTTCCTGAAAGGATAACTTCATATTTCCCTTTACTGCCGCTTTACATGCCATAGTAGATAATTTCTTGACGAAAATATCATTCGACATGTAACCGGAATTCTGAATCAGGGAGCCGACAAACTCTAAGAACATATCCCGTCCATGCAGACCAAAAAGGTTGGATGGAATTGCGTTGATCTTGAATTCATTGCCGCCAAATTCCTCGATATCATAGCCAATTTTCATAAACAAATCAAAGTTATCTAAGATTGCCTGCCGCTCTGCATAGGTAACGGTAATTACCATAGGCGGTAAGAGCTGCTGGGAAAACACCTGTTTATTTTTGAGGTTTTCCATCAGTTCTTCGTATTTTACCTTCTCATGTGCGGCATGCTGATCCATGATATAAAGATTGTCATTGTATTCAATCAGCCAGTATGTCTCAAATACCTGACCGATCACACGGTGCGAAAGCCGCGCTTTTTCCGTCAGAAAATCATCGTCAAAGAGCGTTTCCTGCTTGCCAACCGTGTATTTGTAGGCTGCTGAATTTTTGTCCATCTTAGACAGATCCGGCTTGTTGGATGGTTCCGCTGGCTGGACCTGTGTTGGCTCAGAATTGTCTGGCTGAGACGTTGTACTATTCTGTTGCACAGTCTGAGACGCGGTTGCTGCGTAATTGTCCTGCCGTACTGCCTGAGCAGTTGTTGAACCGCTCTGCTGCTGTATTGGCTGAGCTGAAGTGGTTGATTTGTTCGGCTGCGGTGCTTGTGCAGATGGTGCATATACAACGCCATCGTCGGCAACCATATCAGCGATGTTCGGAAGCGGTGACCCATTCTTGGAAGCTTCCTGCTCTTCTGATTTCCGAAGAGATTCCAGAATCTTGTAGGTCGGACTGTAGCTCCCGGCACGGACGTTTTTCTGTGGAATCGTCTGTGACTGTGCCCGTCTCACCTCAAAAGGCTCTGCGGGTTTTTGCTCCGGGTGGGAAATCACAGGGGAGGCAATTGGTTTTTCTCCCTCTTTCGGTATGATCTCCTTGTGGGTCAGAGCCAGCTTTACGGCTGTACAACAGACCTCAAACAGCTTCTTCTCGTTATCATATTTGAATTCCATCTTGGTCGGATGGACATTGACATCGCATTTTTCCTGTGGCAGATCCAGATACAGTACGGTAAATGGAAATTTGTGCTGCATTACAAAGGTACGATAACCTTCTTCAATCGCGCGGTTTACGACGTTGCTTTTAATGTACCGGTGATTGATAAAATAATTTTCAAGTCCACGGTTTCCTCTTGCGATAAAAGGCTTGCCGATAAATCCAGACAGATGAATATCACCGTCAGTGTAATCAATTGGAATCAGATTGGCAGTGATATCTCTGCCGTATAACTGATAGATTGTATCCTTCAGCTTTCCGTTTCCGGAAGTATCAATACGTGTCTGTCCGTTTGCAATCAGTTTAAAGGATATTTCCGGATGTGACAGTGCAATTCGCGTCAAAAGGTCAAAAATATAGGAACCTTCTGTCATGGCAGACTTCAAAAACTTCTTACGTGCCGGTGTATTGAAAAACAAATTCCGAACAACAATCGTGGTGCCGTTTGGCACACCGACATCTTTGTATTCGATTTCCTTTCCACCGTGGATAACATATTTGATTCCAGTCAGGTCGGTCGCGGTTTTTGTGATCATTTCCGTCTGTGAGACGGCTGCAATCGTAGAAAGTGCCTCACCACGGAAACCAAGCGACAGGATGGAATTTAAGTCTTCCGCATGTTCAATCTTACTTGTTGCATGACGCATATATGCCATGCGCACTTCTTCCTTTGGAATGCCGCAACCGTTATCGGTCACGCGGATAAAGGAAGTTCCGCCGTCCTTAATCTCAACGGTCACTGCGGTGGAGCCAGCATCAATGGCATTTTCCAAAAGCTCCTTTACGACAGAGGATGGACGTTCAATAACTTCGCCGGCTGCAATTTTATCGATGGTCGCTTTATCTAATACTCTAATCATATGTTATGTACCCTCATAGTTGTTCATAAACAATGGCATCGGTTACTACTGTTTCAGACGTTCCTGTAATTCCTGCAAGTATAACATTGCCTTGATCGGTGTCATATTATTCAGATCCATCGTTTTTAACTCGTTGGCAATCGTCATCTCCACGGGGGAAGAAAACAGAGAAAGCTGTTCATAGTCCGAAGATCTTGTCTCTTTTATCTTTGGTTGCTCAGAAAGTGCCGGCTTGATGTCGATATCTTTTACCTTCGTTGTGATATCGGAGTCAATCAGCTCATTGCAGATTTCGCGTGCCCGTTTCAAAACTGGTTCTGGCACACCGGCAAGTCTGGCTACCTGTATACCATAACTCCGGTCTGCACCACCCTTGATAATCTTGCGGAGGAACACAATGTCGTCGCCCTCTTCCTGTACAGCAATACAGAAATTATTGACGGAGGAAAGCTTTCCTTCTAATTCTGTCAGCTCATGATAATGCGTTGCAAATAATGTCTTTGCGCCTAATATGTTTGGATCGGCAATGTATTCAACAACTGCCCATGCAATCGAAAGACCGTCGAAAGTGGATGTACCACGTCCGATCTCATCTAAGATAAGAAGGCTGTCTTTCGTTGCGTTGCGTAGGATATTTGCAACTTCATTCATTTCGATCATAAATGTTGATTGTCCGCTTGCAAGGTCGTCCGATGCACCGACACGGGTAAATATCCGGTCACAGAGTCCAATATTCGCCGACTCTGCAGGGACAAAGGAACCAATCTGGGCCATCAGCGTGATCAATGCAGTCTGACGCATATAGGTGGATTTACCTGCCATATTAGGTCCGGTAATGATCGAGATACGGCTTTCGGCATTATTCAGGTAAGTATCATTTTCCACGAAGCTGTCGTTTGCAAGCATTTTCTCAACAACCGGATGTCTGCCGCCTTTGATATCAATCACGCCATCGGTATTTAAGGATGGACGGACATAATTGTTCTTGTCAGCGACATATGCAAGAGAACAAAGGGCGTCTAATTCTGCAATGTATCCAGCCATCTTTTGTACACGGACAAGGGCTGCGGCAAGTTTTTCTCTTAATTCCACATAGCAGTCGTATTCGAGCGCATATAGCTTATCCTCTGCGCCAAGAATCTTGCCAGAAAGAGTATTTAATTCATCTGTCGTAAAACGTTCGGCGTTTACCAGCGTCTGTTTGCGGATGAAATAATCTGGAACTAAGGATTTGAATGAATTTGTCACCTCAAAATAATAGTCAAAGACCTTGTTATATTTGATTTTCAGACCTTTAATTCCTGTTTTTTCCCGTTCTTTTGACTCCAGATCCGCCAGCCATGTCTTACATTCGGTTTTTGCCAGACGCAGCTCGTCAATCTCGTCGCGGTATCCCTGTTTGAAGATACCACCTTCCTTGATAGAAACCGGAGGTTCTTCCACGATTGCCTGTTCGAGCAGATCATACAGATCTTCCAGACTATCGTAATCCTCGTAAATTTCATTGATACGTTCACAAGGAAGCTCACGGAGCAGATTATAAATATCCGGCAGATATTGAATGGATGTCTTGAAAGCGAGTAAATCCCTTGGATTGGCAGTCTTCAGTGCGATTCGTGTCAGTAGACGCTCCAGATCGTAAATCGTATTCAAATATTCGCGCAGTTCTTCCCGAACGATCAGCTCTTTGTTGATCGCTTCGATTACATCCAGACGTTTTTCAATCGCATCCTTATATAAGAGTGGCTGTTCGACAAATTCACGCAGTTTTCTGGCACCCATTGCAGTTTTTGTCTTATCGAGTACCCAAAGCAGAGAACCACGCTTCTGCTTATCCCGCAAGGTTTCAGTAAGTTCCAGATTCCGTCTGGTTGCGGAATCCAAAATCATAAAGGAATCCACAGAATACGTCTCGATATGGTTGATATGTGACAGGGAACTCATCTGTGTTTCATGCAGATACTGCATCAATGCACCACAGGAAGCAACACAAGCCGGGCTGTCCTTTAACCCGAGTCCCTCGATACTGTTGATGTGAAACTGACGCTTTAATGTTTCTTCGTCTGTTTCTAAGTTAAAATAATAGTCCGGTGCTTCGGTATGAGATACCTGCAACCGCTCACATACGGCGTGAATCTCCTCTACCTGTTCTACGCCAGCCTGATATAATACCTCGGATGGCTGGAATTTATTGATATCATCATCGCCCTTTTCTGCCTGTTGTATCTGGCAGGTCTTAAATACACCAGTTGACAGATAAGTAACGGAGATACCATAGTTTTTCACAACATAGGAAATACACATCAGGTAATTGTTCTTGGACTCTTCCAGACTTTCGGAAGACAAATTGGTACCCGGTGTTACAATCCGTATGACCTCACGCTTTACAAGTCCTTTGGCAAGCTTGGGATCTTCGACCTGCTCGCCGATTGCTACCTTGTAGCCTTTTTTTACAAGCTGATTGATATAAGTATCTGCTGCATGAAATGGAATCCCACACATCGGTGCCCGCTCTTCCATACCGCAGTCTTTTCCGGTTAGTGTAATTTCAAGTTCCTTGGATGCTAAGATTGCATCATCAAAGAACATCTCATAGAAATCACCGAGACGGTAAAATAAAATACAGTCTTTATATTTTTCTTTAGTTGCAACATATTGCTCCATCATAGGAGATAGCTTTGCCACGCCAATCACCCAATCCTTTCACCCATGAAGTAAAATCCCTTACAGTCTGTCAGCTTTACATCGACAGTCGTTCCGATCATATCGGCAGTTCCCGGAAAATGTACCGTTACATTCTCTTCGGTTCGTCCGGTTACAAGTGATGCATCGTGATGATTTACTTCCTCCACAAGCACAGGCTTTACCTGATCAGCAAACCGCTTGATCTGTGCATTCGAAATCTCGTTGACTAATGTCAGAAGACGGTTAAAACGTTCCTTGATGACATCTTCCGGCACCTGATTATCCATTGTTGCAGCCGGTGTTCCGGTGCGCTTGGAGTAGATAAATGTAAACGCCTGATCATATTTTACTTTACGGATAATATCCAGTGTATCCTCGAAATCTTCTTCTGTCTCACCCGGAAATCCGACGATGATATCGGTTGTCAGGGAGATGTTCGGCATCTTGGCACGAATCCGGTCAACTAACGCAAGGTACTGTTCCTTCGTATAGCGACGGTTCATGCGTGTTAATATGTTAGTGGAACCTGATTGTACAGGCAGATGCAGATGCTTGCAGATCTTCGGCTCTTCTGCCATTACCTCAATCAGCTCATCTGACAGATCTTTCGGATGACTGGTCATGAAGCGTACACGCTCGATGCCGTCAATTTTGCACACTTCCGTAAGCAGCTGTGGAAATGTTACACGATCTTTCTCGTCCACTTCAACAATCTTTCCGTCCTTGTATTCATAGATATTGCCATAGGAATTTACATTCTGACCAAGCAACATAACTTCGGAAATTCCCTGCTTGGCAAGTGCTTCTACTTCTGCCAGAATCTCTTCTTTCTTGCGGCTCTGTTCACGTCCGCGTACATATGGCACGATACAGTACGTACAGAAATTGTTGCATCCATACATGATATTGACGCCGGACTTAAATGTATATTTCCGCTTTCTAGGAAGCTGTTCGACGGTCTGTTTTGTCTCATCTAAGACTTCGATTGTCTGCTTGCCTGTCTCTAAATAGCTGTAAATAAGCTCTGCTAATTTGTAGATGTTATGTGTGCCGAAGATAATATTTACGAATTTATACTTCTGTTTCAATGTCTCAATGACATGTGGCTCCTGCATCATGCAGCCACACAGACACACGATCATGTCTTTGTTTTTGTTCTTTAATGTCTTGACGTGGCCGAGATGTCCGTATAATTTCTGATTCGCATTCTCGCGAATCGTACATGTATTAAAGATTACAAAGTCAGCTGCCTCGTCGTCCACTTCTTCATATCCGATCTCATCCATGATGCCTTTGAGCTTCTCTGAGTCGTGGGAATTCATCTGACATCCAAAGGTCTGGATGTTGTAGGTAAGTGGTCGATTCAATGCTGCCTTTTTCTCAAGTACAAGTGTTTTGCACTGGTTCATGAAATAGTATTGTCTATCCGGCTCCATCGTTGGAATTGACACGCTGTTCATTTGTATTTCCTCTTTCTTATATAATTTTTGGGTGTATGTATTCCAATCCCACAATTAAATTATTATATAAGAAATCGGTTTAACTTTCAACCGATATGGCAGTAAATTTGTTGAAAAAAGACTGAAGGTTTTACGTTCCGGCTTCA
>ENA-UOIZ01001950-UOIZ01001950.1-human-gut-metagenome-genome-assembly--contig:-P88-NODE-1950-length-15417-cov-12.204205_pt1 | contig 15417 bp, 15 predicted proteins | sample MGYA00242336_ERZ723883 | MGnify/ENA metagenome assembly ERZ723883 | reverse complement strand
CAGCAGTAAACAATGAGAAACAATAATAAACAATCATTGTTTCTCGATAATCGATTGAATATCAATGATTTAGGCCCTTGTAAACAATGTAAACAATAATTTAGGAGGAAAACCTGAATAGGAAATATGAGGAAAATTATGACCAATTTAGGAAATGAAAAATCACAAAATAGAGTGCACAGAAACATTGTTTACATTGTTTCTCGGGAGGAGAATTGGGGACCTAATCAATTGAATATCAATCACTTAGGTGAGAAACAATAGGAAATTTTATTGTTTACTACTGGTCAAATGTTGTTTATTATGGAAAAAACTGAGAAATTGGGGCTACCCCCAACTGGAAAACTTGGAGGGTTCCGGCGATGGCTTGGGATCTACTCAAAAGAGGAGCGGGAGGTACTGGACTACGCCCGCAAATTGAAAAAGACCACCATGCAAATAGCACGGGGTCAACTGACTCTGCTATCCCGTCCGGACTGGATGCGGCATGAGGACTGGGTTGAGGTCCGCAAACTACAAAACAAATTAGAAAGGAGGCGAAGAAAATGATTGCAATTTATCTGTTGGCCATTATCGGCCTGTTCGCGATTTTCGGCGGGATCCGCCAATGGTGGATCAGCCCCAAACGGAAATTGAACCGATCCATCAAGCAGATGGAGAGAGCGGAGAGACGGATTCAAAAGTTCAAAAAGAAGTCGTAGGCGAGTAGAGTCAGTAGAACTGACAGAGTCAGTAGAACTGACAGAGTCAGTAGAACTGGTGCCAAATTGGGACTTCTCCCGACCCACAAATACTGGATGGCACTCGCCTGCGCGAAACTAAAAATTTTTAAAAATGAAAGCAAAACACTTTAAGCAGCTCGGGAAAAACTGGGCTTTGTACTCGGAGATCAATACCAAGTACTGTAATTGGACCCCGTCCATTGCCACGGTCCACGAAGGTATGATTTGGCCGAACGGCATTTCGGTCAAGTTCCTGTGGTTCGGTGTGACCCTCATTCGCGTAAGCGAATAAATTAAAGATCCCCGGGGCCAAACGCTCCGGGGATTGTTGTGCAGAAATAAATTTTTAATTTGTATAATGTTTGATTATATTTGAGGCATGGCACGAAGCACATATAAAATGAGTCCGCTCGCCTATATGGAGGAGGGACAGAAAAGGCGAGACGCCGGGGAATTTGTAAAGCCCACCGATGCGGAGGAGCTTTATTTTGCATTCGTCGAGTATTGCAAATTCATGCAGGATAACTATTTCTCCCAGGCTCACAAGAATAAGAATGGCGAAGACTGTAGCGTCTACATTTCCCGCCCGATGACCATCGAATCATTTAGGCTGTTTGCTGGCATCAATCCTGTTGAGTATGAGGAGCTCACGGGAGACCCGGTAGCAGCTGCAATTGGTGGCACCATCGAGGACGCCATCAATTCCCAGCAAATTGAGGGAGCACTGGTTGGCAAGTACGCTGCCAGCCTTATCCAGGTACTTCAAGGACGCAAGACCAATGTCAACCTGACGGGAGGCATTACTCTCGAACAGATAACAGGAATGGAGGTAAAATGAAATGGGACGCCGGCTTCAATTTGACACCAAAGGCAACGAGAAGCAGAAGGAAGTGGCTCGGTTATGGCTTGATGACTCGGTCACTGACATTCTGTATGCCGGCACGAAAGGTGCTGGCAAATCCTACCTCGGGTGTTCCTTGATAGCCGGCGATGCCCTCACCTATCCGGAGACATTTTATTTTATTGCGCGTAAGACGGCCGCCGACTTAGTCCGATACACTATTCCCTCCATCTACGAGGTATTTACCCACTGGGGCATCACGGAGAACTACTACCACTTTAATGGCCAATACAACTTCTTCGAGTTGTACAACAAAAGCCGCATATATCTGATCGACGCTAAGTATAACCCCAGTGATCCCATGTACGAGAGGTTCGGTTCCATGCAGATGACTCGGGGATGGATCGAAGAGGGTGGCGAGTTTATCCGCGAGGCGAAGACCAACCTCCAGGCTTCCATCGGTCGATGGAAGAATGACGTCTACAAGCTGGCTCCCAAACTCCTCATCACCTGCAACCCGTCCAACAATTTCCTATACACGGACTACTACAAGCCATGGAAGGAGAACAAGCTGCCTCCTTGGCGTCGGTTCGTCAAAGCTCTGCCCCAGGACAACAAGACTCTCCCAGACACGTATATCGAAGGGCTTCTCCGTAACCTGACCCAGTCGCAGATCGAGCGACTGGTCTTTGGCAACTGGGAGTATGACGATGACCCGAATTGGCTGGTCGACTATGACGCAGTGTGCGACATGTTCAGCAATGAGTTCGTACTCCCGACGGGCAATCGGTTCATTAGCACTGACCTTGCCGGAAAAGGACGAGACAGTTGGGTGGTTGGAACCTGGGACGGCATGGTCTGCCGGATCCCCATCGCCAAAGGCTTCTCGGAAGGCAAGGAGATGGAGGAGAAGATCGCCAAATTGGCCACCGGCCTGAAAGTCCCCCGGTCCAGCATCGTCTCTGACGCTGACGGACTTGGGTTCTACCTGGAGAGCTACCTGAAAGGCATCCGGGAGTTTCATGGAGGACAGTCAGCCATTGACTCCAAGACGTACAACAACATCAAGTCGGAGTGCGCATTCAAGCTGGCGGAGCTCATCAACAAGCGCCAGATCCACATCATCTGCTCTCCCGAAGTTCAGGAGAAAATCAAGCAAGAGATGACGGTCCTCAAGTCCAAGAACACGAACTCCGCTGAGCAGAAGCGAGAGCTCATCTCCAAGGACACCATGAAGCAGCTCCTCGGCAGGTCACCGGACTTCCTGGACATGCTCATCATGCGAATGATATTCGAGATCAAGCCGAAGGCGACTGGCATGAAGTCCGCCAAAATCATAATCCCCACAAAACGATGATACTGGACATTATAACCCTCATCCGCGACATGGTCAAGATGGTCAATCCTCTGGCCGTCTTTGAGTGTGACCAGGCTCGAATGCTGAATGTCAAAGTGGATACGATGGAAAGATTCGTAACAGACTCGGACGGCAATCGGACCTCGTCCGACTTCGTCTATGTCGAGGAGCCCACCACTGGCTACTATGATATTCCTTACAGAGGGCACCAGAAGCAAAGGACCATCATGCAGATATACTTCTGCAAGTTCGAGCCGATGGCCAACGATGCCTACAAAGGCGACACGAAGTTCAGCCAGAACTCGCCCACCATCGGACGACTGGAGTTGAAGAATCAAATTGAGGAGCAGATGGTTCGGCCATTCTTGTATCTCTTGAAGACTTCGGAATTAGGACTCAGGCATCCGGAAATATTCAACACCATTAGAATTATGTATCCGTCTCCTCGGTTCGATGCCAACGAGGTCAGCGTAGGACTGGAGCTAACTGTAACGCAAGAATGGTGTCTCGATGCGTATAAGCCCATTCCTCCTGCTCCACCCGAGCCTAAACCTGTCAGGCTGGTAGACATCATCCACGAAGGATTTAATATGCGGGGGATTACGATAACCTTTGAAAATACTGAATCAAAACCCGTTGACAAGTCTGTAGGCACCGAATCTATAATCACAGACACTGTTCCGGTTAACCTGATCATGGCATTTTACTCATTTGGGGCCATATCGTGTGGAAGACCTACAATCCAAGCATATTCGGGGGGAAAATGGAAGCTCAAAGAGTATACATTCCCGGACACAGAAGACTTAATTGTAACTAAAATCAATGTAAAACCTGAGGGAGAGTTCCCAGACGTCTGGACCTTCCGTGATATTTATACAATGGCATGATACAGCGAATCGACATAAAAGGCGGTCAGATGACGTTCGGCCAACGCATAGAGCTTGGCCGGATCATCACTGACAAGGAGCTGACCGACATCGACAAGATGAAGGAAGGAATGCAATGTCTTGGTGTCAAATGGAGTCTGAGAAACACATCGGAAATTGTCGAGTACTGGTACGAGGTTCTCATGGGCATAAAGTACTGGATCGAGCGAGAACAGACGGAGCTCAAGTACGAGCCCAGTGCTGAGGAGAAGGCAGCCGGCATTGCTCAATTCTCTTTGGTGGTTGGCGAGATGGCCACCATCACTGCACTGGCCAAGGACTACTCGAAAGACCCGGATGAGATTCTGGAATGGAAATACGGGAAGGTGTACAACCTCCTTTTCACCAACTTGCAGAGCCACCTCTTCCGGGAGCGATTGAACAAGGAACTGGAGCGTAAGGCTCAGCAGAAAGCCAATGCTCGCAAACCTCGAAACAAATGGCGGTAGGACTGGAACAGATATTGGCTGAGGGCCTCACCCAGATGAGGGACGAGATCATCCGGGCATCACAGGACGCCGGGCAGGAAGCCTCCGGCAGAACATATGCTCAGATAACAGTCCAGACGGGACGAGAAGGCGAAACAGTTTGGGGATCAATCGAAGCCCCGAACTACTTCTACACTCTCATCCGGGGACGAGGTCCTGGAAAGATCCCCGCCAATTTGGGACAGATCATCATGGAGTGGGCAAAGCTCAAAGGCATCACCTTCTCGGATCCCAAGGACCTGGTCCGATTCGGAAATGCCACTGCATGGAAGATAAAACGAGAAGGCTCAGAGCTTTACCGCAATCACATTTACGTTGACTTGGTCGACACTCCCGCTGATAACTTCGAGGAGTATCTGGCTCAGCATTTGGACAAGACAATGGAGGTCCTCATTGAAGAGGCATTCACTCCTGACAACAATATGGACCACGGATATATAATATAACGCGATATGGCAATTACCAATCAACCGGCTGAGGATTCTTTATACTCAGCATATTCGCAAATACCAGTTGAGACTGACGACTTAACATCCGGGCTTGAGATAAAGACCCAGAACTTCGATGAGGCCAACATGATCTCGCTTAACATCATTGACAACGAGCAATCCGAGGTGTTTGACAACAGTGACGGCGGCGATGAAGAATGGTTTAGAGAGTTTGCAATACCCCGGAGGATGGTACCTGGGGAATGGTATGCTTTTCATGTTGGCTTTGGCACAGTAAACGTAGCAACTACCTTGACGGTCGCGTTATACCAAGGGAACGCAGAAGGACATGGGGTGATCAGGGTTGCTACGACCAATCTTGGGATTGGCTCTTCTATGACATGGCTTGTCCAAATCCCTAATACTGAAAATGTGAGATACCCCTACACGGTACTGAGAATATATTCCGGGGAGGAAGGATCAACATCTGGGGTGAAGGTAACACTTCTTAACATGTCTTTGGCCTACGGGAAGAACTTTATCGACTATAGCCCCAGTTCAGGGAAAGCAGCAAATTCATTAACCGAAAGCGTTGACATCCATAGAGACTTGGGATTCGGGACGACGAAGAAATACGATCTCAGCTTCTTGGCTAAAGCCGGATTCCGGGATGACAGATTAAGAACATTTCCGTACATAAACCAATCCATCGGCTTTGCCATTGACTACAGTCTCATATCGGCATATGCTTACAGAGGCATCGGCGAACAAAACTTCAAAGTACGATATGCCTCCCGGGGAGTTAGACCCCGGGGTCACAACGTCAACTTCTCCGAGTCATACTTAGGACTCGCACTTACTGACCGGGTTCCTGACAACGACAGGAATCTGTATGTAAAAAAATACTACGGGTATCCGTACTACGTCACCCTATTCCCGAAAGGGTTTTTGGGGTCATATAATCCCGCTATACCGGTCGACGTCCGGTTTAAGTTTACAGGAGCTCAGAACGAAAATCGATTTGACATTCCCACACGGATCAACATCCCGCTTGTGTATGAATTTGATGACGAAATCACTGACGGAGCCGACTACGTAAAACTCAGACCTTCTGGAGGAGCATACCCTTATCAAGCATGGAACATCATATTCGTCGATACAGAGGTACCTTGCAACCCATTCTACATTCGCTGGATAAACCAGAAAGGCGGATGGGACACTTACATGTTTGAGCAACACAAGAAGTATACTCAGGAAGTTGACAGAGGAGACCAATACGTATTGGCTAATGCCCGGGATCCTTATACCTCAGAGACGAGGGGGGAGTTAGCTCCAGAGTTTAAGAACATAGTCCAAGCTGGAGCAGAACAGCTTGATGAGAATGACTTTAATCTGCTCAAAGGAATTGCTCTCTCGCCTTTGGTTCAAGTTTACAACTATACGATCTATGAATGGCAACGGGTTCTCGTATATGACACGGACCTAACTTGGGACACTAAGGCCCCACGGAACACTGTTAGCTACGAGTTCCAGCTTATTGACGAACAAGCTCAGTGGTAATATGAACTACGAACTACTCATGAAAGGCATTGACGGCGAGGTCTGGTCACTGGACCTCCCGCTGGATGCTCCTGCGATGAATTACCAGATCAACAATCTGGCGGAGCTGAAAGACAGGAATGCCTCGTACTCCCAGCGGATCAGTCTGCCCAGGACGACCCATAACGAGCAAGCATTCCAATTCAGTTTTGTAGTCGGCTCAGGTTCGTATGTGCCATACATGAAGTTTCCTTGTCAACTATTCTATGAGGGAGCACTCATATCCCCGGCTGGAGCAGTATTGAACATCGTAGACGTATCAGATACATCGATCGGGGTCCAGATCCTCGGAGCAACCGCTGACCTGTTCGATACACTAAACAACACTGACGCGAAGGACCCGGGGGATGGTATGTTCCTCCTCAAGTGGTACACGGACACAATGGGACAGACTGAGCGATACCTCTCCGGCCCCGAAGAGGCTCAAGTCCTGTACTTTTGGCTGTATGCAACTCTACAAAAGAACCCGAACATCCCCCCTGTCTCCATGGAGGCAATCAGGCAAGTCAGGGAGTTGGACAAGTTCTACCCCCACCTCAACTGGTATGACTTGGTGACATGGATCTTCGATCGAGCAGGCTACAGTCTCGAGACCGACGTGGACCCCGTCGACCGAGCCGAAATGTTTTTGCCTTGCACTTACCCCGTTTTGGCAGACAATCCCAAGGCTCCAAAAGCATCCGGAACTGGCTGGATCCAGGATCCCCCGATTGGTACTACGGTCGGGGTGATATGGCAAGGCTACCCCGGGGTAACTCCCAGTGACCCGGTCGCCGGACGTTTGATTATGGGCACCGAATCCGGAACATTCAGCTGGATGACTCTATGGGACACGACCATCACGTTTAGTTTCTCATGGTCCAATATTTCTGCCATTCAGAATGGATCGGTGGCAGTCCAAGTCACCCACTACAAGAACGACGGGACCAATTCTATAGTGTTGACCAGGTCCTGGACGTCGGGGTCTTCTGGCAGCGCTTCTGTCGACATCCCGATGGAGGCAGGAGAGCACATCCTTGTGTCTGGATCTCTCGCCACAATCACTCGCCCTGCCAGTCAGTTTGACATGAGATTTCCGGTCAGCATTACTGCTCCTCCCGCGCCGGAAACTTCCCCGGGGGATAAGCCTCAACCCGGATTAACCTATGACCTCCTGGCTTCGACTGGATTTAAGAGCTTGGGAGACATAGTCAAAGCTTTCTTCCAGTTGTTCGGTCTGACTATAGACGTGAATCCCGCCACCAAAGTAGCAAGAGCATACTCGGTTCAGGAGTTCTACAACAGACGAAGCTCGTCCGGGAAAAATTGGTCTGACAAGCTGATAAAAGGCAAGGACACTAAACTTACGTTCCAGTTGTCCAACTATGCCCAGTCCAACGAGATAAAGCTGGAGGATAACAAGGACAACAACGTTACTGACTCGTACAAGTTCAGCATCCCGGACGTCAACCTCCAGCCCACCAAACTCCTGTTCCAAATTGGGTTCTTGGCAGGGCTCAACCAAGACCTTTATGATGCGGACACTACAAACAAGGTTCATACACTTGCTAACTACCCGATTTGGACTATCAATAGAGGCCGGATGGAGAACGGTGAACTGACCGAGACGACTTGGGAGTACAATGCTCTCAGTAAGCCGATGGTCGTCCACATAAATAAGTCTGACTATATGTGGCCACAGGTAAGCGTCGGCTATAGCCTTACCCGAGTCCGACTATACACGGCGTATTTCAAAAATTTGAACTACTACGTTCCTAAGTACTACGACAAGCTCATCAACAATATCCTCAAAAGACCGAAGATCCTACAGACCCAGATCCTTTTGGACTCGCTCGACATTCAAAGTCTGGACTTGTTCAACCCGATATGGCTGGAAGAGCATGGGTTCTGGTTCTACGTTTCGAAAATAAACAACTTCCAAGCTGGAAAGATAACCAAAGTAGACCTAATACGAATGTGATATGGCCGAAGAACAGAAAAATACAATTTACAACGTCCGTGTAACAGCTGAGGATGCCCTCAAGACGTTAGCCGAATTGAAACTCCGGTCCCAGGAGTTGAGAGATCAGCAGAAGGCTCTCGGCAAAGTAACTGAGGAGAATGCTCAAGAATACTATGCGCTTGACAACCAGATCAAGGCAATCAACAGCGAGGCGAACAAGTACCAGAAGCAAATCCAGAACAACATTAAGCTCCAGAACCAACAGGAGGCAAGTTTAGCAAAACTTAGAACCCAGCTGGCTTTGGACAATGCCGAGTTTGCAGAGCTGGGCAACTCAATGCAGGACGCGGCTCGTAAAGCCGAGCTCGGCAAGCGCATTGCAGAAACCACCGAGGAGCTCAAAGCTCAGGAGGAGGCACTCGGGGACTATCGCCGGTCAGTTGGTAACTACGAGAAGGCAACGGAGAACCTCAAGCAGGAACTCTCCGGCCTTACCCAGACACTCATCCAGATGGCTCAGTCCGGGGATACGAGTTCTGAGACGTTCAAGGAGATGATTAAACGAGCCGGTGAACTGAAAGGAGCTGAGGACCTGGTCAATACAGCTATATCCAACGTTGGTAAAGGAACTGAAACCATACAGGCAGTTACCAGCGCCACGTCAGCTTTGACTTCCGTATGGGGTCTTTGGACCACAGCCACTCAGGTACTGGGGAGCGAGAACGAGGAGCTCAATGCTACCATGACGAAGATGATAACCATCATCACGGCTCTCTCCTCTTTGTCTTCTCTCCAAGCAGCTCTCTCCAAGACCGAAGCCACTTATCGAGCTGCATCTAACTTGGTTCAGCTGGTTGGCATCAACCAGACTCTCGCCGAGACGAAAGCGATAGCTGCTAAAAATGCCGTACAAGGAGCTGGCAACATCCTCACCAAAGCAGCAGCAGCTGCCACATGGCTTTGGAACGCGGCTTTGGCTGCCAACCCCGTTGTATTGGTGGCAGCTGCAGTGGGCGGATTGGTGGCTGGAGTGGTTGCTCTTACGAACGCATTTAACAGTAACACGGAAGCTCAAGAGAGAGCAACCCGGGCAATGGAGGCATACAATCGAGCTGCCGAAGCCTCCACGTATGTACTGGATCAGATCGAGACCAAGCGGAACACTCTGTCCAAAGCCGAGGAGATCCGGGGCAAGAGAGAAATAGAAAATCTCAAAGCCAATCATGCCACGTCGGAACAGATCGCCGAAGCTCAGCTTAAAACAGCCAACAAGCTCCGCGAGATTGAAATGAATGCAGCTCGTCAAAGACAGATGGCTGCAATGGATGAGTTCGACTCCTTGAAGAAGGTGATTGCAGCCAAGGAGGAAGAGCTCAACACATGGTCCGGAAGCTTGGACAAATACAAGGAAGCCAAAAAGGAACTCGATGACTTGAAAGGCCGATACCAAGAACTGTTCCGGACAATCGAGAATGAAGGAGCTGCAGTTGCCAACTTGGCTCTTGAGACTGCAATAGCCAACCGGGAGGCTCAGCAGGCCATTGCCGATAAGGCTCTGGAGGTTGCTTTGAAGAACTCGGAAGCCATGCAGAAGATCCGGGAAGACGATCTCAGGTTCCAAACAACATTCCAGTCTACGAGCATCGCCATACGGATGGAGTATGAGAAAAAGCTCTACAAGGCAGCTCAGGATGGAGCCCGGGAACGTCTCGCTCTCCAAAAAGCTCACGGCAAAATAACTAACAAGGAGTATCAGACGGCTCTGAATGCTATGGCTCGGTCTGACAAGCAGTTCTACGAGAACCAAGCCAAACAGCTCAATGACTACCTTGCTGGGGTGAGAGCCAACATATTGGCTGTAGCTTCTGGAGGCACAGTCGATATGCAGATTGCTCAGGTTACTCAGAAGTACCAGGATGCCATGAAGGAGCTGGCCAACATTCAGCCTCCCCAGTTCGTGAGAGGTATGAGCGAGGAGGAATACCAGAAAGAGTATGCCGCTTATGAGCAGTTCCTGGTCAACAGAGCAGAACTCGAGAAACAGATTCAGCAAAACCTCCAGGACGAAATCAAAAAGATCCGCGAGGACGCTACCAAACAGCAACTTGACCGGTTCAACCAAGCTCTCAACGAACAGTATGCTGAGTACCTCTCGAAGGCAGCGGACAACGAAAGGAAGAAGCTGGAGCTTGAGAATGAGATGCTCAAGAAGCAAATCGAAGCCAGGAAAGCTGCCGGGGAGAAAACCTATGAGCAGGAGGCCCAGCTCCGAGCCAACAATCTTCGTCTCCAGCAAATGGACCTCGACAAGGAGCTCGCTCAAGCCGAGTTAAATCACAAGTCCAAGTATGAGGTCCGGAAAAGGTATCTGGAGGCAGAGTTGGCAGCAGCTCAAGGAAACGAGGACGCCATTGCTCAGATCCAACTTGAGATGGCCGAGAATGAGGAGGCTTTATGGGAGGAGCGAATTGAGAAGCTCAGGGAGTATGCTGAAATAGCATCCGGCTTTGCTAATGCTTTCAATGACTTGGCCAGTGCTCTCGGGGAGCGCCGGGTTCAGGAGGTAGAAGAACAATACAGCCGGGAGGAGCAGGCATTGGCAAACATGTACGCTAATGGCCAAATCACGGAGGCCCAGTACAACGAGAAGAAAATCAAGATGGAGAAACAGAAGGAGAAGGAGTTGGCCAAAATCGAACGGGAACAAGCTATCCGGGAGAGGGCAATGGGATCCTTCGAGATTGGCATCAATACTGCCATCTCCATCATGGCATCGGCTAAAATGGGATTCCCTTTGGCTATCCCGTTCATTGCAGCAGCTGCGGCTTTGGGAGCAGTTCAGATGGCAGCTCTTTGGGCAGCTCCTCTGCCGAAAGCCGCAAGAGGTAAATACATTGAGGGACCCAGTCATGCCGCTGGAGGAGTGCACATTGAGGCGGAAGGAGGAGAGACCATCATTAATAAGAAGTCGAGTCGACTGTTCCTCCCTCTCCTGTCAGCCATAAACGAACTTGGTGGCGGGGTCCCCTTCGTGAAAGTTGGGACGGACGGGGGATATGCTCTTCGGTCATTTGCTAAGACCCCGGAACCCATGACCCAGTTTGATCTGTCGAGAACAATCCAGGAAGCATTTGGCCAAGTGTCGGTGATTGCTACAATCGAAGACATCCGGAGGGAAGATGCTAACTACGTGCAGATTCAGGACCGGGCTAATTTTTAAATAATCCAGCACAAATAGTATTTCAATATCTATTAGGAATAATTATATTTGTATCGAAATAGTTTGGCACATGATATTCATCAACTTAAAAGGCGCAATTGACTCCGAAGAGAATCGGGTCATGATGGAGCTTTGGGGCGGGACCTCAGAGATCTGTTCCGTGGAGACCTTCCGCCGGGTACTTGATGGACACCCCGACGAACAGGAGGTGTGCATCAACATTGACTGTGACGGTGGCTCTGTTGAGGAGGGCTTCAAGATTTATGACCTTCTTCGCATGAGTGGGAGGACTATATACACAAATATTGTCGGGGGATGCCACTCGATGGCAGTGTGCATCCTATTGGCAGCTCCGGCAGAGAACCGGTCGGCAAACAGGAATTGCCGGGCACTCATCCACCGGGTATACATGCCGGTCGGGGATTGGCTCACTTCCGACGATGCTCGCAGCATTGCCGAGGAGCTTGCTCTGGAGGAGGAGGCTATTCTCGACGTGTACGTCGAGAGGACAGGTCAGGACCGGGAACGGCTCCGCAATGTCATGCATGAGGAGCGCATCCACGATGCCAAATCACTTCTTGACTTGGGATTCATTTCCAAAATCAATTCATACAACACAAACCAAATTTTTAATGCTATGGCAAAAAACGAAAAAAGCGCTTATGAGAAGTTCATGAGCAAGGTCAAAGCATTCCGGAATGGCAAGAAAGGCGCTCCCGCCAACTTCGACTATCTGGATGCTGAGGGTCAGGTCGTTCTCCAGACCGTAGGGGAAGAGGACAATCTGGCAGAAGGTGTAGAGGCAACTCTCGCCAACGGCGAGACGTCGGGCACTGTCGTCCTGGAGGACGGTCGGGTAGTCACCGTCGAGGACAACATCGTTACCGAAATCGAGATGAAGGAGACCGAGTCTCTCGAGGACCGCGTTGCAGCACTGGAGGCGATGCTCGACGAGGCAACGAACCTCATCGAGGAGCAGGAGAACGAACTCCGCAACCTCCGTGGTAGCAACTACCGCCCGAAGAACCGCAAGACGGTTCTGCCCGGGAGCAAGAAGGCCGATCCCTCGGCAGCCGACCTTAAGAACGAAGCCCGCGAAAAGCTCCAGAAGGTCAACGCTGCCAAAAAGATTCTCAAGTAGTCAAACTCAAAAACTTTAAGAACTATGGCAGTTAAAAATGGCGGATTCCTTGACATGGACAAGTTCACTTTTTGTGGACGGGTCATTCAGGCAATCTCGGAGATGATCATGGAGGACACCATTCAGGGTCCTGACATCAACTCCATTCACACAGTCTTCCCCGACATCGTCACGAACACCGAAGTGGGTTACATTGGTGAAGGTGGCATGGTCGGCGTGGCCAACACCGGGTGTAACCCGACTCCCCAGCCTTGGAACGTCAACACCCGCAAGCTGAAATGGGAACCGGGCATCTGGGAGATCCTCCTGTCCCAGTGTTACACTGACCTTCAGCAGTCGGCAACTATCTATTCTCTCCGCACCGGCGTCGACATTCCGGACTTCACGGACACGGACTACATGAACATTGTCATCGAGGTTCTGGAGCGATCCATTATGGATTTCTGGTACCGCCTGTTCTGGTTCAACGACAAGGACGCAAAGAACGTTACCGACAGCGGTATCATTACGGATGGGCTCGACCTGAAATTCTTCACCATCATCAACGGTTTCTGGAAACAGATTACCACACAGGCTACAGCCAATCCGTCCCAGCGCGGAGCAACAATTACGGAAAATGCTGGGGCATCTTATGCAGCTCAGAAGCTTACTCCGGCCAAGGCAAAGGAGTATATCCAGTCGGTCGTGTTTAGTGCCCCGCTTCTGCTCCGTCAGCAGTCTGACAAGTTTATCCTAGTTACCCAGTCGGTCTACGATGCCTATCAGCAGTCTCTTATGGACGCTTGCTGCCTCGAGTCGGCTCGCTTGGCTCTGCTGAATGGCATGGAGGCTCTCAGCTTCAATGGCATCCCTGTCATCGCAATGCCCATCTGGGACAAGATCATCGCTACGTCGGAAGACACTGGCACGAAGCTCAATAACCCCCATCGAATCCTCTTCACTTCGAAGAGCGTGCTCGGCGTAGGTGTTGATGCAATCGACAGCTTCGAGAATATGCGGATCTGGTACGAGTACAAAGACCGCGTAGTATACGTAGAACTCATGGGTCGGGCTGATGCCAAGCTCACTAACCCGGATCTGTTCTCTGTAGGTATCTAATCCTCAAAAATCTAAGAAAATGCCAGGACTTGATTGTTCTAAAATCAAAACAGGATTCACCAACCAGGTGTGTGGTAAGCCGGCAATCGCCGGCACCACCGCCAGGGTGATTCTCCTCAGCTACTCGGACGTCGACAAATCGAAGTCTGTTGTAACTGACAACGTTATCTCTTCGCTCATCCTCAAGGCCGGTGCCACTGGTTACGAAGTCGACTCGCTGCCCAACGCAACAGTTGGCTCGGACACCATCAATGCTGGCACGTATCTCAAGACCCACCAGCACAACGTGGTTGTCCGGATCTTCAAGAAGTCGGAAGCAGCCAAGAAGTTCGTGAACGGTCTGACCAATGCTCGCGTCATCGCCATCGTCGAGAACAACGATACCGGCGACAACGGGGACACCAAGTACGAGGTGTATGGCTGGGACTCGGGTCTGGAGCTCACCGAAATCACGGTCACGACCGAAATGACCGACGGCGTCGCTTACCAGGTAACTCTGGCCAACGGCACAATCGCTCAGGAAGGTTCGCTCCCGATGAGCCTCTTCAACACGGACGAGGAGACCACCGACCTCATGGTCGAGGGGCTCCTTGCCGGAGGCAGCACCGGGTGTACGGTAAAGGGCATGATGGAGTTCCTGAATGATACTGATGAGCCCGTAGGAAATATGGTTCCCATTACACTGGCTCGAGACAGCTGTCAGGCATTCACCAAAGTGAGCATGCCCACAGCTCCTTCGTCTCCGAATGTGTTGACTGCATTCCCCGGTTCAGGACTTCCGGCAAACTACATCTTCACCGACGGGACTACGGGAGCCGCAGCTAATCCGCCCAAACTGTACTACACCAACAACACATCCTCCCAGACAGCGACTCAGTGGGGTGCCAAGATTGACGACGAAAACATCCGGAAGACGTACATCAACGGGGAGTATGTCATCATACTGGATACCTACGTAGGGCCCCCGAAACCGTAGCACTCATGACTGACATGCTCGAAAGACTGAGAGCTTACAAATCCAAGTATGGGTCCCTGAAAGGCGAAGCCTATCGGGCCCATACATTGGAATTGGAAAAGAACCCCGCTCTCCATCGAGAAGTAGACGAACTTTCTCGGTACTTTTTGAATAAGTCAGTTTCCAGATGCGGCTTCTGCCTGATCGAAGCCGACTTATCACTAAGACGAATAACAGAAAAACAAATGAAAAACGTAGCACACCCCGATTATGAACTCCGAGCAGGTACTCTGCTCCACGACCCGATCAACAAAGAGTTCAGCAAGATCCTCACTCCGAGAAACATCACGGAGGAGCTTTGCTTGTACCACATCGCATTCAACAAGGATGCTCTTTCGTACTTCACCCGGGTCCCCGAAGACCTGAACGACCGGCTGGAGAAGTTCATGGCACGTTACGGCAAGGAGATGCCGGACAAGGACGTGGAAATCAAGAAGCGCCAAGCTCAGGTTCTGAGCAAGCAGATCGAGTCCGTGAAAGCCGAACTCGAAGAGCTGAACAAGAAACAGACCGAGCTGAACGCCAAGCTCGATGAGTACTCCAAAGCCATGGGAGCAATCCACGCTATTCTCGATTCTGCGAGGGCCGAGGAGAAGACCGAGGAGAAGACCGAGGAGAAGACCGAGGAGAAGACCGAGGA
>ENA-UOIZ01001948-UOIZ01001948.1-human-gut-metagenome-genome-assembly--contig:-P88-NODE-1948-length-15434-cov-10.481371_pt1 | contig 15434 bp, 12 predicted proteins | sample MGYA00242336_ERZ723883 | MGnify/ENA metagenome assembly ERZ723883 | reverse complement strand
TCTGGGGCGTTATCAACCTGCTGGAAGGTTACGGCAACGACAACCCCGGCGCCAAATCACAGTAGTGATATAGAAGTTTTTTCTCCCTTAATGTTGACCGCATAACGCATCGGTTATGCAGTCTTTTTTCCATATTTGCCCGTTTCAACAGAGATAGTCGATACCGCCACACCAAAGCGGAAGTGAATGACAATATCCTGAATACGCTTTCCGCTGGACTTGTCAGCTTCATGGACTACGATCTTGTCGATAAGCTCGTGCATGATCTTCGGCGTAAGCTCCGTGATATGCTCGTACTTCCTGATAACATCGAGGAACGCAGTCACATCAGAGGACTTCTGTTTAGCCGTATCAATCAGGGCGGTCAGCTCGGCGGCGGTTGCTTTGAGCTTTTTCTGCTCGTCCTCATATGCTGCGGACATCATCGTGAAACGCTCGTCCGAGAGTCTGCCGAGAACATTATCCTCATAGAGCCTTGTGAACAGTTTATCCAGTTCAGCGATACGCTTTTCAGCCTGTTTCAGAGCCTTTTTTGCTTTTGTAAGCTCAGAGGACTTTTGCTGAACGGAATTGCTCATAGCAGTCTGGATAAATTCGTCCTCGTTAGCTTTGACCATTGCAAGGAGCTTGTTCAGCTCACCGATGACAATTTCATTCAGTACACAGGTGCGGATATAGTGGACGGTGCATTTGTCCTGTTCTTTGGCATATGTGGAGCATCTCATGTGTTCCTGTTCGGGGCGTTCATTCTTGCGGCGGCTCAGGTACATCTTCTCACCGCAGTCAGCACAGTACACCATTCCTGCAAAGGGATTGACTTCTGCTTTTCTCTGCGGTCTGCGCTTATGCTTGCGAAGTTCCTGTACCAAGTCAAATGTCTCCTGCGTGATGATAGGCTCTTGCGTATTCTCAAAAATCTGCCACTCGTCCTGCGGATTGTAGATGATCTTATGCACCTTGTAGGACTTCATTCTTGTGCGGAAATTAACGGTGTGACCGCAGTATTCCAAGCGTTCAAGTATGTGGCAGATAGTCTGCGCTCCCCAACGGTAAGTCTTAGCATTATGCCGTCCGTTGTCACGCCCCTGCGATAATGCGTAGGCAGTCGGTGTCGGGATACCCTGTTCTGTTAAGATACGGGCAATCTGCACCGGACCGTAGCCATCTATGCAGAGCTTGAAAATCTTGCGTACTACTTCGGCGGCAGTCTCATCAACTATCCACAGATTTTTATCTGTATCTGACTTTTTGTATCCGTAGATAGGCGGACACAGATGTTTGCCTGATTGTCCCTTTGCCTTGAATACCGCACGAATTTTCTTTGAGCAGTCACGGGCGTACCAGTCATTAAAAATATTCTTGAAAGCAAGCAGTTCGTTCTCGGACTTCGCTGTATCCACATTATCGTTGATAGCGATATAGCGTACATCGTAGTCGGGGAACACCATTTCGATAAGTTCACCCGTTTTCAGATAGTCACGACCTAAACGGCTCAAATCCTTTGTAATAACAGTTGCGACCTTGCCGTTCTCAATGTCTGCCATCATCGCTTTGAAACCCTCACGCTCCCATGTCGTGCCACTCACTCCATCATCGACGAAGAAAGTCGGATTTGGAAAGCCGTTATCCTCAGCAAATTTTGAAAGAATAGCCTTCTGGTTGGTGATACTGTTGCTCTCGCCGTCGAGCATATCATCTTGGCTCAGGCGGCAGTATAAAGCTGTAATCTTGTCTGTCATTTTAACCTCACTTTCCGACAGATACAGCAAGCTATTATCATTATAGCGCACCCTGTTTCTTTTTTCAATGCGCCGATATTCCAAATTCAAACAGCCTGCTGTACGGGTTCTTGTCCGGTTTCACCGAGGAGTTTTTCACAATCCTCTGTTATGAGCCTTGCGAGAATATCGCTCAGGCTTTCCCGAAAAGCTGCGTTAAAGACGGTTCTCACTCTGTAAATCGTATGCCCGATATGGTACTCGGACACACTTTCCGATACCGCAACAGCGGCAGTTGTATTCTCATTCATAGCGAATTTTCTCCTTTAGCTTGTCTATCTCTATGCTTATAGGTCAGAGGGCATCGCTTTATATCTCTTACCCTCATATTCATAGCCGTGCGGAACGGCATTGCAGCCGCCCCCACAGCTATCGTTTTGTTGTCGGATATATTAAACCGTATACGGATTTTCGTTTTCAAAGAAGGAAGTCTGTCCGTCAGCAACATCACTGTCCGAGCTGTTGCCCGACTTGCTGTCTGCACCGTCAGAGCTATCGACCAGCCCCTCAATGTCAGCGTAGGACATTCCGCTGTCGGTCAGCTTGCCGATCAGCGTATGCTCCGCAATGACAGCATCGAGAAGTGCCTGCCCCTCAGCACCGCCGTAAAGCTGTGAGAGCTTATCGTAGGTGTAGAGTTTGCTTTCGATGATGACCTTGCGCCTGCGTTCCTGCGCTGCCTTGATAGACTTTTCATAGCTGTCGAGCTTCGCCTTATTCTCGGCAAGCACAGCATCCGTAATGATAACGGCGGACTCGTCAGTGACCTCAGCTTTCGCTTTCTTACTCATTCGCATCACCTCGTTTCTGTTTTGAGTATCGCAGGATTTGATTTAATCCCACGATAATATTATAGCAAATTTCGGAGCTATCTGTCTATTCGCAGTGCGCATGAACTTTGTGCGCCATTAGAGTTTTCGAGTTCGTCAAGTTGTTATGGGGAAAATTTCAACGGAAAACTTTTCACCGGATTGCCGCCCTCATTGCGCTGAAACTGCGCCGTACCAGTTTACAATTTCAAGTGTGATGATAATAGAGAGCATCACGCAGGAGCGTGAGCGAGTATGACCGCCGACGGTGCAGCGGAGAGATAAAGTCGCTAACGCTCCAAATTCGATGACAGAGCATCGAAAGCCTGAGCAGAGAGATAAGCTCAGGCGAGAAAATATGCGCCTAAGCGCAACAAAAATAACAAGCATAGTGGAATGCGCCGCAAAGCGAGCGAAATTCCACCAATGCTTGTTGGGGACACCCCAAGCCCCGAAGTCTGCGGAGCAGACAAGGAGAAATCGGCTAACGCCGATTGAATAAACGAAAGGAGTACCACTATGGAAATCGAGAAAAAGAAGCGTGGCAGACCGCCCAAGCACAAGGTTATGGAGTTCAAGGGTATGACCTATGAGGGAGCTATCAATCATGCACTTGACCAAGAGGTCAGAGCCGACCTTGACAAGAGCCTTGCAGACAAGGACGAGAGTCAGCTTACCGATGATGAACGTAAGTACCTGAAACGTAGGAAAGAAAAGAAGTCCTATACGCTGAATGTACGCTTTACGGAATCGGAAATGCAGGACATCATAGCGAAGTGTGAGCAGTACGGCTACAAGAACAAAACGGAGTATATCCGTGATTGTGTTCGGGCGAGGGTTGATCTTGTACCCGACACCACCGACATATCCGAGTGTAACCGCCTGATGAAACGTATCGGGAGCAACGTGAATCAGATACTTGTTCGGCTTTACAGCACAGGGCGTATTTATGCCGAGGATATTGACGAGATAAAGAGAGGGGTTAATGAAATTTGGCATACACTTCTATCCATTCAATCAAGGCAACAGACGGGGCGGCTCTCCGATATATCACAAACGGAGATAAGACCGTCAACGGTTTATATGTGCAGTCTTATGCCTGCCGAGCCGACAGTATCGGTGCTGCCGCCGACTTCCGAGCAGTCAGAGCCAACGGAACAGGACGGACACAAATCCTCGCACACCACATAGTTCAGAGCTTTGCTTCAAATGAAGTTACACCCGAACAAGCCTTGCAGATTGGTGAGGAATTGTGCGACCGTTTCTTGCAAGGCAACTACCAATATGTGCTTGCCGTTCACACAGACAAGTCCCATACCCATTGCCACATCATTTTCAACAACACTAATCTTTACAACGGACTCAGCTTCACTTACGAACACAATCAAGGCAAGGTAAAGGATAGGTCATGGGCGCAGTTACGGGCAATATCGGACGAGCTTTGCAAGGAACACGGCATTTCCATTATTGAGCCGAAAGCGAAGGGCGTTTCCCACTTTGAGAGGGATATGCAGAAAGAGGGCAAGTCGTGGAAAGATAAACTCCGTGTCAGAATTGCAGAGGTCATGCTTTACAGCCGTGACTTCAAGGACTTTCTTGAAAAGTGCAGTGAGTGCGGTATCGAATATGTGTATAAGCCGAGCAATAAGGTTAAGCTGAAATTCAGGCTATCAGGTGACGGTCAACAGAAGTTTACAAGAGCCGACACCCTGGGCGCAGACTTCACCCCCGAACGCATAGCCGAGCAGATAGCAGAGATACAGGAAAAGCTGTCAGCGGCGAATGTCACTCCCGATATGCTTATCGAACCGCCGAAGCCTGTTGTTCCAAAGACCGAGCCGAAGCCGACACAGACAGTCACCGCACCGACAAAGCCGAAACAATCTGCCGAGCCTGAAACTATCACCGAAACAAGTGAAACCGCAAAGAGAAAAGCTGCTGCGGAACAGGTGGAGAAGTTCTTTGCAGCCCGACGAGCAAGACGGCAGGCACAGCTTGATATGCTTAACGCAACTGCTGCCAAGCCCACCGAGCCGAAACCTGAACTGCCTACCCCGACACCACAGCCCACACCTACGGAGAGTAAAGCACCTGAAAAGAAAAAAGATCCGTGGGCAGAGGTCAGGGGTATGCGTGACAGCGACAAGATCATTGCAGAGCTTGAAGCTGTCGGCATTATGTCGTTAAGTGAGTTTGGTGGATTTATGCACAATATCCATTCGCCCGAAGATCACACCGATGAAGTTGCCGAGCTGAAAGCACAGTACACAGCGATTGATAAGCTCCTTGCAATGATGAAACAGCGTTCCGACAATTCCGCTACATACAAGGAGTATCAGGAACGGTCAGCGTTTACGCAAAAGCATTTCCGCAAGAAAAACGCTGCTGCTATCGATGCTTATGAAGAAGCCGACAAGTACATCACCGAGCATATCAAGGCTTTTTATGTTGACGGCAAAGCACCCAAGCGGAGCGAGCTTGCAGCGCTGTCAAAGCAGTTGAAAGATAAGCGTAAAGCCATTATGCCCGAACACAAGGCATATCTTCTCAAACATGACACGGCATTTCGGTACACCCGACAGGTGCGCCAGTACCTTAACGAGCAGTACATGAAGCGTGAGCGTGAGAAAAGCCGTCAGCGTACACAGGCGAAACACAGAAATAAAAATACACTTGAATAAAGAAAGGACGATACTATGAGCAAAATAGGCTATATCCGTGTATCAACAGAAAGACAAGAAACCGCCCGTCAGCAGGAGATCATGTGCGACTATCAGGTTGACCGCATCTTCTCCGAGAAGCTGTCAGGAGCGAACACAAACCGCCCTCAGCTCAGGGCTATGCTTGATTATGTGCGTGAGGGCGATACCCTCTACATTGAGAGTGTTAGCCGTTTAGGACGCTCCACAAAGGACTTGCTGAACATCATCGACACGCTCACCGACAAAGGGGTAACGCTCGTCAGCCACAAGGAGAACATCGACACCGACACACCTACGGGCAAATTTATGCTCACCGTGTTCGCTGCCCTCTCTCAGTTGGAGCGTGAACAGCTCAAACAGCGACAGCGTGAGGGCATCGAGATCGCTAAGGCACAGGGCAAGTACACCGGGCGAAAGCCTATCCCTACCGACTGGACGAGGTTCGGGCAGCTCTATGGGGAATGGAGAGCGAAGCACATCACAGGGCGTGACTTTATGCGGAGAATGGATATGTCAGCAAATACTTTCTACCGCCGTGTGCGTGAGTATGAACTCCGTCACGAAATAACCGAGCCGACCTCAGCTTGACCGTCAGGCGAACGGAAAAACACCACAGCACCGTCCGAGCCTGCGGAGCGGGAAACTAACCGCTGAAAAGAAAAAGCCCTCAGAAACGCTTACAGAGCGTTTCCGAGAGCTTGCGGTTATTTAGTTCCATTAGGGTTTGTGCCTGTTGTGGTATGCTCCACAATTCTGATTATGACTTGTGTGGAACGGAAAACAGGTGCGCCAATAGGCTATGGTTTATGAATTACTATCTCTATCCATACTATACACTATATTTTTTGAAATTCTCAGCCTGTTCCATTACTTTCTCAAATACTTCTTCGTCCCATTCAGGCGGATAGCCGTTTTGGTAAAGAAGCACCGTTAAATCCATATTAAGCAAACTCTTGATTTCGTTGCTTGTAGACCAATTGGCATATTGCAGTCTATCATCAACCAATTCTTTTATCTTCTTTGCGAGTACAAGGCATTTCTCATCTTCATACTTGAATCCATGATCGTCACGAACTTTGACAAGAATATCATAGAAAGCCTTCTCCTCATAGGTAATGCCGAGCTTCTCAAAAGAAGACTTATCCTCCTGCAAATCTTTTATGATTTGTATAAGCTGGTCAGAAAGGTCATTAACAAAATCAGCAACGACTTCACTTGTAAACACGAGCTTATCTCTGCTGTTGTAGGCATCGACTACCTGTTTTAACCGTTCATCAAAAGCAATAGCCTTGACTTTGTTAGTTCTGCCGTATGCTGTTATAGCTTTACGCAATAGCTTTAACAGAGCATTAAACCTTGTTATGGGCATTTTGACCTTTTTCAGTTCATCAAGAAATTCATCGCTGAACAGGTCAACGGACTTATGCTCATCAACAATGTTCTCGACACCCGTACAAGCAATAGCATCACGAACCATATCTTCAACAACACGGTTCATTGTTTCGGCATCAGGAGCATCACCTTTTGTTTGTTTATATATAATAGAGCGTATCGCAAGGTAGAATTGAGCCTTAGCCGTTTCTTCAACAGTAAGCTCACCGGACGGGAAACATATTGTGTAGGCACTTTTTAGACGGCGAGAAAGCCCCATAAATCGTGTTTGCAATTCTTTTCCTGATTGAATGTACTCTGCCGCATTGTTAAGGCAATTCAGCCTTTCCAACGGCTCACCATTGTAGAATTTCTCCGAATTGAAGTTTACAAGCAGATCATCTATCAGTTTTAGGTGATTGCGGAATATGCCAAGTGAGATATTAAGTTCATCAATGGGGCTTTCTTGTGGGCTGCCGTAGCGTTTAACAGCTTCCATCATATCATTTTTGATACCGATATAATCTACCACAAGTCCCTTGTCCTTGCCCTCAAATACACGATTGACACGGGAAATAGTTTGTATCAGCGTATGTTTCTGCAAAGGTTTATCAATGTACATCACAGCAAGTGACGGCACATCAAAGCCAGTAATCCACATATCTACCACGATAGCTATTTTGAAATTGGAATCATTATTCTTGAATTGCTTATCGAGTTTTTTGCGATATTCCTTATTACCGCAAGCATCAAACAAAGCCTTATCATCGTCCTTGCCTTGCGTTGCTACAAGATTAACTTTCGGCAATGGTAGGAGTTTGTCAAGCTGTTCTTTTGTAAGGGTTTCTTCGTGTTCTGCTTTACGAGGTATGCCCCAATCTTCACGAACTGCCAGTATCTCTTGCAAAAGATCATAAGCTATCTGCCTGTCTGAGCATACAATCATTGCTTTCTGCACTATGTCAGGCTTTTCAGCACACAGAGCATCGTAATGGTCAGCAATATCAACAGCGAGCTTATGCAGGCGGCTCGGATCACCGAGGATAACTCGCATTTTTGTCATAGCCTTCTTGCTTTCCTCTATCTGCTCAGGGGTAGAGCCCTGTTCCGAACACGCTTCATAATACTTCTGTATTGCCTTTGCCTGCTCATCAGAAATTATGACACGGGCAAGACGAGGTTCATATGCGATACGAACGGTAATGCCGTCATCGCTGGACTCTTTCATAGTATAGCTGTCCACCACATCACCGAATACCGCTATTGTTTCATCGATCGGAGTACCCGTAAATCCACAGTAAGTCGCATTCGGGAAACTTGTCCGCAGATAATGGGCAAATCCGTATGTAGTAAACACGCCCTTATCGGTCTTTTTCAGCTTAGATCCAACACCAGTCTGAGTTCTATGTGCTTCATCAGAGATACAAATAATATTGCTTCTCTCGGATAAGAGACCAGTATTTTCGCAGAATTTCTGAATTGTTGTAATATAAACTCCGCCGCTTGGTCTGTCACCAAGCGTTTTCGCCAAGTCCTCACGGGTTTCAATGCTCCGCACATCTTTCTCGTGTAGATACTTAGTTGCAGTCACAAACAGCTCTGAGGTCTGTGTATCCAAATCCTCTCTGTCGGCAATGATAACGATCGTAGGATTATTGAATGTTTCATTATCACGTTGCGTAATCAAACGGGAGAGAAACAGCATAGTATAGGTCTTTCCGCACCCCGTAGCACCGAAATATGTACCGCCCTTGCCGTCACCGTCTGGATGCATATGCAACTTGATGTTTTCAAGCATCTTTCTGGCACCGAAGAACTGAGGATAACGGCAGACGATAGCTTCATTTTTAGGGCTATCATCTGGATAGAATACAAAATCACGGAGCAGAGCAACAACACGATCTTTTGCGAAAGCACCCTCTATCATAGTAAACAGCGAGCTGATACCGTTTGCGACCGTATCGGTATCATTTGCTTTATTCCAAGCGTAATAATATTCATACGGAGTAAAAATACTGCCCATCCGGGTATTCGCACCGTCACTTATCACCGACAAAAAGCAGTATTTCATCAACTTAGGTATATCACGGCAATAGCGGATCGTGATCTGTTTCCAAGCATCGTAAATTGTTGTATCTTCCTCTATTGCTGTCTTGAATTCAAAGATAGCCACAGGAATACCGTTGATAAACAACAGCATATCAGGACGGCGCAGATGTTCACCCTGTACAGAATACTGATTTACGACCTTGAAGATATTTTTGTCAGGCTCATCATAGTTGATATAGTCAATATGGAGTGCGACTTTTGAAATATCATCACGGGCGAGGTCAAAGCCCTCGTTCACAAGCCTGAATGCTTCACGGTTGCCGAGATACAGCGGAGTTGCATTAATAAGGTTCAGCTTATTGATAATTTTCAGCATCTCAGTATCGGACAAGCCCTGATAGCGTGAGGTCAGATAGGAACGGAGATCGTCAAGTAAAAGTATATCCTCATACTTGCGGTGCATATCCTCTCCGCAGACATAGGTGTAACCTTGCTGTTCACACAGCTCTATGATAGCTTTTTCAAGCTCTGCTTCGGTAAATTTGCCTTTTGTAAAGTGATAATCCATTTCTTCACTTCCCTTGTGTTTTTTGACTATCAAAAGTGAGAATAATGTCGTTTATGTTCTTATTAAACCAAAACATCTGCATTTTTTGAATATTGTCATACTTATCATATTGCAATAAAGCAGAAATTCTATCGCTTATTTCATTAAGTGCAAATATGTCATCTTCCAGTATTTGTGAATAGTGCTGGTCTCTATATAAATCCATGAATAAAGACCGTAGCTTGCTTATCTGAGCTGACGAACAGTTCTTTAACATATCAACAAAGCGGTTTATATCTAAATTGTGTGCAAATCCTTTTGAATTCCTGTTTTCTTGCAGGATTCTTATGTTTTTATCATAATATTCTATTATTTTTTCAGGATCATATGGAAAGTCAAATGCATCTATACCGCCTATAGCTTCTTTCATTCTTGTCTTGATATTGGCAAAGGCACTTATAGCTTCTTCATTATTTAGTTCATAACCTGAACTAAATAATGATTCGATATTTAACTCGGCAGGTGCTTTTTTTAGGGATTCGATAATACTGTTCTCGATAGTTGCGATATTAAAACCAATGCCTGCTTCATACTTAATAGCAACAAGATAATTCATTAAAACACCATAATCATAATATGGTATATCACCAGAGTTTAATTTATGCGGCAAGTTTTGAATAGCATCAATTACTTCTTTGTCAGTTTTTACACCAAAAGCTCTTATGATTTTTAAATCACTATCACGTCCAGAATTCCATTTTCCATTTTTACGATAATCGGTATAATAAGCAATGGATTTCTTAATGTCGTCTTTTGAAAGCACCTGACAAACTATATAATTATAGCAAAATCGAAACAAAGGATACTGTTCGTTCAAGCCCAGTTTAGCAGATAAATACGTGTCTCTTTCAAATTGCAAATCTGCGCCTTTGCTTTGGCGTTGAGTAAATGCGACACATCCATAGAATATAATTTGTTGTATTTCGTCTTTAATAGATATATGATTATTCTCAATGAACATGAAAATTTCTTTGATTTTCTGGCAACAGTAAATAAAAGCTCTTAAATTATGCGAGGTCATAAGGATGAATATGTCACGAATATCTTCGGCACACTCAGGTGTACGATATTTCTGCAAGAACACACCAAAAGAACCTATTATTTGTTGTATTGTATTTTCGTAATCGCAGAAATAATAGATAGTATCGCCAATTGTCTTTTCTTTTGCACGTTTATAAGCTAAAGCACGATCTGTATAATACTTTGTTGTTTTTCCTTTGTCATCGGTTTTTTCATATGTAGTAAGCAGCTCACTTTCATTTGTAACAAGCAGAACCTTTACACCGTCATTTTCACACATATTATTGATATAACCGAGCAGTTCGATAATATCTATTTGAGTACGTTCTATATCTTCTAATACAATGAGCTTACCTGTCAGGTCAATAGATTCATATAAATCTTGAAAAACCTTGTCATTAGTACTTCCTATATCAAAACCAACTTTGCTTACAAGCCCATTGAAAATTGTCTTTCCTATGATTTCTCCAACTGCTTTAGCAGTATTTCCTACTTCGGTAGAAGGAGATTTGATAATAGTCCGCAGTTCCATATATATCGCTTTACTGATCTCAGAAGTATCTGAAAGACCGTAAAGTGATACAATAACACATTTATGCTTGCCATTATCCTTATCTTCAAGAAACGGTTTCAGAGTGTTTTTAACGTAGTAACTTTTACCTGAACCCCATTCGCCTGTGAGCATGATAGCTCTGCCTGTTATATCGTTTTTAAGATAGTTGAGAATGAAGCTGTTCATTTCATCGTAGGTCATCTCTATTATCTCCTATATATGTCATTTCAAATACTGAATTGCCAAAGCAATCAAGGATAAACACCGATTAAAGAAATAATCATAATGCTTGTAGTCGGTAACATCAATCTTATCCGTTTCATGATGTCGTATGCGATATTTGTTGCCTATGTCTGTCAATGCTTTGAATTCAGCATTAAACAAGTCTGCAAATGGCTGTTCATTATTGGACATATCGTTAACGATTTTCTCAGCAGACTTTTTTTTATCCAAAGATGTATAGTATGTTTTTAACCGTTCAAAAGCATCCCATATCTTTTCTGCTGCATCTTTTGGAGCTTCTGGGTAATGACTTCTATGAAGATCAATTGCTTCACGAAGCAGTTTTTTTGTTTCATTTTCCTGAATAGTATTTATTGAGTTTTCTACTTCTTTAGTAATAGGACTATTCTGTATAATTCGTTCAACCTGCTTTTTGTTAGTTAGTATATATAAAAGCCCCATTAATTCAAAAATAGCATTTATTTCTTTTTGAAAACTTAAAAATGCAGTGTTTAAGTTATTAAACACCAAATATGAGTGTTCACATTCATTATCGTAATACTTTTCATAATTCCTACAATATAATGCAATAAATTCAATTAAGTCCAAAAGAGAATACTGATCGTAAGAATCATATTTTGTCTTTCTATCAAATACATTGTAACTGCTTGAAGGTGCTACTACACACCCATCTTTTCTAAATAAGTTAGGTATTTCATGTTTTAATGCTATATCAAAAATCTCTCTATTGAGAGACAATTTGGAATGACAAAACCTACAAGTCTCAGGGTATTTCCAAGCTAAATTATCATAGTATTTCTCACAACAATTTAAAATCATGGCGTATGCGTCCATTGAAATCTCATATGTAGTTTCTTTAGAACCTCTCATACCATGTCTTTGAGTATATAATTCCATTATTTTCCCCCTTCCTCCACAGCCCCCTTAACAAGAATAGGGCAAAGGTCTTTTATCTGGGCTTTCAGGCGTTCATTTATCAGTTTGCGTGTATTGTATGCAGTAAATATATCAGCAATCGCTTTCTGTACGGAAATATCGGGAATAGGTATCTCCACATCGCACATATCTTCAAAGTTGAATGTTTCTCTTGCACTGCCCCAAGAGTTGAAACGGGCATAGCGGTCAAATTCCGATCTTGTTAAAAAAAGCATAAGATATTCGGGAATAAGAACACTCAAATCTGTACCGAATACCGTAGAGATAGAAGATACAAGAAATGTTTCATCAGTATCATTGAAACCTAAAGATACTTTATCACCACGCCTTGAAGTATCAGGAACATATGCGATATAGCGAGGCGGTACAACCTTGTAATTATTCAGGCTTACGCCGTCCATATCAGCTTTTGTAGGAATCATAGCCTTGCTCGTTGCCAAGCCACGCACACTTTCAACCGTCAAGCCAATATCGTTTCTTCTATCACTTTGCGTAAGATAAACACCTATTTTCTGAGTCGGTGTTTTCCTGCGCAGGTTTTCAATATACGCATCACAAACCAGCTTCAAATCCTCCAACCCACGCTCATAGCACCGCTGATTGGCGAGCATAGAGTTGTAAATATCCACATATTTTTGCTGAACGGTAATAGACGGAAGGTCAAGCTCCATTTCGCAGAGGGCTTCCCAAGTAAACACTTCTGTGGAACTGCCCCAAGAACGGTAACAGGCTTCTCTATCCCATTCAGCACGATTAAAATGAAAGAAAAGATATTCAGATAAGACCTTATCTCTCATACTGTCTTTTATTCTGAAAGCTATATTATTCCAACTGATTAGAAAGCTACTATCTGTATCATTATATCCAAATCCGATTTTCTTGCCATGAGTACGGGGATTGAAAACAAATTCACCTGGGTGAACTACAAGGAATTTGCTAAGGTCAGTATTTGAAACATCTGCCTTTGTAGGTATGATTTCTTTCGTTATTGTCATACCTCTTACATCTCTTGCACCATACTCATTATTAGCATTGGTTTCGGTAGTAAGTTCCAATAGATCGCCTAAACAATATTTAGTCAATGCCATAACCAATCCCCCTGAAAGCATCTTCAAGCATTGTCTGGGACTTCTTCTCCGCAGAGATAATATCACGCATTTCAGCCTGAATACGAGCCATTTCTTTTTCGAAGTCTATCTCTAAATCATGGTCTATGAACTCAATGTACTTACTCGGTGCGAGAGAATAGCCTTTCGATTCGATAGTAGGAACTTTAGCCTGCCTTTCTTCTTCCGTAAGGTCACTATCATAGAGCTTTACCGAACGGCAGAACTCAGGCACATCGGAATACAGATTTGTATCAGCATTCTGCCAATTGCTGTAAACTTCCTTTATCTTTGCTATCTGTGCATCAGACAGAACGGTCTTTTTCTTCTTTTTGCCCTTGTCGATAACGATTTCCTCTATATTCTCGTCCCAACGGCGCAAGTCCATAAACAGCACTTCATGTGTGCGGTCACGAAGCTGTCTGCCGTTTACTGTTCCTGCTTTCTTATTCATATTCACGATCCACAGCGTTACGGAAATATCCGTAGTATAGAACATATCACGGGGCAGAACAATAATAGCTTCAACACGGTCACGCTCCAATATTTCCTTACGAAGCGTACCCTCAGCATCACCGATATTCAAAGCACCGTTCGCAAGCAGAAAACCTGCAACACCGTGATTCACATCGAGTTTGGAAAGCATATGCAGTATCCACGCATAGTTGGCATTAGCCACAGGCGGCATAACAGAATAACCCGCTCTCATAAAACGAGGATCGTCCGTCAGAGCATCTTCTGCTCTCCAGCCTTTGAGGTTAAAGGGAGGATTCGCCATTATGTAGTCAACGGTCATATCCTTATGAAGATCGTTTGTAAATGTAGAAGCATTGGTATCACCGAGGTTATGGGAAATACCACGGATAGCAAGGTTCATTTTACAAAGCCGCCAAGTGTCGGGGTTACTTTCCTGTCCGATGATAGATACCTTTAATCTGTTACCGTCATGACGGTCAACAAATTTCAGCGACTGGACAAACATACCGCCCGAACCACAGCACGGATCGTAAACTACCCCACTGTAAGGCTCTATCATTTCAGCAATCAGCTTTACCACGCAGGCAGGAGTATAAAACTCACCATCTTCCTTAGTACCCGAAGCGGCGTACACTTGCAGAAAATACTCATATACTCTGCCGATAAGGTCTTCTTCCTGAAAACGCTCCTCACTTATCTGATTAACATTGTCGATAAGGTCTTTTATCTTAGACTTGTCAGCACCAAGCGTGGCAAAGAGGTTTAACGGGAGCGCACCTTTAAGCGGAGGGTTGCTGTCCTCAATGTCAGCCATAGCCTGATCTATGATAACTGCAATATCGTTAGCCGAAGCGTTCTTGACGATATAAGACCAACGGGCAGTTTCCTTCAGATAGAACACGTTAACAGCGTTATAGAACGATACCTTTTCAAGAAATGCTGGAATCTCACCGTACTGTTCAATAAGCTCAGCACGACGCTTTTCAAACTTATCTCCTGCAAATTTCAGAAATACCAAACCGATAACAGCATCTCTGTTCTTCTCGGTACTGCCTATACCACGCAGAGCGACACGGCAGTTCCACAGCACTGTTTCAAGGGAAACCTGAACTTCCTTTTTAGTTGATTTAGCCATTTATAGATACCTCTTTCAAGATAATGTACAAGTAAATATAGTTATTGATATTATACCACAATTTGCACAAATAGTCAATCGTTTTAGAACAAAAAATCTATGTTCCCACTGGGTAATTTATCAGAAAAACGCTGGCTGTTACAGGCAAAAACTAAGGGATATGCCCTCGCCGTTCACATCGAAGAACATATCCCTGTTATCTATGCGGTTATTCCTGAATCTCCTTCATCAATGCAATGCCGTCCTTAAAGCCTACCTTGTAGGCAGCTCTCATCTCATCGGCTGCAGTATCGCTCACGCAGTCGAGTATCTTGTGGAACACATCGATCTGCTCCTCACTCAGCGTATTTTCAAACGGTATGCAGAGCGTATTGAACTCGTCCGAGAACTCAGCAGCGTGAATATCACCCACACGGAGGTTGTAAATCATATCAATCATGGTAATCGTCCTTTCAGTAAAACATCATGTTTCCGTACTTATATAGCTTGCTGTATCGGTCTTTACAATGTTTCCGAAAAAACTTCTTTACTGCTACTGTCCTAAGAGCCAGGGCATGAAGCAGCTCATGGCCGGTGCTGGTGTAGCCGTAGTCGGCATGGTCCTTGTACCTCTGCTCTCCGGGCTTTTCTCTGTCTAAGCGTCTCCGT
>ENA-UOIZ01001947-UOIZ01001947.1-human-gut-metagenome-genome-assembly--contig:-P88-NODE-1947-length-15440-cov-6.570426_pt1 | contig 15440 bp, 12 predicted proteins | sample MGYA00242336_ERZ723883 | MGnify/ENA metagenome assembly ERZ723883 | reverse complement strand
TAAAGACACCCCGACTATCTCGTACATCCCCAAAAACCGCTATATTCGCTCGAAAAATTGCACCGCCGACGGAAATATCGTATATTTGACCCCGAATATGCAATTATCGGCTAAACACAGATTCTCGTTAAGTTTACTCTTTCTGGTAATTATCGCAACAGCGTACACCGGCAAGTCCCTTCATCATCACAGCGACGAATACTACGCCGACTTCGAACGTACGGAATGTACGGCATCCGGAATACAGAGTATCACCGACGATTGCCACATCTGCCATTTCAGTTTCTACACTTACCTGTATGCGGTAACGCCGATATTCGTATTCGCAACTCTGTTGCGCATACGCTATATGGGAGTAACGATGCCCAAATGTATCGAAGAACCGCACCTCTACCGGTCGTTGCGTGCGCCGCCGAAGAAATCGTCTGCAATTCTGTAATTCAACGCCTACGACACGGTCGTACCGGCGCACATTCGTTTACTTAAACACCAACTGTTCCACATGAAAAAATATATCATGGCGGCAACCGCCATATTCCTATCCACATCTGCCGGACATTTCGCGGCAATCGGACGCAACAGCACCGACGGAACCGATGCCAACGCATACGGACATGTAATAGACCGTCAGTCCAAAGAGCATCAGCCATATGTCACGGTAGCCGTCGTAGGCACGTCGATAGGCACGACGACAGATGCGTCGGGACACTATTTTCTGCACGATCTGCCGACCGGCGAGATTACGATAGAGGTATCGGCGGTAGGTTACAAAACCGCAAGCCGCACGATTAACATAAGTCCCGATTCGACGGTCGAAGTAAATTTCGAACTCGAAGAATCGCGAATCGCCGTAGATGCCGTGGTCGTTTCGGCAAACCGCAATGAAACATTGCGCAGAGAGGCACCTTCGCTCGTCAACATCATCGACACCAAGATTTTCGATACCGCCAATGCCGCCTGCATCGCCCAAGGACTGTCGTTCCAACCGGGCGTACGCGTCGAAGACGACTGCCAGAATTGCGGCTTCGCACAAGTGCGCATCAACGGACTCGACGGACATTACTCACAGATTCTGATCGATTCCCGTCCGGTATTTTCAGCCTTGACAGGCGTATACGGACTCGAACAAATTCCTGCCAACATGGTCGAGCGCATCGAGGTCGTTCGCGGAGGAGGTTCGGCACTGTTCGGCGCATCGGCGATCGGCGGAACGATAAACGTAATCACCAAAGAGCCTGTACGCAATACTGCACAAGTCGCCCATTCGATTACGTCGATAGGTTGCAGCGGCAGTTACGACAACAACACTACTCTCAACGCATCGCTCGTAACATCCAACAACAAAGCGGGCATTTACGTATACGGGCAGAACCGCCATCGCTCCGGATACGACCACGACGGCGACGGATTCACCGAATTGCCTGTCATTTCGTCGCAGACCGCAGGCATGCGATCGTACGTCAAACTCGGCGCTTATCACAAACTTTCATTGCAGTACCATGCGATAAAGGAGTACCGCCGCGGCGGTGACAATCTCGGCGAGCAGCCCCACGAAGCACTGATCGCCGAACAGACCGACCACATGATCAATGGCGGAGGATTGAGTTTCGACGGCTCGACTGCGGACAACAAGCATCATTACAGCGCCTACGCGTCGTTGCAAAACACCGACCGCAAAAGTTACTACGGCGGCAACAAAGATCCCAACGCTTACGGAACAACGCATGGTCTTACGGCGGTAACCGGTGCGCAGTACTCATACCGCTGCCCGAAAATGTTCTTCATGCCGGCAGAACTGACGCTCGGGGCGGAGTACAACTTCGACGGATTGCAGGACCGGTCGAAAGGATACGACATACACACGAATCAAAAGGTGCATATCGTCAGCGGATATCTACAAAACGAGTGGAAAACCGCACGTTGGGGATTTCTCATCGGCGGACGCATCGACAAACACAACCTTGTCGATCACGTGATTTTCAGCCCGCGGGTCAATCTGCGCTACAACCCTACCGCCGACATCAATCTGAGAGCAAGTTATTCGGGCGGATTCCGCGCACCTCAGGCGTTCGACGAAGATCTGCACATCTCGATCGTCGGAGGCGAACGCGTCCGCATCGTTCTCGCCGACAATCTGCGCGAAGAGAAATCACACAGTTTCAGCGTTTCCGCCGACATGTCCCACACGTTCGGCAGAGTCCAGACCAATCTGGTCGTCGAAGGATTTTACACACTGCTCGACCACACGTTCGCACTGCGCGAACTCACCGAAAAGGATGAGAGCGGCAATACTATTAAGGAGCGATACAACGGATCCGGCGCACGCGTCATGGGACTTAATCTGGAAGGCAAAATCGCATTCATGCCGTGGTTTCAGTTGCAGTTGGGAGTTACCGTTCAGCAGAGCCGCTATACCAAACCCGAATATTGGAGCGAAGATGAAGAGGTCGCTCCCGTCCGCAAAATGTTCCGCACGCCGAACACCTACGGTTATATGACGGCATCCGTGAATCCGCTGAAAGGATTCGAAATCGCATTGTCGGGAACTTACACCGGACGGATGCTCGTACAGCACATGGCCGGTTCGGGCGTGGAACGCGACGTGGCAGTCATGACACCGCGATTCTTCGATCTCGGAGCGAAACTTGCCTACGATATACGCATATACAAATCGATAATCTTGCAGTTGAGCGCAGGTGTTCACAATATGTTCAACGCCTATCAGCGCGACTTCGACCAAGGAGCGGATCGCGATTCGGGTTACGTTTACGGACCGTCGCTGCCACGCAGTTGGTATGTCGGGGCTAAATTCAGTTTCTGACGGCAGGCTTTCCTTAAAGTCCTTAACGACCTTAAAGACTTTAAGGTCTTGTTGCACGGTTCATAAAAAATAGTTATCTTCGACTAAAATTTGGAAACTATGGGAAACTTAACGTTCACTATGATCAAGCCCGATGCCGTTCGGGCGCACAAGGAGGCCGATATCCTCAAACATCTGACCGACGCGGGATTCCGCATCGTCGCGCTACGCATGCGCAAGATGTCGCGCGGGGAGGCGGAGAAATTCTACGCCGTACACAGCGACAAGCCGTTTTTCGGCACGCTCGTGGAATTCATGACATCGGGACCTATCGTCGCCGCCGTACTCGAAAAGGAGAACGCCGTACCTGAACTGCGAAAGACCGTAGGCGCAACAGATCCTGCCGAAGCAGCGGAAGGTACGGTACGCCGATTGTTCGGCACCAATAAGACAATGAACGCCATTCACGCATCGGACAGCGACGAAAATGCCCGTTACGAATGGGCGATACACTTCGCGGACGACGATCTGATGCTGTAATCGGTCGCTCGTATATCGATTCCGGTCGAATACGCAATTTTTATGACCCGAACTCCGTTTACGGTATGAAGATTGTACTTAAATCCGACAACTGCGGTGATTCAACTGCAAGCCGCAGTGAGGTTTCTTCATTTATTTAAGTTTGGGTTAGTAGTTTTAGGGACGCAAGTCCCGAGGTAGGCGGCAATCGAGACGATTCCCGCCTATTTTTTTCATATTACGGCAAAGTCTTTAAGGACTTTAAAGACCTTAACGAAATCGCCGACCAGTATTACGCACTATGGTTCGGATTTTGCGAAGACAAACGATACTAAAACTTCAACAAACATTACGATTATGACAACATCTGCTGTAAAAACATTCTCGCTCAAACCGCTGCCTTACGACTATACAGCGCTTGCACCGGAGATTTCGGACGAAACTCTACGCTACCATCACGACAAACACACCGCGGCATACGTTGCCAAACTCAACGAACTCATCGCCGGAACATCGTTCGCCGAGAAATCGCTCGAAGAGATCATCCGCACCGCCGACGGCGCGATATTCAACAACGCCGCTCAGGTATGGAACCACAATTTCTACTTCGAATCTCTCACTCCGAATCCGCAACCGAAACCTACGGGAGCATTGCTGAAAGCGGTAGACCGTTCGTTCGGTTCGTTCCAAGGATTGAAGGAACATATCGCGAAACACTGCACCGCCCTCTTCGGTTCGGGCTGGGTATGGCTCGTACGCGACCAGCACGGCGCACTGGCGATCATGGACGGATACAACGCCGACAATCCGCTTCGCCATGCACTTACTCCGCTGCTCTGTCTCGATGTCTGGGAGCATGCCTACTACATAGATTACCGCAATGCCCGCGCCGATGCGGTGAACGCACACTGGAACAGAATAGACTGGTGCAGAGTCGAAGACCGTTTCAGCCGCAAATAGAGCAGCGGCGACAAAAAAACGGGCAGGATGCATTGATCGACATCCTGCCCGTTGTATTCACAGCCGCTACGATTACTCCTCCGGCTCGACTACGCCTTTGAGTTTGATGAACGGAAGGTTCTCTTTCGCCCATTTGCTCACTTCACTGAAACGGTCGCAGCACATTGCATCGCTGCCGAGAGCCGCTCCGAGGAAGAAGTCCTCAACGGTGCTACCGGGCCACAGCGAAACGATCATACCGAGTTTGTGGGCAAGTTTGATGGTTTGGCGGGTCGTACCGTCCATCTTGCAGCCTACACGCTTGATACCCATCTGGTAAGCCTCCATGAGAATCTCCGGAGAGCAAGGTTTGCTTTTGAGCATCATCAGAATGGCATCAGGATGCAGACGCTTCATGGTCGAGAGTGCACGTTTGTCGAACGATGTGAAGAGGTATTCGGACGAAGCCGGTTTCTTCGCCATAGCCATGGTGTAGAGTTTCTCACACAGATCGTCGAGCATAGCCTGAGTATAAAGGCTCGGAACGGTCTTGATCTCGAATTCGACATACATTCCCTCCTTGTCGGCGAGGAAATCGACCAGTTCCTGACACATCGCCAGCGGCTGACCGCCCTTGGTTCTGATCTTCTTGCACTCCTTGGTCGTCAGATCCTCGGTTTGGAGATCTACGCCGCAGGTGCGGTAAAGCGATTCGTCATGACTGAGAATCAGATCGCCGTCCTTCGTCAGACGAACATCTGTTTCGTATCCGCGTGCGCCCGCCTTGTAACTCTCGCGGAAAGCGTACATAGTATTCTCGTTATCCGGATACTCGAAGCGGCTTCCGCGGTGAGCGAAGAACTGGATCACATGATCCTTTTCGAGTTGTGCGAATGCGAATTCCGACACACCGAGTGCGGCAACGGCACACAATGCGACTTTAAGAACAATTTTTTTCATCGGTTTCAAGTATTATTAAGGTTTACGTGTTTTTCCAACTTCAAAGGTATGGATTTTCGGCAAAATAAAAAAATCGGATTTAACTTTTATCCTCCGACCGGCTCTATTTAATCGGAATTGTTTACCTTTGAAAAAAATATTACGACATGAAAAGATTCATTCTATCAGCCATAGCCCTTGTCGCTTCGGCAACGCTGCTCGCAGCACCTTCGTGCAAACTGTCGGGATTCCCCGTGACCAAGAAGACCACCAAACCGGTTCTCGGCGCTCTGGTAACTCTCGCAGAAGTCGGCAACATAAGCAACAAGTTCCAACGAATCGTGGACGAAAACGGTTTCACACTGATCGTCCCTTACGGCGAGTACAGTATGACAATCGAGGCGGAAGGTTATGAAACCTACACTCTCGACATAGATATCGACGAACCGGCGACAGATCTCGGGCAGATGAAAATGCTGACCGACAAAATGGCACACGACCGCGACCACGCGAAAGCCCAGCGGAAAAAGAGGTAGAGCGGTCTGCCGAAAACCGTTAAAGACTTTAAAGACCTTAGGGACTTTAAGGTCTTTTTCGTATCTTCGCACCGTCATGAAACCCAGAATAGCGATAATAAGCGGCAACGCATTGATGAACACCGGATTGAAAACAATTCTCGAACGCATTATCCCGATGGCAGAGGTATGCGTGTTCGGGAATTCGAGCGAATTGCCAGATGACAGCGATTTTTTCCATTTTTTCGTTTCGTCGCAAATTTTCGCCGAGAACAACCGCTTCTTCGCCGAACGCAGCCACAAGATCATAGTTCTCGTCACATCGGAGCAGAACCGGATACCGGCAGAAATCCATACGCTAAACGTTTCGCGCAACGAAGAGAGAATCGTTCGCGACATTCTGCGACTGCATCAGAGCGCACATCGAGGCGGTCATAACATGCCGCATACCGTCCCTGCGCCGGAGCACGCAACGCCATTGTCGCAACGCGAATGCGACGTCCTGCGGCTTCTCGTTCGGGGAATGCTCAACAAGGAGATCGCCGACGCACTCGAAATCAGCATAAACACCGTCATCACCCACCGTCGCAACATCACCGAGAAACTCGGCACACGTTCGGTCTCGGCACTGACGATATATGCCGTGACCCACGGCATCGCCGACATCGAAAGCATTTGACGGCACCGGCGCATCATTATAAATGATGATTGCCCGTTAAGCCTATATGTCGTTACTTTGCGGTGTGAATTACAACCCGTTGAAAATACTTGCAGTTCTGTTTGCCATATCGCTCGGTCTCGGCATGTGCGCACCGCCTGCCGTCGCATCCGAACCACGGACGGAACCCGAGGAGGCAGACACGCTCGTATGCGTAGACAAAGTACAGATAACGGCTATAAAGCAGGGTCTTTCGCTGCGCCGCGAAGCCGTCGCAGCATCGGTGCTGAACAAACACGACATACGGTTGTGTGGAGTGGAAGCCATAAAGGATGCAACGGCACTCGCGCCGAATCTCTTTATCCGCGACTACGGTTCGCGCATGACATCGTCGATATATGTACGCGGTCTCGGTACGCGAATCGAACAACCAGTCGTCGGACTGAACATCGACAACGTCCCTATCGCCGACAAGAACATGTACGACCTCGACATGTCGGACATCGAGCGCATCGAAATTCTGCGCGGTCCTCAATCGACGCTCTATGGGCGCAACACCATGTGCGGCGTGATAAATGTCTACACTACCTCGCCGCTTGCCTATCAGGGAGTGCGGTTCAATGCCGAATACGGTTCACGCAACCACTACCGCATATCTTCATCGGCATATAACAAATTCGGTGAAGGACTCGGACTTTCGGTATCGGGGCAGTTCTCGCACACCGACGGGTATTTCCGCAATTTATACGACAACTCTCTATGCGACAAGGAAAACAGCGGGAACATGCGAATCAAGTTCCAGTACAGACGCAACGCACTGAGCATCGACAACGTAGCGGCATTCTCTGTTTTGCGGCAGGGCGGCTACCCTTACGCTTCGGCAGAGAGCGGACGCATAGAGTACAACGACGAATCCTCTTACCGCCGCATAGGTGCGACCGAGGGACTGAGCGTTAAATACGACTGGTCGCGCATGTCGTTATCGAGCGTTACGAGTTATCAGTATCTCGACGACGAAATGGTACTCGATCAGGATTTTATGCCGCTGTCGTATTTCACGCTGACTCAGGCGAAACGCCAACACGACATCACCGAGGATCTGGTACTGCGGTCGAAAGGCGATTCACGCTACGGCTGGCTGGTCGGAGCGTTCGGCTTCTACAAAAGCCAGCGTATGAATGCACCGGTAATGTTCAAGAAGGATGGAATCGACCGTCTGATTCTCGACAACATCAATAAATACAGCGGTTACGACGGCGAATACCGCTGGGGACGGATCGACGGATCGGATGGCGACGAACTGCTTCTGGACAGCGACTTTACGACGCATACCTTCGGAGCGGCTGTCTATCACGAATCATCGCTGCGGGCGGGACGCTGGCTCTTCAAACTCGGCATCCGCATGGATTACGAAGCATCGCAGATGCGTTACATCAACAATGCCGAGGGTTACTACACGGCGTTTCCGAGCGACACTGCCAAAGAGCCTAAGGAAGTACCGTTCAAAATCGATCCTCACGGCATATTGTCGCAAAATTACCTCGAATTTCTGCCGAAACTCGCAATTTCGGTCGATTTGGGTCGCAGCAAACGAAATATGTTGTATCTTTCGGCAGCGAAAGGCTACAAGGCGGGCGGGTTCAATACACAGATGTTCTCCGAGATATTGCAGCAACTGCTCAAAAGCACTATGGGACTCGGTGTAGACATGAACGACATACGTAAGACTGTCGCCTACAAGCCCGAAAAGAGTTGGAATTTCGAAGCGGGCGGACATTTCGCGACTGCCGACGCACGATTCGCAGCCGATGCAGCGTTGTTTTACATACTGTGTTTCGACCAGCAACTGACGGTCTTTCCGGAGGGGCAGACCACGGGACGAATGATGACCAATGCCGGACGAACGCGCAGTTACGGAGCGGAAGCGTCATTGACATACAGACCTCACCGCAACGTTTCCCTGTCGGCGGCATACGGTTACACGAATGCACGCTTCACGAAATTCGTGAGCGGCAACAAAGACTATCGCGGAAAACGAATACCCTATTCGCCCGAACACACGTTGTCGGCAAGAGCGACCTACACGATACCGCTGCCTGTACGCTGGGCGGAGAGCGTCGTCGTCAGTGCGGGCTACAAGGGTGCGGGGCGAATCTACTGGAACGAGGAGAATTCTGTTTCGCAACCATTCTATTCGCTCTTCGACTGCACTCTGAGGCTCGAAAGCGGACACTGGGCAGTCGAACTGTGGATGAAGAACGTGTCAGGCACGAAATATGACGTATTCTATTTCGAATCGATGGGCAACCGTTTTCTGCAACGCGGACGTCCTCGAAGTTTCGGAATAAAGGCAAGCATAGATATTTAATAACGGATAAAAAAAAGAACGCCATGAAAAAATTGTTGATCCTCATGCTTACGATCGCAGCAGCGGCATCTTGCTTAAAAGAGGGCAAAAACGAATTCAGTTGGTCGAAAAACATAGTAGGCTCTATGACGACCAAAGACGTACGTACCAACCAAACGGTCTACACTGCCGAAACCGCACAGGCGGTAATCGAGGTGCCGGACGGATTCACCAATGCCGTCAATTTCCATCTCGACAACGTGAAATTCATCGAAACGATGCCGACTGTAAGCATCGTTATTCCCGATCTCGAATTCATCGTCTATTCCGACACCGAAAAAGAACTCTACCCTATCGGTTCTTGGGTAATCGATGCCACCAACGTCATCCCGACGGTCGGCGGCGTACCTTACGAGTCCTACAAGATGAGTTCGGTAAAAGGTGTCATTACCGACGATACCGTAAAACTCGAATTCTGGCTCACGTTCGGCGAAGTTCCTTATCAGGTAACGTTCGTCAAGGACAATCCTATCGATCAGCCGGAAGAGTAAAAAAGAGCACCCTGCGACATAGGTCGCGGGGCGTTTTTCATTAAAGGCCTTAAAGTCATTAAGGACATTAAGGTCTTTAAAGTCGTGTTGCCGGTCGCATTTCACGATTTTTTAGTAAATTTGCGGAACAAAAACACGAATATCATGAAAGCGGAATACAGACCATACGTAGACGAGTTGATCGAACTCGCAATAAAAGAGGATTTGGGCGACGGCGACCATACGTCGCTGTGTTGCATACCGCCGCAGGAACGCGGTCGCATGCGGCTGCTCTGCAAGCAGGAGGGCATAATAGCGGGAATCGAGGTCGCACAACTGATATTGCAACGTCTCGACCCGACCATCGAATTCGAGAAGATTCTCGACGACGGCACACGGGTGAAAGCAGGCGACGTGGCATTCTACGTTACCGGACGTCTGCAATCGCTGTTGCAGGCAGAGCGCATCCTCCTCAACGTAATGCAGCGCATGAGCGGTGTAGCGACGCAGACGGCAATATATGCCGACCGCATCGCAGATCTCCACACCAAAGTTCTCGATACACGCAAAACCACTCCGGGTATGCGCGTACTCGACAAAATGGCGGTCAAGATCGGCGGCGGTGAGAACCATCGCATAGGGCTGTTCGACATGATTCTGCTCAAAGACAACCATATCGATTTCGCCGGCGGTGTCCGCAAGGCGGTCGAGGCAGCCAAGGAGTATCTGAAAGCCAAGGGCAAAAATATTCCGATCGAGTGCGAGGTACGCACGCTTGAAGACATCGACGAGGTATTCGCCGCAGGAGGTGCCGACCGAATAATGTTCGACAACTTCACTCCCGAAATGACCCGACTCGCCGTCGAGAAGGTCGCCGGACGCTGCGAAACGGAATCGAGCGGCGGAATTACGCTCGACACACTGCGCGACTACGCCCAGACGGGAGTCGATTTTATCTCGGTAGGCGCACTTACCCATCAGATAAAGTCGCTCGACATGTCGTTGAAGGCATGCAAGTAATCCGATGAAGGTATTCGGAACATATACGGCGCTCACCCTTTGGCGAGTGGTTCTGCTGTATATCGTAACGATGCTGTGCAGAGCGATATTCGTCGCATACAACCTCGAATCATTCGACATAGCACCGAACGAGATCGCGAACCTGATTGCCGGAGGATTGCAGTTCGACACGGCGTCGATAATCTATGCCGACGGATTATGGCTTGTGCTGTCGCTGTTGCCGCTGCGTCTGCGCGAACGGAAATGGTATCGCGAGATACTTTACTGGTACTACGTCATCGTAAACTCACTGGCGGTGGTCGCAGTCAATCTCGGCGATGCAATCTACTTCTGCTACACGCAGAAACGGTTCACTGCCGAAGAGATATTTTTCGCCGACAACTCCAATTCGGCATCGCTCGTGCTGAAATTCGCCGCCGAAAACTGGTATCTGGTATTGGCAGGAACGGTCCTTATTGCGATTCTGGCTTTCGGCTATCGACGCAATGCCCAAATAACTCACACGCAGAACCGCAAAGTATATTACGTCGTCAATACCGCCGTACTGTTCGCAGCGGCAGTACTCTGCGTAGGAGGCACTCGCGGCGGATTCAGCCGTATGACACGACCGGTAGCGATTCCTAACGCAATGCAGTATGCCGCAGACTGGACGAAAGCGAATATCGTGCTGAGCAATCCGTTCTGCATACTCCGCACCGCAGGATCGGGCGGAAACAACGGTAACACGCAATTTTTCACCGCCGCTGAACTCGCCGAAATATACACGCCATACCACTATCCGTCGCCAAGGGGGGGGGAATTTTGCGACCGCAATATCGTAATATTCGTAATGGAGAGCATGTCGGCTGAACATTCGGCATACCTCTGCGGCGACATCTACGCCGACGAGGAAATCAAAGGTTATACACCGTTCCTCGATTCGCTGATGAGCGAAGGTTTCGTCTTCACCAAGATGTACGCCAACGGCAAACGGTCGATACAAGCGCTGCCGTCGGTTTGGAGTTCCATTCCGTCGTTGCGCAAACCGTTCATGCTGATGCCCGAATCGCTCGGCAAAAGCCGTCCGTTGCCGCGCCTGCTTCGTGAGCGCGGATATTCGACGGCATTTTTCTGCGGATCCGAACGCGGTTCGATGGGATTCGGCGCATACGCCAATGCCGCTGGCATCGAACTGCAATTCAGTCTCGAAGATTACGAAAACCGGCATGGCAAGGGAGATTTCGACGGTTATTGGGGAATCTGGGACGAACCGTTCATGAGTTACATGGGCGAAGAACTCGATTCGTTACCCGAACCGTTTTTCGCATCGATGTTCACGATCAGTTCTCACCACCCGTTCGTCGTTCCCGACGAACGGCGCGACGATTTGCCCGAAGGACGCACAAAAATTCACCGCTGCGTGGCATACACCGACGGAGCGTTCCGCCGCTTCTTCGAGGAGAATCGCGACAAGGAATGGTTCGACCGCACCGTATTCGTTTTTGTCGCCGACCATGTATCGAGCGAGAAATTCGCGCCGAGAACCCGAATTTCACCGCACGATCTTCACATTATCGGTTTCATTTACACTCCCGACGGGTCGCTGCGCGGCAGATACGAACATCCGGCAAGTCAGATCGATATCATGCCTACCCTGCTCGGCATAACAGGTTACGACGAACCCTATTTCGCCTTCGGTCGCGACGTGCTGAACGAACCGTGCGACAATCCGGCAACTATAGTGTTCGACGGCGACTACAAGGCCATAACGGATCGCTACGTATATTCGTTCGACGGCAGCGAAATAAAATCGATATATGCGATAGAAGACACCGAACGGCACGATAATTTCTCAGGCAAAATTCCGTCCGACGACATCGAGCGTCGGATAAAGGCGATGATACAACAGTATTACGACCATGCAAAACGGAAGACATACATTATCGACGATGATCGGGTTCGACCGGATAACGGTCGCGAGTAAACCCGTCTTCGAAAAATATCTGAACGGAAAACATATCCTCAACTGCGACATGGCATTCGCCAACATCTATTGCTGGCAGGACACATATCGCAGCGAAATCGCCGAGTGCGGCGGCTTTCTGCTCGTGCGGTTCGAATACGGCGACAGCGACACGGGCTACATGCAGCCCGTCGGCGACGGCAGTATCCGCAACATCGTATCGATACTCGCCGACGATGCGGCGGCACGCGGTTCGGCACTACGCATAGTCGGACTGACACCAGAGTGGAAAGCGGAACTCGAAAGGGCGTTCCCCGACCTGTTCGCATTCTCCTCGCCACGCTCGCTGCGCGACTACATCTACCTCTCGTCCGACCTCGCGACATTGCAGGGCAGACGTTATCAGCCCAAACGCAATCACGCAAACCGATTCAAGGCTCAATACTCATACCGATACGAGCCGTTGTCAACAACCAACATATCCGACTGCATCGAGTTGAACCGCAAGTGGATCGCCGCACACGACGACGATTCGCAGAGCGAACAGGCGGAACAGGCTGCCATGCGACGAGCATTCGCCCGATTCGACGAACTCGGACTGCGAGGCGGAGTACTCTATGCCGACGACCGCATAGCGGCATTCACCTACGGTTCGGCGATAGACGGCGAAACGTTCTGCACCCATGTCGAGAAGGTCGATACCGAAATCGAAGGTGCGGGAGCGATGATAAATCAACTTTTCGCGCAATCACTTGCCGACGAATATCGCTATATCAACCGCGAAGAGGATTTGGGTTTAGAGGGGTTGCGATTCTCCAAACTCTCCTATCACCCGACAATCTTACTCGAAAAGATTTCGGCACGCATGCTTACTCCCCGTGAACGGCAGATACGGACGCTGTGGGAGGAGGTGTTCGGAGATGAGCGGGAGTTCGTGGACAATTTTCTAATGCACCATCACGATCCCGAACTATGTCTGACCCGCACAGATGGCGGACGGATCGTCGCCATGTTGCATATCGTGCCGATGAATACCGATCATGGTCGTATGGCATATATCTATGCCGTCGCTACGGCTGCCGAATATCGGCACAGAGGTTATGCGTCATCGCTGCTCGACGAGGCTCTTATGAAAATCGAATTTTCGGAAGAGTACGACTTCACGGCACTGATTCCAAGCGACGAAGATTCGAAAAGGCTCTATGCCGCCCACGGATTCGAGGATGCAGATATTCCGATAACTTTCAGCGGCGGCTTCGACTTCGGCACCGGCGACAAGGCGAAGGATTTGGCGATGATATACCCGATACGCAGCAATGCACTGCCGGAAAAGATAAAGGTTATGCCTTAAAGTCTTTAAGGACTTAAATCGAAATGGCAGGAGTAAAAACTCCTGCCATTTCGATGACTTTAAAGGCCCTATTTCTTATCCTGCAACCCCAGCGAGCGCGAAACCTCGTCGGCTCGTTTGAGTGCCTTATGGATATGGTCGAGAACATTCTCCTCGCCTACCAGCGAAACTACGCCGGCACGCTTGATGGATTCGTAAACCGATGCATTCACTCCCGACAGAATTATCGTACGACCCTCGCCGAGCGACGAACGGACAAAAATTTCGAGATTGTGCAGACCGGTAGAGTCGATAAACGAAACCTTGCGCATACGCACTATACGTATAGGCATCTGGTCGTGGTCGCGCGTAAGTTCGTCGAACTTGTTGGCGATGCCGAAGAAGAACGGACCGTCGATCTCGTATACCTCGACTCCGGCAGGAATCGTCAGTCGTTCGTCCGCCGCCTCACCGTCGTGGTGAACCTCCATTTCGTCACGAATAACGGATATGTTGGTACTCTCCATGATTCGTTTCATGAAACTTACGACTGCGAGTACAAGTCCTACCTCGATAGCGATCGTCAGGTCGAAAATCACGGTCAGGAACAGTGTCGTGAAGAGTACGAGGATTCCCGACATCGACTGACGGCACATAGAACGGATCGTGCGCCAGCCGCTCATGTTGTACGACACCATGATAAGTACGCCGGCAAGACACGGCATAGGGATGGCCCCCACGAGTCCGCCGAGCAGCAGAAGCACGAGCAGGAGTACGACCGTATGCACGATACCCGCCACCGGAGTGCGTCCTCCGTTGTTGATATTCGCCATCGTTCGCGCAATGGCACCCGTAGCCGGAATACCGCCGAAGAACGGCACGACGATATTGGCTATACCCTGTCCGATAAGTTCGGTATTGGAATTATGACGATCGCCTATCACACCGTCGGCGACCATAGCCGACAGAAGCGACTCGATGGCACCGAGCATGGCGATTGTGAACGCCACCGGAAGCAGCGACTGCACGGTCGAGAAGAACGTCCCGTCCTCAATCTGCGGAGCACGCAGCGACGGCAGCCCCGACGGCAGTTCGTAGAGATCGCCGATAGTCTTTATCGAATCGATGCCTGCATAAGTTTTAAGCAGCCAGCATACGAGAGTCATGATTACGATAGCGACCAGCGATCCCGGAATCTTTTTCGACACGCGTGGGGTAAATACGATGATCAGAATGCTCACGATTCCTATACCGAATGCCCACCAATTGATGTTACCTATGTTATTAAAGTAGCATATCCACTTCTCGATGAAGTTCGCCGGCACCTTCTCGATGCCGAGACCGAACAGATCGTTCATTTGGGTCGAGAATATCGTTATGGCAATACCGCCCGTGAAACCGATGATGATAGGATAAGGCATGAACTTAATAACGCTGCCCAGACGGAACACGCCCATAAGCACCAGCATTATACCTGCCATTACGGTAGCGATGGCAAGACCGCCGACACCGTATTGCTGGATTATTCCGTAGATGATGACGATGAATGCGCCCGTCGGTCCGCCTATCTGAACCTTCGAACCGCCGAATACCGAGATAAGCAAGCCGGCGATGATTGCCGTAACCAAACCTTCGGTAGGACCTACTCCTGAGGCGATACCGAATGCGATAGCAAGCGGAATCGCTACGATGCCGACAATGATGCCCGCCATCGCATCGCGAGAGAAAGACGCCTTGTCATAGTTGCGCAGCGTCGAAAAAAACTTCGGTCGAAAATCGACCGTTTTAAGAAAATCCTTCGATATTATTAAATTAAAAAATATTAAAACCCAACTTTTTTCGGGCGCAAATATATGACAAAATTATCGATTCGCCCCATAATCGGTCAAATCATTCGGTTT
>ENA-UOIZ01001927-UOIZ01001927.1-human-gut-metagenome-genome-assembly--contig:-P88-NODE-1927-length-15594-cov-4.367720_pt1 | contig 15594 bp, 13 predicted proteins | sample MGYA00242336_ERZ723883 | MGnify/ENA metagenome assembly ERZ723883 | reverse complement strand
AGAACAATTGTCACAATCTAAATTCATAAATTTTACTATCTTTTTCATATAATCTCCTTTTATTCCATCACATGTTCAATCGCCATGCGATATATTTTTCCTACATGGTCATCAGCTAAAGCATAATAAACTTCTTTACCTGCTTTTCTCGACTGGATAAGTCTAGCCATTTTGAGGATTTTCAGTTGATGAGAAATAGCAGATTTTGTCATATTGAGTACTTTTGAAATGTCACAAACACATAGCTCTTGCGTATATAAAACCGAAAGTATTTTGGTTCTTGTTGGGTCTCCTAGTACTTTAAATAATTCTGTTACGCCTAATAAATTTTCCTCTTTAGGCATCTCATGTTCCACTAAGTTTACTTTATCTTCGTGTACAAAATTATGTTTACAGCACATGATATCTTTTTCTGTCATTTCTTTCACCTCTTTCTAACAGTTGAATAGTTATTCAACTGTTATTATTATATGCTTCTTTTCTCCAAAATACAACCTATATGCTTTTAAAAAAATAAAAGACCTATCCAATAGCTTATATTGAATAGGTCTTTTTTATTTAGATGAGCATTTTTCAGCATCAATGGCTAGGACAAACATCAAACAAGTCAATGCATCTTCATCGCGATGGACACGAATCAAATAGGTATCTGTAAAATGAAACAATTCTTTTTCAACTTTTGCAACGGGTTGATGATTAGCATCCAATATGGTATAGTCAAAACCAAATACGCTCCCATCTACCGTCCAATTTTTGAACTGAATATCATAATCATTCTTCAACAAACGGAATTTTTTTCGAATAAATCCTACTAATTTTTCATGAATATAGACTTCAAAAGTAGGTAACATCACCCATATTTTTTCTTTCAATGTGGCAACATGTACGCCCTTTTGATCATATACTTCTAAACAATGACCAATCGAAAATCTTCCCTTGATTTGATAGATGACTTCATCTTGTTCATTGTATATATCATATGAATCAAACCAACTCATAAAACGTTGCTTGAATTTTAAAATCATGTCAAATAACTCCTTCTTGCTTCAAATAAAACGACTCCATCATGTGTAATGGTATAATCTTCCTGCTCCAACAAATCAAATTCTTGATCTTTTGTGACATATAAGGTGATTTCTTTTTTTGTATACATATCTTGAAACACCGCCTGATATGTATATGTTTGTTGATAATAGGATACAGGGATTTCTAATTGATTTTTTTTCCGTAAAACCACACTATGGGTTTGGCCAGCTATACTCTCCTTGACCTGTAAAAATAAAGGCATTTGCTTTCGAATGGTCCTAACTAGCATCATAAAACCAATCAAAAACAACGCCAGTAGTATCACTACAAGATATCCAATTTCTTCTTTTGTCATCATTATTCCTCTTTTTTGGTTTTATTATACCAAAAAAGAACACATTTGTAAAGTATAAAAAAATTCCTCTAGTTACCTAGAGGAATTCAAATTACTGATAGATGGCCGCATAAATGGCATTGATGACATTATCTGCTGTATCTTCAGAATAACACCAACACATAATACCTACACCATCCATACTCTTTGCATATGCATATTTGGCTTTAACAACTTCTTCACTATCATAGGTGACAAATATACGATCTGTTGCATTATATAAATAAGACCCTACAATTTGACCACTCTTATTCCGTTCTGTATACTTGGTATATTTACCAGTTTGAAGTAAATATTGAATACCATTACCGAATACGGTACCACTAGCAAAAGATCCAGGTACACCACTAATTTGAGTAAGGGTACCAGCTACACCTAAATAAGGATACGTTGTATTGCTAGATGTACCTGTAACTTTAAATGCCTTCCCATAACCTGCTGTACCAATAATAAGTTTATTTCTAGAAAAACCAAGACTAACCAATCTTTCTACGCCATAAGCACAACCAAATCCATATCCACCATCATAAGATGAAGAATACATTGGTGAAAGATGTGATGTTTTATCTGTTCTATTCATATCATAAGACATAATGTTAATATAGTCTAAATATTGATCTAGAGTTTTGAAATCAAAACGATCGGATGCGGTACCCCATGAACTAGCCGGAACAGCAGCACTTAAGAAATAGGGTGTACCTCTATCCCCTTGACGTTTATTCATTTCTGCTCGTAAGTCTTTACAAAGTGCATTCATACTAGAGGCAACAACTTTTACTGTCGAAGAAACGGTTTCCCAGTCGATGTCTAGACCATCTAAATTGTATCTTTCTACTAAATCCATCAAATTTTTGACAAATACTGATCGTTTTGTAGGATCTGCGGTCAAGTTCATGAAGTTCGCACAACTTTGACTAGAAACACCATTGACACTAGCAACAATGCGTACACCATTTTCTCTTAGTGCTCTTACCTCATTCAAATAACTGGTATTATCTAATTGACAAGTACCATCTGCGTTAATTGTAACGAATGCATAATAAATGATATCTAATGCTTGTTTGGTTGTATTAGAAAAAAGTGTTCCTTCTTGTTTATACCGATCATTGTATTGCTTATACGCATACATTGCACCAGTAGAAAAATAAGTGGCAACAGGAGTGGAAACCAAATCATCAAATAAAATCGGATCAATGGTAATTGGTTTAGATTTCACCTGATTTGTACCATTTGCATAATGAATATGAACTGTAATGGTCACTTGTTGCGCCTTGTGCGTTTGATTGATTTTTGACACTTTTCCTATACCATTGGCAATTTGATATAATGCGGGATTGGAGCTAGACCATTCAAATGTCGCACCACTTAATGTACTTGGTAAATAATCTATGGTTTGTGACGTAGCAATATCACTGACAAGACTTAAAATATCACTTGGATCAATCATAGTATCATCTATTTTCCAACAAGCATAAAGCGTGGTGGATTTATTTACTGTGGTTACTTTTGTACCTGTACATTCTGGATTGGTATACCATCCCATAAAAATATGTCCTGATTTGGTTGGGTTCGTTAATGTAGCAGTACCTGTATATTGCTTAACCGCATAAGATGATGGAATAGTGATTTGTGCATCGTAAATTTCAATCTGTAGGCCATAAGTAGTACTTGCTACATCTCCTAATTCTCGGTTTACTACGACGCGATCCCCTACTTCAACTGTTGAGAGCATTTGATAAGCGACGCTATGTTCAGGATGAACAAAAATAAAGTAATCCGATGTTTTCGTCCCCGCATGTAACCCCACACCAGATGCAATCACTTGGTCTACTCGATAAGTTTGTGATGCGGTATGATAACTAAAACCAATTTTTAAAGCAGATGCATACGTATCAGCTTCCCCTATTCTGCTTGTCTTAAAGACAACAACTTCATTTGTATAATGTGCCCAATACCCAGTACTATAATAATTGGTTGCAATAGTAGCATTTTTTTGTGGTTCACTGCCTTGTGTTGCCCCTTCAAGGGTTCCACCATCTAAATAAAAATATACATCATAACGAGAAACATCTTGTTCTTCTTTCAGTTGTTCAATTTTTGCCTCTAATTGAAGTAATAAATCAAAATGAATCACATACGCCTGAGCTTCTTCACAAAGAGACTCATAAGCTTGTCTCACTTCAACTATCGCCTGTTCATTAGCTAATGTCAATGCTTCAATAGAAGGTAGCCCCAAAATGCTTGCGTCAACCGCTGCAGCACTTTCTTGAAAGGTATTTTCTTCTTCTAATTGTTGCAATTTTTGTTTCAATTGAGCTAGTTTATCTTGATTTGTAACATAGGCTTTTGCTTCTTGAGATAACGCTTCATACGCTGCGCTCACTTGTTCAACTTGTTCTTTATCCGCTAAAGTCAGTGTATCCACTGTAGGCAGTGCTTGAATCCCTTGAACAACCTTACTTGCTTCTTCTTGTAATTGTTGCTCTTGTTGCAACTTTACCAATTGATTTTCTAGTGCAATCAGTGTTTCCATTTGATGGACATACGCTTTGGCAGCTGCTTCTAATTTTTCATACTGTGCTCTAGCATATTGCACTTTTTCTTGGTCTTGTAATTGCAAGTTTGTGATAGAAGGCAATTCTAGAATGCAATCATCCACTGCTTTGGCTTGAGCCTTCCACTCATTTTGTTGTGCCTCTTCTTGCAAAACAATCATTTTTTCTTCTAAAGCCTCTAATATGCTAAGACCCACCACATACGCTTGAGCCTTCACATCCAATGCATCATAGGCTAGACGAGCTGCATTGACTTGGTCTTGATGGTCTAACCTCAACTCTTCTACTTTTGGTAAAGCCGCAATTTTTTGACTTACCAAGTTAGCCAATTGATAATATGCATCATCTTCTTTTAAAGTCACTAGTTTCAATTCCAATTTTTCTAATGTTTCTATGTTAGTCACATATGTTTGAGCTAATGAAGATAACGCCTCATACGCTGTTCTGAGTGCTACAATGTCTGGTTCATCAGCTAGTGTGATATCTTCTATTGGTTTGAACTGTTCAATCCTATGCACAACTTCATTTGCTAACCGTTTTTGCTCTTCCACATGTTCTAATCGATCAATTTCTTGAAGGGCATCCACTAACTTTGCAAAATTGGTTACTTGCCGTTTGGCTTCATCTGATAGTGCATCGTAATCTTTTTTCAATTGTCTTAATGTAGTCGCACTAGACAATAGAACAGGAGTGCCAATGGCATCTATTCGTTCTATCAATTGTTCGATTTTAATTTGCTCTTCTGTTTTAGTTGGATTTTGCTCTGTTTTACAAGCAACCAATGATAAACAGAAGAGTAGACATAATCCACAACATACTAAACTCTTTTTCATTTTATTCCTCCTCTATCTTTATTTTTTCCCTCTCTTTTATTATACTAAAAAAATGCAAAATTTCCTACTATTTTGTTCTAACAAAAAATAACAATCTCCCCGTTTTAGAGGAGATTGTTATTAATCATCATGTTCTTCGTCTTCTATTGCATGTACAATGACTTTCACCTTTTCTACACGCATTTTATCTGCTTCTATAATGGAAACTTCTAAATTGGCGAAAGTAAAGGCATCACCTACTTGAGGGAATCTTTCTAATATATCTGTACACCAACCCCCAACGGTAGTATACTCTGATTCAAAATCACGATCATCATAATCTACTAAGTCAAGAAAATCATAGATGTTCATATCGCCATCTACTTCATAAATTCCTGGCTCTAGTTCGGTATAGTCTAACACCACTTCATCCATCTCATCAAAAATATCATCTACTAATTCTTCGACAATATCTTCCATTGTCAAAATCCCCATCATTCCACCAAATTCATCAACTACAATGGCTAATTGTTGATTGGTTTGTTTGAATTCTGTTAAAATATTTGAAATGGCCTTGGTTTTATGGACATACATCGGTTCAGTCAACATGGTACGAATATCAATTTTCTTTCCCGTTAAAATGCGTTTCATCAATTCTACTGTATTCAAAATACCAATTACATGGTCAATGGTATCTTCATACACAGGCACTCTGGAAAAACGGAATATTTCTTCATTAGACAATATTTCTGCTTGATCATCATCAATATCAATTGCAAATACATCCACACGCGGCACCATAATCTCATGTGCAGTCACTTCAACAAAATCAATTGCAGCACTAATCAATTCTGCATCATTTTCTTCAATGACCCCTTCTTCTTCCATTTCCTCTACAATATGAATGAGCTCTTCTCCATCTGCAATCGGTTCTTTTTTCTTTGGTGTCCAAAGTCTAGAAAGTAAAGAAACCAATTTAGTCACAAACCATGTGATAGGAAAAAAGAGGATTCGAAAACCATTAAATAAGTTGGCAAACAACATCGATAAACGGAAATTATATCGATTTCCTACTACTTTAGGAATAATTTCTCCAAAAATTAAAACCACAATGGTCGATAAAATAACTGCCATAGTTGGCCCTTTTTGTGGCCCCCAAATGGACGTAGCAAGTAAGGTGGATGTAGAAGAAACTAAAATATTTACCAAGTTGTTTCCTACCAAAATAGTGGATAATGCATCCGTAAAATTTTCAGATATACGAAGTGCTGCACTTGCCTTTTTTGAACCTTCTTCTATTTTTTTCTTGAGTTTGATCTTACTTACACCCGAATAAACGATTTCTGTAGATGAAAAGAAAGCGGATAAAAACACACATAAAATCATAATAATCATTAGAATAATCTTCACAGAAGGACTCATGACCTAGCACCTCCCATATTCTTGATTTTCATTTGCGTTTCACCAACCAATTCTTCTAATACATCTTCCATCGTCACTAAACCAATGAGTTCATTGTTTTCATTCTTAACAATAGCCATATGGCTTTTTTTCGTCTTAAAAAGTGAAATGACGTCATCTAGTGGAGTTGTATCACTGACAGTGATGACCTCACTCATCGATTGCTTAATGGCCAATTTTTTAGATGACATCACAATTTTTAAGAATTTTCGGATATTGAAAATACCAATAATATTATCTAATTGATGAGAATATACCGGTATTCGTGTGAACTGGATACGATCTAAACTCTTGAGCAATTGTTCACGAGACAATTGCTTATAATCTAGGGCGACAATTTTTTCTTTTGGTGTCATCACTGTTTTTACAGTGATATCATTAAAATCAATTGCGGCTTGTATAATATCTCCTTCTTCACTATCAATTACACCATCATCTTCTACTGCCTCAACCAAACCTTGAAACTCATCTTTACTGAGCGCGCTTTCACCTTTATCCATTCTAAATATTTTTTTGAATATCCATAGAATAAAATTAAACACTTGCATCAATGGATACGTCAAAATATAAACCAAATATAATGGATAAATGAGTATTTGTGACACTTTATCGGCGTTGGCTTTGGCAATGTTTTTCGGAATCAGTTCACCAAACATAAACATAATCAGTGTCATCACAACTGTTGAAAGGGTAGTCGCTAAAGCCTCATTGGTTGGAAGTAAACTTACAGCCAGGATGGTTGCAATGGATGCGGAAGCAATCCGTAATACGTTATTTCCAATTAAAATCGTAATCAAAGATTGATCATATTTTTCTAGTATTCTCCATACTAGTTTTGCACTTTTGCTACCATTATCGGCCTTTGTTTTCATTCTTGTCCGATTACAACAAGTAAGCGCTGTCTCAACTCCTGAGAAAAAAGCACCACAACATACCAAAAGTACAATTACCCCAATTAAAGCATAATTGGGCGTCACATTGGTTAAATGACCCAAACGCGACAAGGGGACCAGTGGATCCATAAATTATTTCATCTCCTTTTTTATAGTCTTTTTTGACTGTATTTTCAAACATTATATCAAGAAATTAAAAAATAGTCAACCATTATAAATTGTGTTCAAAAAAATAGTCCTTCCTCAGGACTATTTTCCGTTTTTATCCTCTTTACTAGTGGTTTCTTCTTCAATAGGTACAAATAATCCACATTTACATGTTCCTGTTTCAATAAACTCATCACAAGGACAAAGTGTTGTATCATCTGCCAATTTACGACATGGACAATGTCCATCTTTGCGCATCAAACCTTCTACGATACGAAGTACAAAATCTTTATTCGGGTTAATTCGATATCCCTTCATTTATAGATACTCCCGCAATACCCGAATAATCTGATCTTTTTTGACATAACCATCAATATGTCCTACTACTTTGCCGCCTTTAAAAAGTAACATTTCTGGATAAAATTCAATGTGGTATGCTTCTGCAACATCACTACTTGCTTCTGCATTTACTTTCACAAATTTTACTTCTGGAAGTGCTTCACTTGCTTGTTGCAATTCTGGTACAAGCAATTCACAATAGCCACACCATTCGGTAAAAAAGTCTACCAAAACTAATCCTTCTTGTTGAAGAACTTCTTTTTCAAATTCTAAACTTCTAACAATTTTCATTGTACACCTCTTTTATTATTTTATTCTGGTTTTCGCTTTTTCATTCCTAATGGAAGTGCCACAAATCCCCCTAAGCCAAACCATAAAATGCTAGTTGACTTGCAATTGGCACATCCTTTTTTTTGTTGGACCATAAAGTCATCCGATACAATGGTTACCTTTTCACCTGAACCGTCCATGACTTCCATTTCTAAGTGAAATTCACCAATTTTGGTTAAGGTTATTGTAAACCCCGTATTCGAATCTACATTTAATTTTATTTTTTGATTCTCACCTACTAAATAATAGGTAATATCCAATTCATCTTGATCGGGATCAATAGGTAATACCACTTCTACATTCATTTTATCGTTGACTTGATATGCGTACTGATGAATGTGCAAGCTTCCACCTATTGGTAAATGATTCTCATATAGACTAAACACATCTGATGAAAAGGTAACTACTTGTTGAGCCGTAATGATTTCCATTGTAAGTTGACAATGCTCTGACACAGTTTGCGTCAACCATTGTGGTTGAAACGCATATGACGATAACGACGAAGGATGAATCAAATAGGACTGATCATCCATTACGAAATAATAATTCACTTGATAATCCTCTGCTATCACAGGCAATGTATATTCTACCCTAATGGTTGCTGTTCTTGCGAATCGATGACCAGAAATGGATACTTTTCCTCCTGTAATCGGTAGAATGGATTCAATTGAAAAAGGTTCTGATTGAGAAATTGTTGTTTTTCTACCATTACTAGTCAGACATTGGATAAAAGCCCTCGTGGAAGTTACATTGGGAGCGTAGATGCCAAACTGATGATGTTGTGCTAACAAAAAGTCTTCTGTGATATCTAGCTGCATATCATCGGTTACCAAAAAGAATTGATACGTCAAAGGATAACCTTGATAATCGATTCCATCTGTATACGTAATAGTTATCCATTCATTGCCAAAATAGGCCATTTGATCAACTTCAATGCGAGGTGGCACAGGTGATGCAACCGAAATTAAATCAAAAGAAACAGAGTAACAATCGGTTGTCATGTCTTGGTCAGTGAGTACTACCTTAATTTGACAATCCGCCTCTTCATAATAATAGCTTTTCCATTCAAAATGGACGAGGTCATCTCGAATTTCTATTTTAGGCGTAATCTTAGTTTCTAATCCCGATTGACATAAATAAAAACTATACTCTACTACATCTTGATTCGGATCCGTCGGAATATCAAAATATCCTTTTAATATGCTACCACAAATGACTTCTTGGGTAGGCAATATATCTAGTTTGATTTCTACTGGATTGGGTGCTTGATTGATGACTTTTGTCTCTAATGCAAGTGGTGTTGGTGTATCACTCATATGTCCTAAACGAGAAATAGGCAAAATATAATACGCTTTTTCTTTATCTTCTACACCTAAAGAAACACATTTCATCTGTCCTTCTTCATACCCCGCATAAATCACATCTGTACGATATTCAATTTGATGAGGATCAAATGACATACCTTTTGGTACTTGATAAATACCATACGCTACAGCATTAGGAATTGTGGCAAATTGCAAACTCAATTCACCTGTTGAATTTTCCTTGAGTTGATAATCCGTTACGTTTAACCCTGTGGCATCATAGTCACCTATAGGAAGAGGATATACTGGTGCTTGCCAAAGATCTTTCATTTGTTTCATTGCATTTTTTCTTACATTTTCAGCATTAGGGTAGGTTTGTGTCAAATCTGATCCCAAAATCTGGTACAATAACTCATACGAATAGACAGCTGAACCTTGAATTACAGGATAATGCCTTGTATATTTGATTTGATCAATAATTTCTGCAGAACGATAAAATTGGTCAGGAGCATCTCGGTATTTATAAATGCCATGGGCAATATATAACCGAATATCCGCAAGTCCCTCTTGCCTTCTTTGGGTATTGACTGCCTCAACTTGTTCTGCCCACCAGTCTACCACGTCCGCAAAAGGTGCATATTCGTCTTCAAATGCATAATACACTTGTGGGGCTACCCAGTCCACTAATCCTTCTTTGACCCATTGCAAAGAGTCAGCATATAAATCCGCATAGGTACTATAAGCACCTTCTGCCGTGTTTGAACCTAGTGGGTCACAACGATGTGAACCAGCACTACAATATTCTGAATTAGAACGCCAAACTGCGGCAGGCTTTGTTCCAAATTCCACATAGGTATGTTCTCTTGCATTATATTCATCTATTTTTTTTCGAATATTGCGCATCATATTGTTGATATTTTCTCTTCGGAAATCACCCAAGTTTAGTCCTGCGGGGATACCATAATAGCCATCTTGGCCAAATACATCTTGACCATAATGAGCAGGATCTCGTTGATAAGCCAAATAATTCGGCCAATCATTCATAATTTCTGGCCCTGATACTCTATAAGCATCGTATCCCGCAAAATTACTATTGGTCGTATCACTTGAAGTAAAACTATCTAAATAAAAATAATCATCAAAATGAAGACCATCTACATCATAATGTTCCACAATTTCCATAATGGTATCGACAATAAATTTTTGAACAGCGGGTTCACTTGGATTTAAAATTAATTTTTCGTCATATAAACCAGCTACAACATATTCAGGATGTGCTTTAGCAAAATTACCATCCGCTAAACGACGAAGGGCACTGAGTTTCATTTCTACCAATTCTTTTATGGGCTTAGCAACAGCCTTACCATTTGTTACATAGCTTTCTGTAGTCACCCGAAACGCATTCATCCAACACATGAACCGAAATCCTCGCTTATGTGTTTCTTCAATCATCCATGCTAGAGGATCCCAACCTGGGTCAACCCCTTCTCCTACTAAAAATTTACTCCAAGGATTCAATTCAGATGAGTAAAATGCGTCATTGCAAGGTCGCACTTGAAAAAACAAAGTATTCATTCCAAATGCTTCCATTCGATCTAAAATCGATTTAAATTCTTGTTGATACTGGCTAATGGCACTTTCTCCTAGACCATTTTGTTTCGATATCGCAATATTATATACGGTGGCTACCCATACACCACGCATTTCTGACTCAACGGGAGCATATTCATCTAAAATGGTTACATATTCATGTGTTCCATAATGCGTCACTCCTCCTGGATGTTTAGCCGTAATTATCTTGTGTTCACCATCTGGAATAGCCGCCGTACTCGAACTAGTCATACAAAAGATAAAGCCTAATCCTATCATACATAAGGTTACTATCACATATTTTTTCACCTTATAATGACTCCTTTACAATCATCTTATGATAATCTACAATATTGAAACATTCTGCATATTGTTTTTTAGCAAGCGCTCCTCTACATCTAGCCAAAGAAGTATAGTAGTCATAATACTTAAAATCGCGACTATTCATCACAAACCAATGTTCATGAAGTGCTTTACACCAAAGGTCAAATCCTTTGGTAATATCCACATAAATATATGGATCAAAATCATGATCATCTTCCCAATTTTCACAAAAATAAACTGGAGCATAATGTCGTTTGCCTTCTGCATTTCCTACTACCCCTGCTAAAAATTGGGCATCTTGGACGATTTCATGCGTAGCATGATGATCCTTATGCATTTTCGAATGCCAATGCGTTACAATCAAATCAGGTTTATATTGAACAATGATTTCCGCCACTTCTCTTCTTACTGCTTCTGTATTCGGTAATTCGCCATCTGCATATGGAAAAACAATCGCTTCTCCATTCATCATCTCCATAAAGCGTTTAGCTTCATTCATCTTTTGTTCTCTATATTCAGCAATGCTCAAGTGGGCAGGATTTCCTCTTTCTCCTGCGGTGAGCGCAAGTGTAATATTTTTCCCCCCATCTAATGCATTGGTTGCCATAAGCCCCCCAGCAGTCAATTCCATATCCCCAATATGACCCCCAATGGCCAAAATTGTTTTTCCCATACGTTTCTCCTTTATGATAATTTTTGATAATGTGTCATGACATAATTGGCAATTCTGCCACGCATATCAATATGATGGGTATTCTCCCTCGTTGGATGCACCCGGTTGGTCAATAAGCAAAAACCAACGCCATGTGCACGATCAATAAAAATACTTGTTCCTGTAAATCCTGTATGATGAATAGTTTCTAAACTGGTTAAATCCCCATTAGGTCCACCTAATCCGCCTACCATCCAGCCCAATGAGCGCATCACTTCGTGCAGTAACACACCTTGATGCATCTCTACTTCTGGTTGAAATAAACGATCAATCGTTTGGGGATGTAAAATGGTTTTCCCCTGATATACGCCTTGATTGAGGATCATTTGGATGAAATGTGAACAATCTTCAATCGTTGAAAATAGTCCTGCGTGCCCGGCAACTCCGCCTAATAAATAAGCGGTTTCATCATGTACCACACCTCGTTGAACTCCTTGATATAAGGCATTGTTGCGATATTCGGTGGGTGCACATCTTTCTTTTGGTTTGGGATTATATCCTGTATCTTTCATGTCAAGTGGCGCAAAAATAAATTGCTTCGTATACACCTCTAAAGGCATTCCTGTAATCACTTCCACAATTTTGCCTAATAAAATAAAACCTATATCCGAATAATGAATGCGCATACCTGTTTCATAGCTTAACTGCGTTTCATAAATCTGTTGCCATACTTCATCTGCACTTTGCATACTCATCAATCCTTTTACACCTTCTGGAAGACCTGAGGTATGCGTTAGTAAATGCCATATTGTGATGGAATCATGTTGAAAATGAGGTAAATACGTTTTGACTTTTGTTTGTAAGCGTAAACGGCCTTGTTCTAATAATTGTAAAATGGCTGTAGTAGTAGCAACAACCTTGGATAACGAAGCCATATCATATATGGTATCGATTGTATTTTCCTCTACTTCTGGTAAAATAGCCCTTTTCCCAGCACTACCTAGTAAAACTTTATCAGCAAAAACAAGGGCATAATTGGCACCAGGAATTTGACTTTCCTTGATTTCTTGTTCAATCAACTGATGGAGCGTTTCTAAACTATCCATACTGCCACCTTAGGATTGATGCACAATGAGGAAGTAATTTTTCTTTCCTCGACGAATCACAGTATAAGTTTGCCCTATGGCTGCTTGTTTGGTAATCCATGCATCTAGTGATTTATTTTGCACTCCATTTACAAGTACACCACCACCTTGGATAAAATCTCTTGCTTCTCGTTTAGATGAAGCCGCTTTGGTGAGGACGAGTGCATCAATCAATGATATATCTGTATCTATCGAAATAGTCGGTACGCCTTCAAATCCCATGGCAATTTCTTCTTTGGTCAAATCGGCAATTTTACCACTAAATAAAGCTTCACTTAATTTGAGGGCTTGTTGATAAGCCGCCTCTCCATGAATCATCGTAGTCATTTCTTTAGCAAGAGCCTTTTGTGCTTTTCTCAGATGCGGTTCTTCTTGGAAGGACACTTCTAAAGCTTCAATTTCTTCTTTGGTTAAAAAGGTAAATTGCTTTAACTCACGAATAACATCATTATCTGGTGTGTTAATCCAAAATTGATAAAATGCATAAGGTGATGTTTTTTGCTCATCGAGCCAAATCGCTCCACCTTCGGTTTTTCCAAATTTTGTACCATCACTTTTGGTAAATAAAGGTACAGTAACCCCATAAGCCTCTGCTTCTGTACCATGCAATTTACGAATCAACTCTAAACCTGAGGTAATATTTCCCCATTGGTCTTGCCCCCCAATTTGAAGCGTACAATGATGATGCGCAAATAAATGTTCAAAATCAAGGGCTTGTAAAATTTGGTAAGAAAATTCTGTGTATGATATTCCACTATCGAGGCGTGATTTTACAGTTTCTTTGTTAATCATATAATTGACATTAAAGAATTTCCCATAATGTCTTAAGAAAGTCAATACATCGATATTATAGGTCCAATCATAATTGTTTACCATATCACAACAAAACAATCGCTTTGCTTGTTCATATAGGCAAGTTGCATTATGATCTAATTGTTCTTTTGTCAATAGTTTTCTTTCCGCTGTAGGCTTAGGATCCCCAATACTACCTGTTGCTCCACCAATTAAAATGATGGGATGATTTCCCTTAGCTTCTAGCCGTTTTGCAAAAATAAAAACCAAAAGGTGTCCTACATGTAAACTATCTCCAGTCGGGTCTGTTCCCAAATAGAATGTCAATTCCCCCTTGTTGATTTTATCAATGACAGCTTCGTCTGTTATGTTGTGAATCAATCCACGCCATTTTAATTCTTCAAATAAATTCATTGTTCTTTTCCTCCTCTATTTATAAAAAAATGTCCCTAAAACGCAAATGATAGAAAAGCTAACTCTTTCACCTATCACTGGTTTTAAGGACGAAACATAGGTTCCGCGGTACCACCTTAATTCAAAAAAGGAATCCCTTTTTGCACTTTCTTATGTGGGTAACTCATCGTTTACCGATAATTGTAATTCATATATTTCATTGTTTACCCTTTCACCAACCGGGTAACTCTCTACAATTTCCATAAATATACTACTAGAGTAGATCTACTTTGTGGACTGTCTCCATACAATACTATAATCTACATTTTTATTGATTTCAATTTCAACTTGTTCTATTTCTTCTTTATCTGGATCATCATAATAACTATCTTCTAACTCAGCTTGATGCATCAAATCAGTCAACATATCCATAGCTACTTCGCCAATTTCATAAATAGGTGTATTGATACAAGTTAATGTTGGGCGAGATAGTTCTGCATATTTTGTATTTTGAAAACCAATGACTTGGAGATCATCTGGTATAGCAATGTGTAAACTTCTTGCCACATTGATAAAGGAAACTGCCATAGAATCACGAACAACCAAAGCTACTTCAGGATGTTCTTGTTCTAGAATTTCTCGATAAGCAATTTCATTGAGATGGGTCTTCCCAGAAACATTGATGATGCGTGGTTCAAGACCGGCTTCTTTCATTGCGGCCTCATATCCTTCTACTTTTAAATCATTTACCGCATACTTTCGAATGGTAGAAATAATCCATATGCGTTTATTGCCTCTTTTGATCATCTCTTTGGTCATTTCATAGGCCGCCTTTTTATAATCTATTGCAACATATGGAATTTCCAAATCACGACAAATGCTATTGGTCAATACGACACTGACACTAGAATCTTTGATAATTTGAATATATTCTTCAGCAATTTCATCATTGATATACAAAATTCCATCTACACCTGATGATAAAACAGGACGCCATAATTCTTGTTCTTGCACAACCGGGTGATCTGTACTATTGCTATCATTGACAAATAATCGAAGCAAATATCCCCGACGAGCGGCTGTTGAGGCAATACCATCAACCATACCCGCAATAGAACTACGTGTTAATTCTGGAACAACTACCGCAACGGTTGTTGATCTAGAACTGGCAAGACCTTTGGCGTTCAAGTTGGGTTTATATCCTAATTCTTTAATAATTTTTTCAATTCGTTCGCGTGTTGCTGGCTTTACTTTTTCTGGATGATTCAAAACTCTTGACACAGTAGCCAGTGATACACCTGCTGCCCCTGCAACGTCATAAATCTTATTTGGACTTGTACGTCTATCACCTTTCATCATCTTACCTCATTTCTATATTCTTCCGTTTTATTATACCACAAATAAGACAAAATATCAATAGAATTTGCAAACTTTTAT
>ENA-UOIZ01001910-UOIZ01001910.1-human-gut-metagenome-genome-assembly--contig:-P88-NODE-1910-length-15724-cov-7.205629_pt1 | contig 15724 bp, 17 predicted proteins | sample MGYA00242336_ERZ723883 | MGnify/ENA metagenome assembly ERZ723883 | reverse complement strand
TATTTTCAAACTTTTTCATAAAAAATACTTGAATTTTATATAGTTAGCTCCCTTAGATATGGAAAAATTATAAACCATCCTTTTTCAAAAAAAAAGTAGCATTAAAGCTACTTATAATACAGAACCAATCACATGAACTACAAAAGCTAAAATCCATGCAAGTACACATTGCCATGCCACTACACCGACTGCCCATCTTACGCCTAGTTCTCGTTTAATGGATGCGATTGCGGCTACACATGGTGAATAAATCAAGCAGAATACAAGTAAAGAAGCAGCTGATAGTGTAGTTAATGCATTATGTACACCACCTACAAATAATACTTGTAGTGTAGAAACGACACTTTCTTTAGCCATAAATCCACTAATTAAAGATGTCACAATACGCCAATCTTGAAGTCCTAATGGTGCAAATACAGGAGCAATCCATCCGGCTACCATTGCCAAGATACTTTGACTTGAATCTTTGACCATATCGAATTGTAGGTTAAAGCTTTGAAGGAACCATACAAGTACGGTTGCCACAAAAATAACCGTAAAGGCTTTTTGTAAGAAATCCTTCGCCTTTTCCCACAACAATTGACTCACATTCTTTAATCCAGGCAATCGATAGTTAGGAAGTTCCATCACAAATGGAACAGCTTCTCCTTTAAATAAAGTGCTTTTAAATAAGAATGAAACTAAAACACCTACGACGATACCCAAAACATAAAGTCCTGTCATAACTAAGCCACCTTGTTTTGGAAAGAATGCATTCACAAAGAAGGCATAAATAGGTAATTTTGCGGTACAAGACATAAATGGCGTCAACAAAATCGTCATCTTCCGATCTCTTTCACTAGGCAAAGTACGTGTCGACATAACGGCTGGTACCGTACAACCAAATCCAATCAATAAAGGAACGATACTTCTTCCTGACAACCCGATCTTTCTTAATAGTTTATCCATAAAGAAGGCTACACGCGCAATATATCCACTATCTTCCATCATAGATAAAAAGAAGAATAGTGTCACAATGATTGGTAAGAAAGATAAGACAGAACCCACACCCGCAAAGATACCATCAATCACTAAACTATGTACGGCATAACTCACGTGAGCACTTGTCATCCATGCATCCACTACTTGTGTGATCCAATCAATACCTAGTTCTAATAAGCCTTGAAGCCATGCACCAACCACATTAAATGTTAGATAGAATACAAGCAGCATTATTCCAATAAACATAGGAATTGCGGTATATTTACCCGTTAAAATACGGTCAATTCTTTCACTTCGAATACGCTCTTTACTTTCCTTTGGTTTTACTACGGTTTGTTCACAAACCTTTTCAATAAAGGAAAAACGCATATCCGCAATGGCCGCACTATGATCGAGTCCACGCTCTTTTTCCATTTGAAGCACAATGTGCTCAATCATTTCTTTTTCGTTATCATCTAAATCCAAACGATCAAGAATCAAATTATCGCCTTCAATAATTTTACTAGCCGCAAAACGCAAAGGAATATCTACCTTTTTGGCATGATCTTCAATCAAATGACAGATGGAATGAATACAACGGTGAACGGCTCCACCAAAATCATCTTCTCCACAAAAATCTAAACGGCCTGGTCTTTCCTGATATTTTGCGATATGAATCGCATGTTCAATCAGTTCATTAACACCTTGGTTTTTAGCCGCAGAAATCGGTACAACTGGCACTCCAAGCATAGCCTCCATACCATTGATATCAATCGAACCTTGATTGTTGGACACTTCATCCATCATATTCAGTGCAACAACCATCGGAACATTCATTTCTAAGAGTTGCATAGTCAAATATAGATTTCGCTCAATATTTGTGGCATCTACAATATTAATGATAGCCTTAGGCTTATCATTTAACACAAAATTACGCGATACAATTTCTTCACTCGTATAAGGTGACATCGAATAAATACCCGGTAAATCTGTCACCATTGTATTTGGATACCCTTTGATTGGACCATCCTTTCGATCGACGGTTACACCCGGAAAATTTCCTACATGTTGATTCGATCCCGTTAATTGATTAAACAAAGTGGTTTTTCCACAGTTTTGATTTCCTACTAAGGCATATGTCAAACATGTTCCTTCTGGCAAAGGATGTTCATCTGCCTTTACATGATATTTACCATCTTCACCTAAACCAGGGTGAACGGTGTTATTTATATTTTCTGCACTCTCATGCTTTCTTGTTCTCTCATCAATTAATTCAACCAATATTTTTTCAGCTTCATCTAAACGAAGCGATAATTCATAACCATGAATCTGCAATTCCATTGGATCACCCATAGGCGCAAACTTTACAACTGTAACCTCGGCTCCAGGTATAACTCCCATATCTAGAAAGTGTTGTCTTAATGCACCCATTCCTCCAACAGCCTTAATCAATGCACTCTGTCCTATTTTTAACTCTTTTAACGTCATGCATATTCCTCCCTAATCAGTCTAATTATATCCACATTATTTGTGTAGTCAATTATCGTACATCATATTTTTTAAATATTCGTTGACAGAATTCTGTCACTTGTTTACAATTGAACTGTTCACAAGTGAACATTAGGAGGGCATATGTTGACTATAGAAGAATTTTTACGTTTATCCAATCGATTGCGTGAATATTACGGCAAACAAATCAAAGATCGATTTTCAGAATACACGTTTTCCCCAAATGAAATTTCGATTCTGATTTTACTACAAAACAACACATCCATTACAACAAGCACACAGCTTCGTGTTGTACTCGGTGTTTCAAAAGCTTTGGTTTCTCGAAGTATAACAAGTTTGGAACAAAAGGGATTGATCACATTGAAGAAAGTTTCAGAAAACAGAAGGATTTCTTATATTGAATTAACGGAAGAAGCGATTCCTATATTAGCAAAAATCTCTATTGAGATTGATAAAATCAATCAAGTTTTATTCAAGGATATTCCTATAAAAGATATTCAATGTATGATTGATACAATGAATAAAATGAATGAAAAAATAGAAGGAGCAAAATAAAATGAAATTCACAACAGCGTCCGAAGTAGATTTAGGACATGAAAAAGTTGGTAAGTTACTCTTTATGTTGGCGGTTCCTGCCATCTTAAGTCAAATTGTTAACTTACTCTATAATGTAGTTGACCGCATGTACATTGGTCACATTCAAGATGTAGGGGCCATCGCCCTAACAGGCGTAGGCGTTTGTTTACCAATTATTATGATTGTATCCGCCTTTGCATGTTTAGTCGGTATGGGAGGTGCACCAAGAGCTAGTATATATATGGGTAAGCAAGATAATCCTACTGCCGAAAAAATCATGGGTAACTGTTTTATCGCATTGATTATAATTTCATTAACTCTAACTGTATGTTTATTAGCTTTTCAAACACCATTACTACAATTATTCCAGGCAAGTTCAAAAACAATTGTATATGCCAAACAATATATGGGTATTTATGCCTTAGGAACCATTTTTGTCCAAATGACACTCGGAATGAATGCCTTTATTTCTTGTCAGGGATTCTCTAAAACAAGTATGATGACCGTTTTAATTGGGGCTATCTTAAACATTATTTTAGACCCTATCTTTATCTTTGGATTCAATATGGGCGTAAAAGGGGCTGCACTAGCTACCATTATTTCGCAAGCTATCAGTGCAATCTGGGTCATTCATTTCTTGAGTGGTAAACAGACGGTTCTTAAGTTAAAAAAAGAAAATTTTAAAATCGTGCCAAGCCTATTATTTCCTAGTTTAGCTTTAGGTATTGCACCTTTTGTGATGCAGTCAACAGAAAGCTTGATTTCTTTATGTTTCAATATGCAACTATCTAAATTTAGTGGGGACGTTGCGATTGGAAGTATGACCATTCTAACGAGTGTTATGCAGTTTGCAATGATGCCAATACAAGGATTAACGCAAGGTGGACAACCCATCATCAGTTACAACTTTGGTGCTAAAAATGCTCAGCGCGTTAAAAAAGGCTTTTTACTTCAAACCCTATGTTGTTTCACATACGCAAGTATCATCTGGATTCTAGTGGAATTATTCCCTCAAGTATTTATTTCTATTTTCACAAACGATTCAGACTTGATGACAATGGCAAGCTGGGCCATTCGTATCTATATGGCATGCGTATTATTGATGGGACTTCAGATTTCTTGCCAGCAAACCTTCATTGCGTTTGGAAATGCCAAGATTTCCGTTTTCTTAGCTATCTTTAGAAAGATCATTGTCTTAATTCCATTGATTTTTATCTTACCAAACATCTTATCCGATCATATCTTTGCGGTATTTGTTGCAGAACCAATCGCAGACTTTATTGCGGTAAGCACAACAGTAACATTGTTTTTTAAAAACTTTAAAAAGATATTAGCACAAATGAGTTATGAAAAGTCATAACTCATTTTTTAGTATATTCAATAATTCTTCTTTCGTATTCTTTTCCGGATGATAAAAAGCGTATTTTAAACACATATTCAAAGCTTCTTGAATCTGTTTTCCTCTTAAATTTGTAGCTTCTATAATATCTTTTCCATTCAACGCAAGTTGAGATATACTCATACAACGATTTCTATTTTGGATGTAATACGCATAGAAAAGTTCTACATCTTTAGCTGATTTTTGCCCTAATTCAGAATGGGCCATCGCATCACAATAGCGAATTTGAAGCAAGTTCAACAAGTGTTCTTCATCCAAATGATATGTAACACGATACTTATAAATACAATCTAAATCACAGGTAAATTTATCGTCATGATGTAAGACATAGAATGGAATCCACTTTCTTTGTTCATTTGTAAGTTTAAAACGTCGACAAAGCTCTTTAGACAATTCACTTCCTACCTTCGCATGATGCTTAAAATGATCCTTTCCATTCGAATCAGTTGTCTTTACTTGTATTTTGCCTAGGTCGTGGAGTAATAACGCAAAGGCCAAAGTTTCATCATATGGTTTTAAATAGCACATCGCATCTAAAGTATGATGCAAGACATCGGTATAGTGATAGATTGAGTTTTGACTACACCTCAATGCCAAATCCAACTCATTAAATACAGGTTTTAAAAGAAGTGTCATATCTGCCAATACTTGTGGATTTGTTTCCATGATTTCTTTTAATTCATGTACGATTCTTTCTATAGATACATATTGAATCAAAGATGCATTTGTATCGATGGATTTTTTTACTGTTTCATCCATCGAAAAGCCTAGTTTTGCACAAAAACGATAGGCACGCAACATTCTTAGAGCATCTTCATTAAATCTTCGATCTGGATTACCCACACATCGAATGACTTTAGCTTTAAGATCGAATTGTCCTTTATAGGGATCAATCAAACCCCGACTTGGATGATAAGCCATCGCATTCACAGTAAAATCACGTCTTGATAAATCTTCTTCAATTGTTGAAACATATTTCACACTGTCCGGATGACGATGATCCTTGTATTCACTCTCTAAACGAAAGGTTGTAATTTCAACGGGTGAATTCGATAAAACCGTTACCGTTCCATGTTTGAGTCCTGTTCCCACACTTCGATCAAATAGATTTAATATCACTTCTGGCTTAGCACTTGTACAAATATCATAATCATGAATTGAGCGATCTAGTAAATCATCACGTACACATCCTCCTACCACATACGCTTCATATCCAATACCATTTATTTTTTGAATGATTTCTAATATATATTCAGGTAATTTCATACTTCTATTATATAAGAATCGGACAAATATATTCTACCTATTATTATGATAATATTTCGTGCTCATACATACTCTAGAAGGCATCAATTTTTAACAGAAAATATGTCAAAAAACTAATTCACTAAAAAATGCAGACTATTTTTTTTGAGCCTGCATATCTTTTCTGATTAATTCTTTGATATATCCCATTTTAGATTCGACTTCATCCAATTTCTTTATGATGTCTGCGTCCGTGTTGTAACTTAAACGAAGGCAAATCATTTTTGTATTAATCTTATTCGATTTGTTGTTAGCTCTAATCTTTGCTTCAGAAGCCACTTACAATTCCTCCTATTCGCTATACATAAATGCGAAACTATTACTTATTTTTTCTTTTCATTTAATAAAAAGGTGCTGAATTGCACCTTAATTACTTTGTAACCTTTACATATGTTGGAATTGTATCCGCCATAATTTTCTTGGCAAGTTCCATACTGCCAAACATGAATTCAAAACCTTTTCCATAACTTACAGGCGTACAAAAGTTTCCTAAATCTTGAATTGTTTGTTTATCATCATTGATCATATCTACAACTAAGAACCAGTGGCTAGGCTGATCCTTCACAATTCTTTCTTTCAAATAAATAGAAAGAATGTCTGGGTGAGAGTCACCAAATTCACAGATAGCTCTTTGAAGTTCTGTTACACTTGAAATAGGATCACGAAGCTTTAAACTATCACCTTTATGAATTGGATTTTCACTCACTTGTGAACCGCGATTTTTATCAAGTTCAACCAATAAGTTGCAGTCTAATAAAACATTCGCTCCAAATGGATCGATCACAATACCATGAATCTGATTTAATGCCATCTTCACAAATGGCATATATTGATTATATGTCATAACCAAGGAATGGATTTCACTATCTTGATCCCATTTTTTCAATTGATCCATACTTGAGAAGACAGGAAAGAAACTATCTCCCTTATCATTTTGAATCAAAGACAATTGGAATTGTGTATTTGGTTCAAAGACTAAGACGCCCTTTTCATTGCGAGAAGGATCTTTATCCCATTGTGCTGGAATCAGAAAATTAGTCGAAATAAACGCATCCAACAAGTTTCTAAACGCTGAATCTGTTTTTTCTCTATTAAATACAATTAATGTTTCTTGTAGTTTTTCATTTTTAAATTCATTTACCATAATTATTCCCCTGAAATTGTACACTTTTCAAATGCGATACTTGGACTTACAACCTGGTGATAACTCCAATCTAAATCGTTACCCACACTAATTACGTGTTTCATCATATTTAAGAAATTATTTGCGACGGTAACCAAAGTAACATTCTTATCTCTTTTACCATCCTTTACCCAGAAGCCTGAACATTGTAGTGAGAAGTTTGTAGAAACAAAATCAAGTCCAGCATGAAGACCTGCTAAATTTTGTACGACAAAGCCATCCTTAATTTTTGTACATAAATCCTCAAAGCTATCATTTCCAGGTACGATGTAACAATTCATTGGCTGTACACTTACGCTAGATGCATAGCCCGATTTAAAGCCATTTCCTGTACTATTTGTATGCATTCGATTGGCACTTCTTGTGTCATGAAGCATCATAACATATTTTCCGTGATCCACCAAAGTTTTTGAAGAAGTTGGACACCCCTCATCATCAAAATTGGCAATACTTAAACAATCCGTATTTTTTGGATTATCAATAATTGTGATTTGTTCAGAGAAAATTTGTTCATTAAACTTATCTTTTAAAGGTGAAATTCCCTTATACATTAATTCCCCATTAAATAAACCAGTAAAGGCGGCAAATAAAGATGTCATCGCATCCCTTTCAAAGATGACTGGACATGTACAACTTGGAATTGGTGTGGCCTTTAATTTATTTAAAGCCTTATCGCAAACACGAGAAACGAATGAATCTAAATCATATTGTTCAAAGTCATATACAACTTCAACTAAACTAGCATCCTTGACTTCTTCCTCTTCTTTAACGACAACACTGGCAACAATGTACTGCATTTCATCTGCATCTTGTACATCCATGCCTAAGCTATTCACAATACTGCGACTTCCACTACCTTGGCTATATCCTAAATATCCAACTTGAATGACACGTGGATCATAGGCTAGAATCTTAGCTTCTAAGCTTTGAAGAATATTCTTCACATATTCTGTACTAGCCATATTCCAAGTCACATCTTTTTTTACGTACTCAATTGGTTCTGGTTTTCTTAATGAATCGGTTTCTTCATTTGAAATAATATGTGCTTGTGCAATCAGTGACTTTAAAACAGTTTCACACATAGAATCATCTATTTCTTCCAATGCCATATTGGCCATTTTTCCATCTACAATTCCACGAATACTTGTACCTGTCACTTTACTGGATACTAAAGTGTCCATTTGGCCTTGAAACCAAGTCATTTCTTTTTCAACCGTTGTAGATTGATAGATTTCAAATTCCTGAATACCTAGGCCAAGTGCTTTCTCAATCCATACTTGTTTATTCATTGGCCGTACCTCCTACTGTAATTTGTGAAACACGAATGGCTGGCTGACCTACATCGGTAGGAATTGAACCAGAACTAGAGCCACACATACCTTGTCCACGCTCTAAGTTTTTACCAACGCGATCAATATTAAATAGGATATCCGCACCATTACCAATCAAAGAAGCCCCTTTTACTGGATACGAAATCTTGCCATCTTCAATTAAATAACCTTCTAATACGGCAAAGTTAAATTCTCCGGTTTGTGGATTTACACTTCCACCACCCATTTTCTTCGCATATAGTCCTCGCTTAATTCCTTCAAACATTTGGTCAAAATCATCATTTCCAGCCGCAATATATGTATTTGTCATACGTGAAGTTGGTTCAAATTTATAAGACTGACGACGCGAACTTGAAGTCGATTCAAGACCCATCCTTCGACCATTCAAGCGGTCTATCATATAACTCTTTAAAATACCATTCTCAATTAATACACGTTTTTGTTGGGGATTACCCTCATCATCGACGTTTTGTGAGCCCCACGCATTTGGAATTGTGCCATCATCAATAGCTGTAACTTTATCACTTGCGACTTTTTGACCTAATTTATTACAGAATACACTCTGATTTTTACTGACTGAACTTGCCTCTAGAGCATGTCCACAAGCTTCATGGAAAATAACACCGCCAAAGCCATTATCAATAATGACCGGCATTTTTCCCGATGGACAATCTTTCGCCTCTAATAATACTAATGCAATACGACTTGCTTCTTGTCCAATAGATTCTGGTGTTCTTTCTTCAAAGAATTCTAAGCCTTTACTTGCACCTGGTGCTTCATAACCAGATTGTAAGTTTTGGCCATCTTGGGCAAAAGAGGATACAGACATACGACAACGAATTCTTGTATCATGTACGAGTCTTCCTTCACTATTTGAAATCTGTACATTTTGACATACACTTGCCAACCCTACAGATACTTTTTGAATTTGATCTGAATATGCCTTTGCCGCATCACTTGCACGTATCATTAAGGAAACTTTCGTTTCTAATGAAGCTTTGACAGGATTTTCCTTGATTGGATGAAGATTTTCATGAGTTTCTTCAACCAAAGAGACAGATACGGATTTAGATTCTATGCCAAATCCTCCACGCAAATCATCCACTAAGGCATTTAATGATTCTTCATTTGTTTCATTTGTGTATCCATATACAGATTGCACACCTTTATATAGACGAATTCCAATACCAGCACGAATCAATACGTTTGTATCTTCTAATTTTCCATTTAACATGGATAAAGATTCGGTTGTACCTTCTTCTTCAAAGATTTCGGCAAAATCACAAGAAGAAGCCATACAACGCTCTAATAATTTTTCTAATTGTTCCTTCTTTAACATATTTTATCCCTCAATGCAATCTACAAATCGTTTTGTGATTAATTGAGGACGAGTAATAATAGATCCTACTACAACACTAAAGCATCCAAGTTCTAATACACGGCGTGCTTTTTCTGGTGTATCAATATTTCCTTCGGCAATCATTGGTACGTTTGATTGTTCTAAATATTTACGCATTAACTCAAAATCATTTGTTTCAACTTTGTCGCCCTTACTTTCTTCTGTATATCCAACTAATGTTGTTCCTACAAAATCAAAGCCTAATTGGGCTGCATGAAGACACTCTTCTAATGTAGAGCAGTCTGCCATTAATTTTTGTTCTGGATACTTAGCACGAATATCAGCATACAATTCATCTAAAGTTCTTCCATCTGGACGAACGCGACAAGTTGCATCTAAGGCAACGATTTCTGGATGTGCCCCTTCAATCAATTCATCGATTTCTTTCATTGTAGGTGTAATAAATACTGGGCAGTCCCCATATACTCGTTTAATAATTCCAATAACTGGTAAATCAACTTCTTTTTGAATTTCATTAATATCCTCTACAGTATTAGCACGAATACCTTTAGCGCCTCCCCATTTAGCCGCTCTAGCCATACGTCCCATAATAAATGATGAATGTAAAGGTTCATCTGGAAGTGCCTGACAAGATACGATTAAGTGTCCTTTTACTGATTCAATGTTATTCATGATTTAAATCTCCTTCTTCTTACTTAATATATAGGTAATTATACTACGTATATAAGTGTAAAAACACGAAATTATAAAAAATTAAAAAAAATTACTTGCAATCATTTTAAAGTGATGGTATATTTAATGGGCACTGAGCGAGACACAAAAGCTCAGTTGAAATAAATGCGCCCATAGCTCAACTGGATAGAGCGTTTGACTACGGATCAAAAGGTTGTGGGTTCGATTCCTGCTGGGCGCGCCATTTATTTTTTTCTAAAAATATCGGGATGTAGCACAGCTTGGTAGTGCACTTGATTTGGGATCAAGGGGTCGCAGGTTCAAATCCTGTCATCCCGACCATTATTTTATTTAATTCGGCTGGGTAGCTTAGTTGGCTAGAGCATCCGGTTCATACCCGGAAGGTCGTGAGTTCGAGTCTCACTCCAGCCACCAACGAGTTTAACTTGGACCCTTAGCTCAGTTGGTCAGAGCATCCGGCTCATAACCGGCGGGTCGTAGGTTCGAGTCCTACAGGGTCCACCAATTATACATATGCAGAAGTACCCAAGTGGCTGAAGGGTCCGGTCTTGAAAACCGGTAGGTCGTGCGAGCGGCGCCTGGGTTCGAATCCCAGCTTCTGCGCCATCTTAATTAATTCACATCGCGGGATAGAGCAGTCTGGTAGCTCGTCGGGCTCATAACCCGGAGGTCGTTGGTTCAAATCCTTCTCCCGCAACCATGTGGTCTCATAGCTCAGTTGGTAGAGCAAAGGACTGAAAATCCTTGTGTCGTTGGTTCGATTCCGACTGAGACCACCATTTGTCAAAGATTGCACCTAGCATTTGCCAGGTGCTTTTTTTATGCCTTATTTAAAGCATATTCTCACATTATGGTTATATTCCATATCTATATAAGTCACTAAAACAAGTGTTTTTCTAAACAAAATTCGCAAAAACTTCAAAAGTTTTCATTCCCTCTTCAGTCATAAAAATCAATTCATAAAAAGCTTTTGGACTTGGCACTTTTCCAGGAATAGCAAAATACTCACCCTCTTTTTTTTCAATTAATTTTGCAGATATCGATTCTTTTCTATATTTATTTCTTGTATATCTTAGCATATTCATTCCTCAAAATATGTATAAATTAGTTAATTAAACAAAGTAATCTACACATACTTTTTCCTTTCTGGTTTAAAATTTATCGGATTTTTTTAATCCACTATCAATAGCTCATATGTATTTGTAAAAGTAAATAATTGATAGTGTACTCTTACAGTTACTGGTTGAACCTCATTAACAATATCCTAATCATATATATACTCATGAGTCACCTTGTTACCATCTATATTCTCAGTATGATAAAACTCAATAGGTGTTTCCTCTAACTTTGTTCCAACCTTGATATTCACCGGCTCGTTGAATGAATGGAAGATTATATTACTTTCCACGTGTTTTCTATAGATTGCAATTGATAGGATCAAAGCCAGTAATATACAACCAATAATCATCACTTTCTTTTTCATAGGATTACCCACATAAAAGCGTTATAAGACTATGTAGAACAATTCCAACTACAATACCGATACCGATTCCAACAATCTTCTTAAAAGTTGAAACAACCCATAACCACACACTAGTAATTTCTTCCAGGAAATAGATTCCTGCTTTTCTTATTGCGTGATTTAATTATTCTATTTCTTATAATTTAAATAAACCGCATATACAATAATCACAACTGCCTGAACAATATATGTAATAAAAGTAATATTGCACATAAAACTTATGATTAAATCCTCTATAGCTGTTACAGCTAATATAATACCAATAGGGTGTTCATCTTTCTCTTTTAACCGTTTAATACCCCATCCAAACACTCCAAAATCAATGATATAAAAAATTAAATCTACGATATTATTCGAAAGTGCTATTTATACTGCAGATGTATTCATTGCAGGAATAATCATAGAACAAAGAAATAAAACTAAATAATGAGTGTATCTATTTGTATCATCCATAAAAATATCTCCTAAATTATTGGTACTAGTATCCGTCCTTATATCTTTACAGATTCTTTTAGGTTTAAATAAACTTCAGCATTTGTGGCTTCTGGATATGGCAACACAAATAGAATACCAATTCCACAACAAATCAAACCTAGAATGATCCATCCTAAAAATGATAAATCTAAGACAAATAAATCCATCTTTTGTCCAGTCGTCATTTGTTTGGATAATGAGAAAGCTTCATCTGTAGTAATATTAGGATTTTCTGCCAACAGATATGGAATCATAGAATATTCATAAGCCTTAATAAATCCAGGCACTATGAATAGGAATAGCCATAGTAATATTTTTAAATTCATCAAAAACATGATTTTTACTACATTTAAATAGTTGCCTTTAAAACCACTAAAGATTTCACCAAGCTCAGGATTTACATCATGGTTCTTAATAAAATATCTATTGTTTCCAACTACAATGACATTACCAATGAAGATAGAAAATAATAATCCTACAATAGATCCCATTGATAAAAAAGAGAGGATTGAAGAAAAAATACTTGGCAATACAACATCAGGTACAAAATCTTGTACTGTTTGAATAACAGTCACATAATCAGCACTCAATATTCCTGCAATCAGCGTAACCACAAACATCTTCCAATAGTTTCGTTTCATGATTTGTTTAGCTTGTTCTTTAAATTGTTGTCGATTCCACATATTATTTCACCTTACTTTCTTTATACGTCATTATACTTCTTCCATATATTTTGCCTTAAACGCAATACAACTTCTCTCTTTTCCAAACAAACCCTTTGCTTCCACACGCCCAAGACCATATGCCCAGAATGTAACAGTTTGACCTTCTTTAAAATCAAATTCTTTATTGTAATCAAGCACACAAACATAAGACTTATCATCAAAGATATTGATCATGTATCCTCTAAAATCTTTATCATCTACACGAGCTATGATTTTTCCTGTATATGTCAATTTCTTTCCATACCACTTAGAATGTGTAACCTCCAAATCCGATTGATCTGGTGATTGTGACTCCGCCTTAAAGGATGCTTCATCCACTTCACTACACTCCACTGAAATCGTACTTTCTAAGCCCTGATATTCAACAGTAACTTCTGAAGTCTTTCCTGCCTCCAATGTGACAGGATCTTTGACAGTCCATCCTTCCGTAATAAATTCTTTTGTACCATCCTCATAATAGGCCCATACACCAATCTTCGACTTATTATCTATAATTTCATTATCTTCTGCAAGACCAGTATATAAGGCTGTCATATTCTCTAGCTTTTCCTGACTAACCTCTACTTTTTCATTATTTGATGTTATATTCGAACATCCACAAACCAAGAATACACTTAGCAATGTCGCTGCATACTTCTTCATAGTTCTACCTTCTCTTTCTTTTTAACCATGGAAAATAATCAATATACAAACACTTATAATACCTGCAAGTACATATTGTTCGATTGGTTGTTTATGATATCCCAACAATCTTTATACTGATTTTATTTAAGCCTTAGATTCAAACCCGTTTCAGGATCTCCTCCAATAATCACTGTATACGATTTTCCATATTCAACAGGTATTGATAAAAGATCACTATGTGCATATGTATTACTACTGGTTGAGTCTATCAAAAATACTTCAACCTGAAATGTTGATAAATCAAAATTGTCCAAACATGTTATTTTATTATTAATAATACTATCCGTATAAACCTTGCCGACATCTAACAACTCGTCATCTTTTTCACGCAATCTACTTCCAATCCGCCATTGTCCATCAAAGTAGTATCTAGTTTCGACAAATTGAAGATTAGGAACTTCAAGCATATACTGAATGGTAATAGTATTGCGCTTGCAACCAGCCATATTGAAAGTGAGTAAGAGTATAAAAGCAAATAAAATAATTCTCTGTATTATTTTTATACTATAATTCAACATACAATTTATCTATTATCCCCTCTGTTTATCATTCATAATCATTACCTATACTTTCTTCGTAGCCAAATATAGAAAGCGAGTGCACAAATCACGATTATACCCGCAAGTCCATATTGCACTATTGCCTGTTTATCACCTAATACTCTTCCTAGAAATTGTGCAATTCCATAACTACATAATAAGCATAAAGCTACACACTTCATCCAAAAGCTAGATTCCTTCTTTTCTTTTGGAGTTGTATCTAACAAGTCTTCATCTAAATATTTTTGAAGATCTTCATTCATATCTTCCTGTAATCTTTGAATCCGATTTTTTTTCATATCATTATCTCCAAAACAATGTGGTTTTTAAATAAGATGCATGAAACGCAAATATTAAGAAGATGATCAACAATATGATTTCTCCATAATGGATATATTTTTCTTTGTATCTATGGTCATATAATGGTTTATCCAAATATACACGACCATCTACTTATACTAATAATTGAGAATGTACTAAAGCTTCTATTGTATTATGATCAAACTTAGAAATCTCAATTGCCTTTTCTTCCATTCTTAATGAAATATCGAATGATCTTGAATTTATTTATTAAAATGCTCATACGCATACACAAAAAATCCAATATCTGCAACACACATCATTGCTTGAAAATAATCGTGAATATAAAAGCCATAGATAGCTCCACCTGCAAGTAGAACAACTGTGGAAATGAGTCCCCATTTAGGAAAGCTCATCTGAAACACGAACTCCATCACAAGTACTATGATGCATATTACGCCTATCATCTGATTCATTCTCCTTTCTCGTTTTAAGAATTTGCTTAACCTCTTCTTCCGTCATTTCAACAGGAATCAACGGAATAAAAACATTCTTATTATTCTTTTTTCTCTGTCTCTTTTTCATAATCTTACTTTGCATATGGATATGTGTCTTCAAATTTATCGGCATATCGATTGTGCTTTTTATACTTGAAGAACATAACGACTAAGAAAACAACAGCTGCTACACCTAGTGCGTAAACTAACCAATCTAATGACATCATATACTATGTCCTCCTTTTCTAATTTCATATTAGCATAGTTGTAACCGTTTTCATACTGCTTTTATTTCATTTTCAATCAAACGTATCAAATGTTATTTTTTCTTCAAACTTGTTTATAACATATTACTTAAACAAGTTTGATTCACTTTTTAAAACAATCTATGTTTTAGACATCGATAATGTCAATTAAGATGATATGGTTAGCTTGAATGAAGGCTCGAATATGAACAAGAACATAATGGGGTATTTTAAATCTATCCAAGCATTTATCCGTAGTTTATTCTATAAACATGAGGAACAAACAAAACAAAATAAGTGTACACTCCAACAAGAAAAGTATTTAAAGATTGGTGCGAATATTTGTAATATTGGATTCAAATACAAATATGAATATGAAGATTGCAATGAATATATTTTTAATCATATATCTATAGTGGATT
>ENA-UOIZ01001884-UOIZ01001884.1-human-gut-metagenome-genome-assembly--contig:-P88-NODE-1884-length-15987-cov-10.126161_pt1 | contig 15987 bp, 8 predicted proteins | sample MGYA00242336_ERZ723883 | MGnify/ENA metagenome assembly ERZ723883 | reverse complement strand
TCGAATTGTATTTTTTTGACAGATTTTTCTTTGCTTAATATAAATTTAAAAATAAACTTTTAGAAAATCAGCATATTGCACATATTTGTCAAAGAAAATTCTACAACAATAAAGTCTTTATCAATTGCTATATTCTTAATCGGAATTAAAATATATTGCCTTATATGATAAAATGAGTTAATGAAATGCTAACATTGGAATTCGTATGGACTATTGTAAAACAGTGCTGATTGTAACCTTTGTTTTGCTCATATCCGAATAAGTCAGGAGGCATTTTTGATTGTTTCTAAAAAGATTATTGGCAGGAGTAATGACAGCTATGATGATTACAGGAATGTGTGCGGCTGATGTTTCGGCAGCGGAAAAGAAAACTGTAACAGATTATCAGGCATATGCTGCAAATCTGGATAAGTCGGCATATTCAGGTAATGATTTGGGGGCTTCTTACTCAAAAAAGGCAACTACCTTCAAGGTATGGTCGCCTAATGCGGCGTCTGTTCGTGTGAATATTTTTGAACACGGCAGTGATAATGAGGGAGATGCAGGTTCTATAATGTCAAGAGCCATGTCGCTTGACAAAACAACGGGCGTGTGGTCCGTTACAATTAACGGTGACCTGCTTAACAAATATTATACCTACTCGGTAACACACGGAAAAACTACCAAGGAAACAGCCGATGTCTATGCAAAGGCGTGCGGTGTGAACGGTCAACGCTCAATGGTTGTCGATTTAAGCACAACCAATCCCGATGGTTGGGAAAATGATAAGCATGTGCTTGTACAGAATCAGACTGATGCGTCGGTCTGGGAAATCTCTGTAGCAGACTTTTCATCATCCGAATCAAGCGGCGTGAGTGAGGCTAACCGTGGCAAGTACCTTGCTTTTACCGAAGAAGGTACAACAGTCAACGGTGTTCAGGGTGCGTCATCAACCTGCGTTGACTATCTGAAAAAGCTCGGCGTTAAGTATGTGCAGATTATGCCGTTCTATGATTTCGGTTCTGTTGACGAGAGCAAGAACATTATGGACCAGTACAACTGGGGCTACGATCCCGTCAACTACAACTGCCCCGAGGGTTCTTATTCATCAAATCCTAAAAAGGGTGAAGTGAGAATCAAGGAATGCAAGCAGATGATTCAGGCACTTCATAATGCCGGAATCGGTGTAATTATGGATGTTGTCTATAACCACACCTACACCTCTGATTCTTGGCTTCAGAGAACAGTTCCGAATTATTACTACAGAATGAACAATGACGGAACTTTCTCAAACGGTTCGGGCTGTTCAAACGATACAGCAAGCGAACATCTTATGTTCAGAAAGTATATGATTGATTCCGTTACATATTGGGCAAGCGAATATCACATTGACGGTTTCCGCTTTGACCTTATGGGACTTCATGATGTAACAACTATGAATTCAATTCGTACCGCACTTGACAATCTTTATGCAGATGGCAGCGGCAGTCAGATTCTTATGTACGGTGAGGCGTGGGATATGGCAACCAATTGTGACGAAGGCACAGTATTGGCAAGTCAGAAAAATCTCAAGCAGTTGAGCGACCGCATCGGTGCGTTTGATGATACAATCCGTGATGCAATCAAGGGCAGTACAGGCGGTACGGACGGTGCTTTTGTTCAGGAAGGTTCACGCAGAGCCAACCTGAAAACAGGTATAGCAGGTCAGAGTGACACAACAACAGGTTGGGCAAATGTTCCGTCACAATGCGTAACATATGCGTCATGTCACGATAACCTTTGTCTTTACGATAAGCTTGTCGGCTCTGTTTACGGTGCCGATGGTAAATATCGAAAAAGATATGAAGATCTTGTTGCAATGAACAAGCTTTCTGCTGCAATTGTTATTACTTCACAGGGTATTCCGTTCTCACTCGGCGGTGAAGAGTTTTGTCGCAGTAAAGACGGTGATGAAAACAGCTATGCGTCAAGCAGAAAAGAGAATATGCTTGACTGGGAAAATGTCGATCTCTATTCAGATGTAATTGAATATTACAGAGGCCTTTATAAAATCCGTGACGCTTTTGCGGCATTCTCGGATTCTACTGCTGCAACAGCCAACAGCCTTACATATCTTTCCGATGTTCCAAAGGGTGTTATGGGCTACACAATAAATAACACCGAGAGCGGAAAATGGAGTCAGATGTGCGTAATCTTCAACGGCTCCGATTCTGCACAGAATGTTACCGCAAAAGGCGACTGGGTTGTTCTTGCAGATAACAAGACAGCCGGACTTCGCAACATAAAGAATGTTACAAACAGCGTAAAGGTTGAGGCGCATTCAGCCGTTATTATGGTTGACACAAAGAGCTATGATTCTGCGGGGATTATGGATGATGAGGGCGCAGTTGTCATTGATTATTATGACAACAAAACCGAAAAACTCATCAAGTCACAGACGCTCACAGGCGAACTCGGCACAAGCTATGATTTGACAAATCTTGCGTCAACTCTTAATTATGATGTTAAGAAAACCGACGGTGAAATCAAAGGTGTGTTCACGGATCAGGTAGGTCATGCAAAGGTTTATGTTGAAGAATATGACGGCGAGATGTCAACGGTTACCGTAAAGTTTGTTGACGAAACAAATAATACGGAAATTGAAGATTCTTTTCTTGTAAAAAACAGAAAGGGCGAGCAGTATTATACTCCCGACCTTCCGTCAATTAAAAATTACAAGCTTGTTCTTGACGACCTCCCGACAAACGGTGCAGGCAAGCTTGATTCTGCAAGCAAGACCGTTACATACAAATATACCCGTGTAACTGATGATGAGGATAAGACTGTTTGCAGAGTCAATGCCATTTATATGGATGATTCGGGAAAAATTCTTGATACAAAGACAATCACAGGTGTTGAAGGACAGGCTTATTCACTCTCTCAAAATACATATGAGGAAAAAGATCTTGTAAGCGTTCCCGAAAAGGCAAACGGAACATTTAAATCGGGCGAAATCAATGTAGTGTTCAGCTACTCATCAAACCCCGATCCGCTCAAGCAGATGCTTCCGTTTGTGTATGTCGGCACCGGTCTTATAATTGCTCTGTGTGCGGCGTCGGTTATTTATTCTTCAAACAAGCGTAAAAAACGCATTATGGCGGAGCTTGACATTGAAGAGGATTAATTAAAGGTAGTTATTTCCGTATGCTGACGGAATAGATTATAAAAATTAATAAGGAGGAATATTATCTATGAGAACTACGAAGAAAATTGTTTCTGCAGTTCTTGCAGCGTGCATGCTTGCCTCAACAGCAGTTGTGTCAAGCTTTGCCGCAACAGCCGATGACAGTTCGGCAGTTTCAAGCGACTACGCAAGAGACAATTCTTACACAAAGGCTGCTGAAGATATTGACGCTCAGTATGCTTACTCCGGCAATGATCTTGGTGTTACTTACACAAAAGATGCTACAACATTCAAGGTTTGGTCACCGACAGCAACCGGTGTTAAGCTCAATATCTTTACAAAAGGTTCGGATGACGAGCAGGGTGCATCTAAAGTTGCCAACTACACACTTGAAAAAATGCTCGTTGAAGGTGAGTGGAACGGTGTTTGGACGATTACACTCGTCGGCAACTGGAAGGATTATTATTACACATACTCAGTCACAACAACAGACACAACACACATCGGTTCAGATGCAACAAAGACTTATGAAACACAGGATGTATACTCAACGGCAACAGGCGTAAACGGCAAGCGCTCAATGATTGTTGACCTTGACGAGACAGATCCTGAAGGCTGGTCAAACGACAGCCATGTTCTTCTTGACAAGTCAACACAGTCATCAGTATGGGAACTCCATATCAAAGATTTTTCTTATGACAAGGCTTCGGGCGTAAGCGACGCTAACAGAGGTAAGTACCTTGCTTTTACGGAATCAGGTACAACTCTTAACGGCGAGGGCAAGGTTTCAACCTGTATTGATTACCTCAAGGAACTCGGTGTAACAACAGTACAGCTTAACCCGTTCTATGACTTCCAGTCAGTAAATGAGGCAGGCGATGATTCTCAGTTTAACTGGGGTTATGACCCACAGAACTACAATGTTCCGGAGGGCTCGTATTCTTCAAATCCGTATGACGGTAAAGTAAGAATCAAAGAGTGCAAGGAAATGATCAAGGCTCTCCATGACGCCGGCATTTCTGTTGTAATGGATGTTGTTTACAACCATACTTATTCAACTGATTCATGCTTCCAGTACACAGTTCCTAACTACTACTACAGAATGAAAACAACAGGTGCATTCTCAGACGGTTCGGGTTGCGGCAACGAAGGTGCAACAGAGCGTGCAATGTACAGACAGTATGTTATTGATTCACTCAAGTATTGGGTAAACGAATACCATGTTGACGGCTTCCGTTTTGACCTTATGGGTCTTATGGATGTTGAAACAATGAATATGGCAAGAGAAGCGCTTGACCAAATTGACCCACGAATCACAATGTGGGGTGAAGGCTGGGCAGGCGGTGACTCCTACCACCCGACTAACACTTGCTCAGGCACAAAATTCTATCCTGCAACACAGGCTAATGCGTCAAGACTCAGCGACAGAATCGCTATTTTCAATGACGGCATCCGTGACGGTATAAAGGGAAGTGCAATGGAAATCAACGATGTTGGTTTTATACAGGGCTCAAAGTCATCCGCAAAGGGTGTAAGCTACGGTGTTCGTGCCAACAGCTCAGGTACATACAAGTGGAAGGCTCAGGCTCCTTCACAGTGCGTAACCTATGATGCGTGTCACGATAACGCAACACTTTATGATCAGATTATTGCGTCAACAGGTCTGGCAGACTACGGAGAGAGAAATTCCGAGGCTGTTAAGATGAACAGGCTTGCAAGTGCAATTATCTACACATCACAGGGTATTTCATTCACACTTGCCGGTGAAGAAATGGCTCGTTCAAAAGACGGTGACACAAACAGCTACAAGTCGGCAGCCGACCTTAATATGATTAAATGGCAGAATGTTGTTGACTATGCCGATGTAGTTTCTTACTACAAGGGTATGATGCAGATTAAGTCAGCATTCTCGCCTCTCACAGCTATGGATAATTCATATGCTGACAAATACACATTCACAAAAAAGGTTTCTGCTTCAACAAATCAGATTTCATTCACAATTCAGAACGATGTTGAGGGTGAATGGAACAAGATGGCTGTTATTTATAACAATGCAACCACAGCTGCAGATGTAACCCTTTCGGATACATCCGTAACAGATTGGGTTGTTATCGCTAACGGTGAAACAGCAGGTCTTGACTCACTCGGCGAGGTGACAGGCTCAACATTCACAGTTCCTGCTCGTTCGGCTATCGTAGCTGTTGACAAGGCAGGCTATGAGTCAGCAGGCATCAAATCTTCAAACGGTAAGGTTAAGGTTAACTATGTTTACGAAGCAACAGGCGAAAAGCTTGAAGATTCTGTAATCCTTCAGGGTTCTGTAGGCTCAGGTTATGTAACTGTTCCGAGTGCAGTTGTTCCCGATACATACATCGTAAGTCGTATTGGCGGAAATGCAGAAGGCAAATATACTTCCGATATGCAGGAGGTTACATACTACTACACAGACTACATTCCTGAATCACTCAAGAACGCTGACTTTAACGGTGACGGTGAAGTTAATGTAATTGACGCTACACTTCTTCAGAAGTATATTGTAAAGCTTGAAACTCCTACAGTTGATGAATCAGTTCTTGACCTAAACTATGACGGTACTTTCAACGTTGAAGATTCAACAATGATAATGAAGTATGTTGTTGGAATTCCTGTATCTTCCGGTAAAGTAACAGTAAACTACTACTACACAGACGCTGACGGAAAACAGCAGAAGCTTACTGATTCAATCGTATTCGCAGGCAGAGCAGGCAGCACATATAAGTCAACTGCATTCAAGGTTGTTGGCTACGCTGTTGATCCGAACAGAATGCCGGAAAATCAGTCGGGCTTAATTCCTTACGGTGAGGCTGAGGTAAACTACTACTACATCGCTTCAAGCCTTGACATCACACTTCACGTAAAGCACAACGGTTCACTTACATGGACGCCATATCTCTGGATATGGGGTTCAGACCTCAAGGGCAAAGACTCAGGCAACTTTATGTCAGAGTGGCCGGGTGATCCTATGACTGAAGGTGAAAACGGTTGGTTTGATTACAGCTTCACATATAAGGGAGCAGGTACATACAATGTAATTGTATCCGATAACGCTACTAACCAAACAATTGACTACAAGGGCTTTGTAGATAACGAAATGTGGATTGTAATTGATGACTCTGCTGTTATGGGCAGTACATACCTTACATTCTACACAGATAACCCTGATACTAACCCCAACGCTCCAATCGCTGAGCAGGTTACACTCGGTTAATCTTAAATCACAAACACAAATTGCAAAAGAGGGCTGACCTTAAACGGTCAGCCCTTTTAATCGCTAAAAAAGGTTATTATTGCTCTGTAACGGAAAACTCCCCGACAGTTTATAAAACTGTCGGGGAGTCATTGGTTTATCAGTTGTTGTTCATTCTGTAGCAGAGAGTCATAAGGCTGTCGCTGAGATGAACATTCTCTACCATAGTATCATTATAACGAGCATTTATATCATAGTGGCTGAAATTCCAGTAATTCTTGATTCCGTGTGAATATAGCTTATCGAGAACATTTTCAACACAAACACGGGGAATGCACAAAAACGCTGTGTCAATATGATTTTTATTACAAAAATCATCGAGTTCACTTTCGTTTTTAACTGTAATTCCGTTGAGCTTTGAACCGACTTTTTGTTCGTTGCTATCAAAACAAGCGATAAGCTCAAAGCCGAGTTTTTCAAAATTCATATGCATTGCAACGGCCTTACCAAGATTACCCGCACCGATAAGAATGGCCTTGTAATCGTTGTTAAGTCCCAGAATGTTCTTGATTTCCTCTTTCAGCTGACTTACGCTGTAACCGTAACCCTGCTGACCGAATCCGCCGAAGCAGTTAAGATCCTGTCTTACCTGTGAGGCGGTCACATTCATAATTTGTGCAAGCTTAGTTGAAGAAATTTTGTCAATGTTCTGGTCATTCAGTTCTGATAAAAAGCGGTAATATCTTGGCAAACGCCTGATAACCGACATTGAAATACTGTCATTCTTAGACATTACTCACTATGCTCCTTTAACTTTAAAATCAGAGAGATGCTGCAAGGCGCTCGTCAATAGCCTTGAGAAATTCTTCTGTGTTTACTTTCTTTTTGTTCTCAAGTGCCGAGATAGCGTAGAGATCGCCTGTCATAACGCCGTCCTCAATTGTCTTGATTGTTGCTGCCTCAAGCTTGTCTGCAAACTTCATAAGATCGTCAAGACCGTCAAGCTCGCCTCTTTTGCGGAGAGCGCCTGTCCATGCAAACAATGTTGCAACAGAGTTTGTGGAAGTTTCTTCGCCCTTGAGATACTTGTAGTAGTGGCGCTGAACTGTGCCGTGAGCAGCCTCGTATTCATAGATGCCGTCGGGAGAAACAAGCACGCTTGTCATCATTGCGAGCGAACCGAATGCAGTTGCAATCATATCACTCATAACATCGCCGTCATAGTTCTTACAAGCCCACATATAGCCGCCTTCACTTCTGATAACTCTTGCAACAGCGTCATCAATAAGTGTGTAGAAATATGTAATACCTGCGTTCTCAAACTTCTCTTTGTACTCATTCTCAAAGATTTCGTTGAATATGTCCTTGAATCTGTGGTCATAAATTTTGCTGATTGTATCCTTTGTAGCAAACCAAACATCAAGCTTCTGATCAAGTGCATAGTTAAAGCATGAACGGGCAAATGATGAGATACTCTTGTCAATGTTGTGCATACCCTGAATAATACCGTCAGTCTTGAAGTCAAAGATTGTGCTTCTTTCCTCGGTACCGTCAGGCTTTGTAACGCAAAGCTCTGCCTTGCTTCCTGCCTCAACCTTCATCTCTGTGTTCTTATAAACATCACCGTATGCGTGACGGGCAATGCAGATTGGCTTTTTCCATGTAGGAATGTAGGGGACAATGCCCTTAACAAGAATCGGGCTTCTGAATACCGTACCGTCAAGGATAGCACGAATTGTACCGTTAGGTGATTTCCACATACTCTTGAGGTTGTACTCTGTCATTCTTGCGGCATTAGGTGTGATTGTGGCACACTTAACGGCAACACCGTATTTCTTTGTTGCGTTGGCGCTGTCAACTGTAACCTGATCGTCTGTCTCGTTTCTGTGCTCAAGACCGAGGTCATAATATTCTGTTTTGAGGTCAACATAAGGTGTGATAAGAATGTCTTTAATCTGTTTCCAGATGACTCTTGTCATCTCGTCGCCGTCCATCTCAACGAGAGGAGTGACCATTTTAATTTTTTCCATATCAGCTGTTCTCCTTTGTGTAGTCAAGCAGACCGCCTGCAATGATAATGTTTCTTGTTCTGTCTGAAAGCTCACAGTCAGCAACAATTGTGTCGCCTGTTGTCTTGTTTACAACAGTAACCTGCTTGCCGTTTGCAATTTCGTCCTTAACATTCGGGAGTTCAAGCATATCGCCAAGCTTGATTTTATCATAATCTTCTGCGTTTACAAATGTAAGCGGAAGAATACCTGCATTGATAAGGTTGCTCTTGTGAATTCTTGCAAAGCTCTTTACGAGTACAGCCTTAACACCGAGGAAAAGGGGAGCGAGAGCCGCATGCTCACGGGATGAACCCTGACCGTAGTTTTCACCGCCGACAATAATGCTCTTGCCGAGTGTCTTTGCACGGGTTGGGAATTCCTTGTCACATACTGTAAAGCAATGCTCTGAAATTTTCGGAATATTTGAACGGAGCGGAAGAATCTTTGCACCTGCAGGCATAATATGGTCGGTTGTAATGTTGTCGCCGACCTTGAGTGAACAAGACGCCTCGATAGAATCTGTGAGCGGATGAGTTTCGGGATAGCTCTTGATGTTAGGACCACGGAGAATTTCTACGCTGTCCATTTCTTCAACAGGAGCGGGATCAATAACCATATTGTCATTGATGAGGAATTTTTCGGGCATTTCAATCTCAGCAGCCGCACCAAGACATCTCGGGTCTGTAAATACGCCGTTGATTGCTGAAACTGCTGCAGTTTCGGGAGATACAAGATAAATCTGACCGTCTGCCGTTCCGCTTCTGCCTTCAAAGTTACGGTTGAATGTTCTGAGTGAGATACCGCCGCTGTTAGGTGACTGACCCATACCGATACAAGGACCGCAGGCACTTTCAAGGATTCTTGCACCTGCTGCAATCATGTCGCCGAGTGCGCCGTTGAGAGCGAGCATATTGAATACCTGCTTTGAACCCGGAGCAATTGCGAGCGATACATTGTCTGCAACCTTTTTGCCCTTGAGAATGTGAGCAACTCTCATAAGGTCAAGGTAGCTTGAGTTTGTACATGAACCGATACAAACCTGATCAATCTTCTTGCCCTCAAGCTCTTTGATTGGCTTAACATTGTCAGGTGAATGCGGACAGGCTGCAAGCGGTTCAAGCTCTGAAAGGTTGATTTCGATAACCTCATCATAAACTGCATCGTCATCAGCTTTGAGTTCTGTATAATCTTCCTCACGGCCCTGAGCCTTGAGGAACTTTCTTGTTGTTTCATCAGACGGGAATACAGAAGTTGTAGCACCAAGCTCTGCACCCATATTTGTGATTGTTGCTCTTTCAGGAACTGTAAGTGTGGCAACACCCTCGCCACCGTATTCAACAATCTTGCCGACGCCGCCCTTAACGCTCATAACACGAAGAACTGCGAGAATAATATCTTTTGCAGAAACCCACGGACTGAGTTTGCCCGTAAGATTAACTCTTACCATTTTCGGCATAGTAATATAGTATGCGCCGCCGCCCATTGCAACAGCAACATCAAGACCGCCTGCACCGATTGCAAGCATACCGATACCGCCACCCGTCGGAGTGTGGCTGTCAGAACCGATTAAAGTCTTTCCCGGTTTACCGAATCTTTCAAGGTGAACCTGGTGACAAATGCCGTTGCCGGGTCTTGAAAAATAGATACCGTGTTTTTTACAAACAGACTGAATGAATCTGTGGTCATCGGCGTTTTCAAAACCTGTCTGAAGTGTGTTGTGGTCAATGTAAGCAACGCTTTTTTCTGTTTTTACTCTCGGAATGCCCATAGCCTCATATTCGATATAAGCCATAGTGCCTGTTGCATCCTGAGTAAGAGTCTGGTCGATTTTAAGACCGATATCACTGCCAACGGTCATTTCTCCGCAGACAAGATGATTCTTGATGATTTTCTGCGCAATCGTGTAGCCCATAATATTACCTCCTAAAAATTAATGCCTATCATAATTCAGGTCCTGCGAAAAAAATGCAAAACACTATGTTAATTATATAACAATCTTGAGATATTGTAAAGAAAAATTCACACGAAATGAGCAAAAATCGTTATTTTTTCACTAAAAAATATTTTTTGCGGTTTTCTATCGGAAAAATGTTCAAAAAGTGTCGGATATTAGCATAAAAGGTGATGAAAAATATAAATTGAATTTTAGCTTTTATAGTGTTATAATGCTTGATGTATGCAATAAGATTTAAGTGATTTTAGCAAAACGAGGTATTTTTATGGATGTAAGAGAGAATTTAAGAAATATTGCAATTATCGCCCATGTTGACCACGGCAAAACTACTCTGGTTGACCAGCTTTTGAAGCAGAGCGGTGTTTTCAGAGCAAATGAAAATGTAGAAGAAAGAGTAATGGACTCTAATGACCTTGAGCGTGAAAGAGGTATCACAATCCTTTCAAAGCCGACAGCCGTAATGTACAACGGCATCAAAATTAACATTGTTGACACCCCCGGTCATGCCGATTTCGGCGGTGAGGTTGAGCGTATTCTCCAGATGGTTGACGGTGTTGTATTGCTTGTTGACGCATTTGAGGGTTGTATGCCGCAGACAAGATTTGTTCTTAAAAAGGCACTCGGCCTCGGCAAAAAGCCGCTTGTTGTTCTTAACAAAATCGACCGTCCCGGTGCAAGACCCGAGGAGGTTGTTGACGAGGTTCTCGACCTCTTTATCGAACTCGGTGCCGACGAAGATCAGCTTGAATTCCCTGTAATTTATGCGTCTGCCCGTGACGGCTATGCATCAGAGGATTATCATGAACCCGGTACGGATATGAAACCTCTCTTTGATGCAATTGTAAAAGAAATCCCTGCTCCTCAGGGTGATATGAACGGGGGACTTCAGCTCCTTATTTCAAACATTGACTCTGATAAGTTTGTCGGCAGAATCGGTGTAGGCCGTGTTGAAAGAGGTACTGCAAAGAACGGAGAGGCTGCCGTTCTCTGTCACACAGACGGTACAACTCAGAATGTAAGAATTGCAAAGCTCTATCAGTTTGAAGGACTTAAAAGAGTTGAATGTGACACTGCAACAGTTGGTGACATCGTTTGCGTAAGCGGTGTTCAGGATATCAATATCGGTGAAACAATCTGTTCAAACGATTGTGTTGAGCCGCTTCCGTTCGTAAAGATTGACGAGCCTACGGTTTCAATGAACTTTATCGTAAACAACTCACCGTTTGCAGGCAGAGAGGGTAAGTATGTAACCTCCCGTAACCTCCGTGACAGACTTTTCAAGGAAATTGAAACAAATGTTGCACTCCGTGTTGAAGAAACAGACAGCGCCGATACATTCAAGGTATCGGGCAGAGGTGAACTCCACCTTTCAATCCTTATCGAAACAATGCGCCGTCAGAATTATGAATTTCAGGTTTCCCGTCCGCAGGTTATTACAAAGATGATTGACGGCAAGCTTCATGAGCCTATGGAGTTTCTTATCATCGAAGTTCCCGACACATATGTCGGTCCTGTAATGGAAAAGCTCGGTTCAAGAAAAGGTGAGCTTATCAATATGGGTACTCGTGAAGGCGGTGTTACTCACATTGAATTCAGGATCCCGTCAAGAGGTCTTATGGGTTATCGCCCCGAATTTCTTACAGATACAAACGGTAACGGTATTATGAACCATGTATTTGACGGTTATGAGCCATACAAGGGTGAAATCGTAACCCGCCATCAGGGTTCACTCATCGCTTTTGAAACAGGCGAAACTGTAACCTACGGTCTTTATGCCGCTCAGGAAAGAGGCAGACTCTTTATCGGACCCGGTGTTCCTGTTTATGAGGGTATGATTGTAGGTGCAAGTCCTAAGTCTGAGGATATCACAGTTAATGTCTGCAAGAAAAAGCACATCACAAACACCCGTGCATCGGGTTCTGATGACGCCCTCAAGCTTACACCTCCGACAATTATGTCGCTTGAACAGTGCCTTGAATTCATTGCTGATGATGAGCTTGTTGAGGTTACTCCCGAAAATATCCGTATGCGTAAGCGTATTCTTTCAAAAGAACAGCGTATGAAACAGGCATTCCGTAAGAAATAATTAAAATAATGAGTTATGTAATTCTTGACCTTGAATGGAACGGTTCATACAGCAAGGTTCTGCACAAATTTGTCAATGAAATAATTGAAATCGGTGCGGTTAAGCTTGATGATGAACTGAATGTATGCGACACCTTTACAATGCTTGTTGCTCCGAAAATCGGCAAAAAGCTATGCAGTAAGGTAAAACAGCTTACTAAAATAACAAATGAAGAGTTGAAGGACGAGGGCGTCAGCTTTATCAAAGCAATCAGCCTGTTCTCGGATTTTCTGGGTGACGGTGTGCTTATGACATGGAGCGACTCCGACCTTCATGCTCTTATCGAAAACTACAGCTACTACACGGGCAGAACCAGACTTCCGTTTCTCTCACGCTATTGCAATCTGCAAAGCTATTGTGAAGATTGTCTTGATTTGCACGATTCATCCTGTCAGCTGGGACTCGGTGCCTGTGCCGAAATGGCAGGTGTTGATTTTTCGGAAGATGATCAGCACAGGGCTCTTGCCGATGTGTACCTGACATTGGAATGTATGAAGGCTTTTTACGGTAAGTATCCGTTAAAGCCATACATTAAGGATGCTGTTTGTGACGAATTCTATGACAGACTGCTGTTCAAAAATCATTTTGTTACAGACATCAACAGTCCCGATGTTGACAAAAGCGTTATGTTTTTCGATTGTGAAGATTGCGGAAAACCGCTTGTTCAGCTTTCAAAGTGGCGACTTCATAACAAAAGCTTTACCGCCGAATTTTCATGCAAATATTGCAGAAAGAAGTTCAACGGCAGAGTATCCTTCAAAAAAAAGTTTGACGAAGTTTCGGTAAAGAAAAAGCTTAACGAAAAGGTTGAAAAGAAGCCCGAAACAAAAGAACAGGTCAACACCGTTTCGGCAAACTGAGTGCCTTTTGTATATGGAGTTATTTCTATGATTATAAAATTCTTTGATAAACTTCATTATAAACTTTCTTTATCCGAAGAACACATAAATGATATAATTAAAAGTAATTCTAAGTATGGTGCTGACATTAAGAGAGAGGATTACTCCTATGATGTAAAATTTACGGATAAGGGTTTTAAAATGAAGTTTGTACCGGCTAAAAATTACGGTGGAATTTATAGCCTGAGTCCGATTTTTTCAGGTAAGATAGAGGAAGATTGTGGATATTCTGATTTAACAATCAGAATGTTTCCAAATCCAATAATGGCTGTTGGTTTAGCAATCTTTTTGTATTTCTTCTTGATCGGTATTCATTTTATTTCGGTTGCAGGAATTTTGGGATTTCCAACTATAATTGTAGCTATTCTGACTTTATTCCTTTGCGTAATCATAAAAATCACAAATACTCAATTTAAAAATATGAAAAGTATTCTTGATGAATTATTTCGTTATTATCAAATTTAGGATAACTGATATTTAAAATTGTTATTATCTTAAACATTATATAGGGCAGAGCGTTTTGTTCTGCCCTTTTTTCGTGAATACAGATGATTGTGTCGTACTCCTCACAACGCACACCGAATTTTCACATACTATTTTCTTGCTTTCAACATTAATTCAGCCGTATTTCATATACTTTTCACTTTGGGGCTTTATTATATCTACAACATCAAAAAACAACACCGACATTCGATGAAGTCTTTTGAAAATATAACTTTTAATCGGAGGTACAGTTATGAACGATAACTTTGAAAACAATAAAAACGGTTATGACGGTTATTCGTCAGATAATAATACTGCTGACAACAGCTATCATGATATTCATTCATCATCAGATTCACAGTCTGCATCAACTGCAGAAAATACAGAAAGCTCTTATGAATGGAACACAAATTCAACATCAAGTGTAAATTCGGGTGAGTACCGACATTCGTATATAAACGGTAACAACGAGAATGCGTCACACAACCCTAACCGTTATGAAAATGCTTATTCTTCAAACACAGCATCGGGTACATCTTCACAGAACTACTCATCGGATTCATACGGTTCACAGTATTCTTCAAACCCATATTCTTCACAGCAGACTAACAACTATTCATACGGCGATCCGTCACAGAATCCATACGGCTCACAGTCGGGTTCACCGTATGCAAATCAACAGTATTCCGCACCAAAGGCTAAGAAAGTAAAAGTTAAAAAGCCTAAAAAGCCGAAGAAACCAGCATCAAAGGGTTTTGTAGCCGCAATGCTTGTAGCTGCAATCATTCTCGGTGGCGGTGCAGGATTCGGCGGCAGTATGCTTGCATCATCACTTAACAACCACTCATCTTCAAGTGTAAACATCAAGCAGGCATCCGCAAACAGCACATCAACCACAAGCAATGCAGCTCTCAGCGGAACAACTTCCGAAATTGTTAAGAAAACAGCTGACAGCGTAGTTGAAATTGCTACCGAAAGCGTTGTAACAGGCGGATTTGCTCAGCAGTATGTTCAGCAGGGTGCAGGTTCAGGTGTTATCATTTCCGAGGACGGTTACATCATCACAAACTACCATGTAATCGAAGGTGCGGAGAATATCACGGTAACACTCCGTGACGGTGCAACTTCATACAAGGCTAAGATAATCGGCAGTGATGAGGACAACGATATCGCACTTCTTAAAGTAGATGCAACAGGTCTTTCAGCCGCAACAATGGGCAACAGCTCAGATCTTGCAGTAGGCGACTATGTTGTTGCAATCGGTAATCCGCTCGGACAGCTCGGCGGTACAGTAACAGACGGTATTATCAGCGCACTTGCCCGTCAGGTAACGGTTGAGGGTAAGAGTATGACGCTTCTCCAGCACAACGCTCAGATCAGCCCCGGTAACTCAGGCGGCGGACTCTTTAACTCAAACGGTGAGCTTATCGGTATTGTAAACGCAAAGGACAGTGCAACAGAGGTTGAAGGTATTGCATTTGCTATTCCGATTAACAATGTTCTTGATATAATTGACGATCTCAAAACATACGGTTATGTAAAGGGCAAGGTTGACCTTGGTATGGAGCTTACAGATATCACATCCGACGATTCCGCATTCTACTACGGACTCAGCAACACAGGCTGTTATGTTCTTTCGGTAACAAGCGGTTCTAATGCAGAAAAAGCAGGATTTATGAGAGGCGATATGATTACCGCAGTAAACGGTACAAGTGTTTCTTCAAAATCAGACATTGAAACAGCCCTCAAGGATTCAAAGGTGGGAGACACTGTGACTTTTACCGTTACAAGAAGAGGTAAGACTGCAAATCTCAAGCTCACTCTTGCAGAATATTCACCGAGTGGCAGTTCTTCAACAGGCAATTCAAAAACACAGAATAAGTCGTCACAATCACAGGGCAAAAGTTCCGATAACAGTGACAGCGACTCAATCTGGAACTATATGTTCGGTCAATAACAGCCAACAAGCTTTTTAGCTTTTTATATAAATATTCATACAGCCAAAGCTGTAGACAAAAACTTTCTCTTAACGAACAAAGCTCCGTAACCGCACGGAGCTTTGTTCATTTTTGCTTAATATTCAATAAAAGAAAAAAGAACCGTGCCA
>ENA-UOIZ01001882-UOIZ01001882.1-human-gut-metagenome-genome-assembly--contig:-P88-NODE-1882-length-15992-cov-49.136161_pt1 | contig 15992 bp, 9 predicted proteins | sample MGYA00242336_ERZ723883 | MGnify/ENA metagenome assembly ERZ723883 | reverse complement strand
CGTCCTTGTCGGACGAGCTCCAGCTCACGGACGCGCCCTTCGGATCGGTCGTGGCGGTCAACTGCTTCGTGGCCACGCCATCGGACAGGTCCACGCTGTAATCCGACTGATCAATCCTCACAGACTTGGTTTCGACCGGAGGCTCTTCGCCGCCGATGTTGGCCATCTTCACGCTGAACATGTCGTCATCGGACTTCTCGAAGGAGTTATTCACCTGAGAACCGGTGTCCGGCAGGTCAGCATTGTCGTTCATTGCCAGATCGTACGGCAGGGAATCCATGGCGGACAGACCGAAGGTGGCTGCCAGCTCGATGCCGATACCGTTCGAGGCAATGCGGTCAGCGGTGGTGCCGATCTCTTCCAGCGGGATGGCGATCTCGTAGTGATCATCCATCTGAGCGGAATTGTGGCCCTTCTCGTTGAAGTTGACCCACTTGGCCTTGTTCTGGTTCTCGGCCTTCATATCGCCGATGAAACGACCGTTGTTTTCACCCCAGCCACCGTCGATGCCGATGACATCCTTGCTTAGAATGCCATTGCCATAGCCGAACTTGATGTTCGACTTCTTGGTGTTGGTGGCGGCGTTAGCAGCCGGACCATACGCAGCCTTGGAGTTCAGACCAGTCTCGTCGCCCTTGTAGATCCACGGACCGTTGGAGCCGTTGGTGGAGATGGTCACCACATTGTTGAGCTTCTGCTCGCCGCCCCAAGTGATGTTGGATGCCCACAGGGAACCGCCGGTCTGCAGACCGCCGTTGTTGCCGATGCGGGTGCTGTCATCCTTGGTGTCGATGGCGATGTGGAACGGCAGATTCTGGGTCTGCCACAGGTGGCCTTGGCTCAGGGGGTAGTCGTCGCCAGTGTCGACGACATCCTGCACGTTAGTCATTTCCCACATGAGGTAGAGGTTGTCGTCATCGTAGGCGCCATACAACGCATACAGATCGATCGGAACCTCATACATGGAATTCGGGCGGTACACGCGCGGGTCGTCGTTGGCGGCGCCCTGCGCGATCAGCATGGAGCTGTCCCAGTCAGCGATGCTCGCGTTCTTTCCGGCGTTGAAGTTGATGGTCTTCTTGACGCCCATGCCCACCTTGTTGGTACTGTACTGCGCGGCAAGGTTCTGCTTCGGGACCTCCACTTTCTTCACGGTCACGGAAGCGCTCAGCGCCTGACCCTTCTTGACCTTCTTGCCATCCTTGGCCGCGGTGCCGGTCACCTTGACGGTAGCGGTCTCGCCAACGGAAAGAGTGTTACCAACGGAAATGACCTTTCCGTCAGTGAAGGAGCCGTTCTCGCCCTCGGTGGTGGTGTACTTCAGATTGTCGGCATCCTGCGCGCGCAACGTGACCTTGACATTGTCGGAGGAGAATTCCTTGGAAGCCGCTTCCACGGACACGTTCGGATCGGATTCGCCCTTCACGTAGAAGACGCTGACCGCGCCGCCCTTGGCGGTACCGGAAACGATCTTATGGTTGGAGACCACAATCTGACCACCATTGACCTCATCCGGGTAGGTGCCATCGTCAAGCGTGGTGTCCATGCCGGAAAGGCTCTTGTCGCCGCCCATGTTGGCAATGACCACACCATCGTTCTGGATGCCGTCAGCCGTGGAGCGCTCAACCATCAGGCAGGACTTGTCGCCGCAGTTCTGCAGGTTCTCGCCCTTGCCATCCATGGCGTTACGGAAGTGGTTGACTGCCGCGACGGACTTGTTCTTCCACATGTCGTCACCGGCGTCGCCCAGCTGGGACTGCTCGGCGAACTGCGGGTTGGTGCCGCCAGAGCCCTTCGGACGGTTGAAGTACAGCGGAGCGCCGGCCCTACGAGAACCAACGACCGCCCAGCCCATCATGATCTGATAGTCGGTGAGGCCGGTGGATTCCTTGTCGCCGTTGGCGTAGTTATCATGGGACTCAACCCAGGTGACCAGCTGGTCTTCGCTTGCGCCGCCGGTATCGATGTTCTTCACCATCTTGACATCAAGGTTGTTCGAGCCGACAGCGGCGCGAATGGTCTTGCCGTAGTTGGAAGCGGTGTTGCCGCCGCCATCGGAGGAATTGTCGCGGAACATGTTGGCGTATGCCTTGTAGTCGAGACCGGAATCGCCCTGCAGCACCTCGCCGTACTGGAACTGGGACCCATTCTTCAGAATGGTGTTCCAGTAGTTCGACTGCTTATTGTCGAAGACTTCGGTCGGCAGCTCGACGTGCTTTGCCGCATCGTAACGGAAGCCGTCAACGCCGTCCGCCACAGCGGTCTTCAGGAACTTCTGCATACGATCGGCAACAGCCTGGTTCTGCGTATTCAGATCCCACAGGCCAAGCAGGTGGCACTGCGTCACCTTGTAACGGTTGGAATAATCGTTGATCTCGCCGTTGGGACCGTCGCAGCCGGTACGCTTGTGGAAGTACTCCTTGTTCTGCCAATCGGGGTCGATGGCGTTCCAATCGGAGGTGAAGTGGTTGGCGACCACATCCACGATCACACGCACACCATACTTATGGGCGGTGGCGGTCATTTCCTTCAGGTCAGCCTCGGTGCCGACCACGAAGTTGCCGATGGAGGTGTTCGCCGGCTGGTACACGTAGTACCAGTTCTCGGTGAACTTCTTGCCGTTGGCGGCGACTTCCTTGATCTTGCTCATAGGCTCGGTCTGCACGGAGGTGTAGCCGGCCGCGGCGATCTCAGGCATGTGCTGCGTGATGGTCTTGAACGACCACATCCATGCGTGCAGGATGGCGCCGTTCTTCATGTGCTTGGTCAGACCGTACTGGTTACGGGCCGACTCGAAAGAAGAATTCCCAACGGTGTCCTGGTAGCTGTCACGATCGGCGGCAAGTGCGGTGGATGCCACACCCATGCCGCCGAACAGCGTGGCGACCGCCACCGTTCCCGCTGCGACCTTCTTCCAGGTCTTGACGGCGCGCGCCTTACGGGCCGCGCGTCTGCGCTCCGCACGAGTCATCAGCTCAGGCTGATCCTCATGAGGAGGCTCTTTTCTGGTGAGTGCGTTCGCCATACCCGCGAACGTATGAGTGCTAAGTCGCACCTTACCCTCCCTGCTTCCTTGCATCTTCGATATGATAACGTTTGCCATTAGCATACGTTGCGTTAAAAATACCACATTTTTCCTTTGAAAAATGAGTGATTTTTACTGAAAAACAGCGGTTAAAACGCAATTGTTTTCTGCTCTGTTGCAAACGCTGTCAGCAACAGATACACCCATACCAGCACCCCGTAACACCCACTATCGTCGCAAATTCACATATGCAAACGTTTCAGAAAATTTTCCAACCAATACCACCTTGCAACACAAAGCATCCTCGCCTCACCCCAAGCCACCGACAGCCCAACCCCAACAATCCTGAAATTAATCTTTCAAGAGATGCTTAAAAAGGGCTTCTTTACCTCTTATGGCATGCAACATGCCAATCAAATCAAAATATCAATAATAAAAAATGGGTGAATATCACAAACACGCTCGGACTCAAAAAAATAGAGTAGGGCCAAGCTATGGTGAATCAATCCATGGACCTAAAAGAATTATCAGGCAACGATTTGGGAGCGGATGGGGGCGGGGGTTACCGTACGGTGCTTGCGCATGCTTTTCAGGATTTTACGGATCGCACCGTTCGTCTGTTCGGCGGCGACGCAGAACATGCTGAATTCGCGGCCATGCGGGTCGGCGATGTCCTTCGGCTGGGGAATCATCGGACGAATCATCGAGGACTTCTTGATTACCGACTGAAGACGTTCCTGGATGGTCAGTCCGGCAATCATATTGTTGCGAGCGCAGTAATCGCACATATTCGCGAAATCGTCAAGCAGGAACGTGTATCGTACGGCGGCTGGCGCCAACGTGACGATTTCCTTGCGCTGCTGCTTTTCGAAGCAGAGGATCAGGTCGGCTTCGTCGGCCATCTGTCGGGTCAGTCGTCGGGAACGGAAGCCGCTCGACTCAATGCCGACGCTTTGCATAAGGCGGCCGCTCGACGGATCGATCGGATGCATCGGCAAACCACGCGTGCCGGCGCTTGACACCTGCACGGTGGTGCCGTTCAGATAGTGGGTCATCAGAAGCTCGCCCATAGGGGAACGGCAAATGTTGCCCGTGCAGACGAACATGATGTGCATGCCTAAACCCCTTAACCGTTCTTCCAACGTTTCGTGTTGCGGTTTTGCGAAATCACCATGGCTTCCGCAACCCGCCAAACGGAAATTTTAGCGCGAGGCGTTCCCCGCATGCGGCAAATCGTCCAATACGCGCAGAATCATTGCAGAAATTCGGCGCGGGCGGTGGCGGTCAGCGAATAGCGGATCGGGCGGGAGCCGTGGAACTCGAGCAGGTTCCTGTTCACCAGTTCCGCGAGCGCGGTGTTGGTCTTCCGCTCCCCCACGCCAAGCCATTCGCGCATTAGGCGGCGCGATATGGGTTTCGGAGCATCGTCGAAAAGCTCCTCCTGCAGCAGGAAGTACAGCATGTTCCGCTGCAGTTCCGTAATGCCCTGCGTTCGCGCATAATGTTCAAGCCTCTTCCGCGCGGTGTCAAGCAGGGTTTTCTTCTCGCCGAGCACAGAGATGATGTTCTTCTGGGCGGTGGCGATAAAACGGATCATCCGATATGAGAACAGCGAGACGTCAGAACAGTTCAGCGGATGCTGCGCATCATCAAACGCCTTGTAATACCGGCCTTTTGCGTCAGCGATAACCGGACTCAGGCTGATCGCCGTCGGTATGGACAGGTGCTTGCTCAGCTGCAGAGCAAGCAGGAACCGGCCCGTCCTGCCATTGCCGTCATAGAACGGGTGAATGCATTCGAAGACGTAATGGCACATCACAGCCCGCAGCAGCGGAGGAATCGCTTCATCCGAAAGCAACGCCAGCCATTTGGTCAATTGCACTTGGATTTCCGATTCCGGCCATGCGCCTTGATGAATCTCCCGGTCAAAGCCGTCACACACAGAGACTTGCTTGGCTCTGAATACCATTCCGTCAGGCTTGTCTTCCTCCCGTAGTTCCCCAGCCATCACCTGATCGTAAATATTACGTATGTCATGCAACGTTTTCGGTAGTTCCAACGTTGCGGAATTTTCGCCGGAGAGTCCGAGAAAGAGTTTGGCAAGCTCACTCAACCGCTTGTGCGGCCCGTCCGCGACCGCCGCATCCAACGCGTCTGAAATTTCCTTGCGCGTGGTGTGCACGGCTTCTATGGAGTTCGTGCTCTGCATTTCCGCGCCGATGAGTTCCATCAGATACGCCCTGCGGGCAATCGGCGGCAATGCGGCCCACAGCGATTCGACCTGCACTTCCATGCCACGGACCGAATCCATGACGTTCAACAGTTCCCTGAACGCCACGGCGAACATCTCATGACCTTCGAATTCAATACCTGACCGGTATGTTGAATAGCCGTTGAGTCTTTTTTGGTATTCCTCCTCAGCCGCATCCTTCGGCTTGGTCGTGGATGATGACATTGCCAATGTCTGCCGTATGCTTTTGTACTCCATAACCATCATCCTTATAACCGTCATTTGTGCAGAATATGCAGGTTCGGGGTGAATATAGACTATTCCTATACCTACATAATGTCAAAAATGTCGATATAGCAGCAGGCGTGTTTGCGGCTATTGGTACGTTGAGGGGCATATGTGGGGATACGTGCGGATATGTTTGCTATGCGCAGATATGTTCAAGCGCAGATTAGGTGCGGGTCAGGCGACTTCGAGCGTGGCGAGGAGAGCGCGGTGGTCGGAGCCGGCGATGTACTTGGTTTCCAGATCGCCCACGTTCACGCCCTTGTCGTGCACGATATGGTCGATTTCGGCGATCGGCATCATGGCCGGGTACGTCATGTGCAGGCCTTCGCCCGCCTGCTGGCCGGAATCCAGGAAGCGGCTGCCGAGCAGGTATCGGAAGCTGGCGTGGTCCCATGTGGAGTTGAAATCGCCCATCAGCACGTACAGATTGTCGTAATGCTGCAGTTGGGCGAGCGAGTCGAGACTACGGTTCCACAGACCTTGGTTGCGGGGGCGCGGCGAGAACGGGTGGACGGAGCCGAAGCGCACCTTGCTGCCGCCGAAATCGATCGTCGCGGCGGAAACGCTGCTTGATTCCACGGGAATGAGGTTCTGTTTGGCGTTTTCCATCGGCGCGGCGCTGTACAGCACGTTCACACCGCCGTTGTCATGCCACGTTTGCTGCGCGGCCACGGAATACGGCAGATAATTGGCGATTCCGGCGCCGTTGAGCCGGTTGAGCAGGTCCCATGACACTTCCTGCAGCGCGAGCACTTCCACATGCTCGTTTTTGACGATTTCGACGATCCGATTGGCGTCGGCATGCCCTTCCTTGGTGTTGAAGGTCATGATGCGGGCGTACCGGTCGGACGTGTTGGGCAAGCCGTCGGACGAGACCTGCGTGACTGCGGTGCTGGCCGCGTCGGGAATCGTTTGCTGCGGCCTGATATAACCCCAATGCCAGCCGATTTGCACAACCACGCACACCACGCTGACGGTGGCGAGCAGGACGCGTCCGCCTATTGCACGGACGGCTATCGCGGTGATCGCAATAATCAAAGACAGCATGCCCAGCCACGGCATCAGCGCGACGATAAGCGGCACGTACCGTTTGCCGTCGAGGTTGTTGGGCAGCATGCGCAGCAGCATGGCCAGCAGGATGACGGCGGTGGCCAGCCAGAGCACCGCGGTCAGAAGGTGTGTCGCTGCGGTACGGCGGGTCATGCCATGTTGCGCGCGGTCGAGGGGACGACTGGCGCATGCTTTGTCGAGCCGCGCGCCCAGATCCTCGATTTCGCTTTCGCTTGTGCGTTCGCGTTCGGCATCGTTATTGCCGCCGCTCTCACGCTCGCTTTCGCCGGTTTGCCGCATGGTTGCCTTTCATTACGCTCCCGTTCACCATACGCAACACGGCACGGGTGCGCCACCTCCTTCCCGCGAGGTTCACAGTGCTTTTACGTGCACCCGTACCGCATGCCACTATGCGGACATTTCTCTCTCATTTCCTGCTGCGGGGAATGGCGGCACTTGAGCGAACCACGCTCAGGACATGCCTACGGGACGGCGAAAATACGGGTATGGGCGAGTAGGTCAGGCTAGGCGGCGTGGGGGTGGACGCGATTGAGTGCGCGCTGGACGGTGTCGCAGGTGGAGCCGGCGCCGTTGCCGCGGACGCCGAAGAAGACCATGACCACCATGATGAAGCAGATGGTGGCGCTCACGCGCAGCGCCCACTGGATGCCGAACACGTTCGCCACGGCATACATGTTCTTCGCGCCACCGATCGCAGCCCAGCGCAGGGCGGTGAACGTTTCCATCAGAATCACCAGCACGGGGGCGCCGATGGCACCGGCGATCTGGCGGACCGTGTTCGTGACGGCCGAGCCGGCACTCACTTCCTCAGGTTCCAGGCAGTTGAGCGACCATGTGGTGATCGGCATAAGCACGAATCCCATGCCGATTTGGCGCACGAACTGCCAGATGGACACCCACCAGATCCATGAGGTCATGGAAATCAGGCTCATCATGATGGTGCCGAACAGCAGGGTGATCGAGCCGATCAGCGCCACCGGACGCGCGCCGAAACGGTCGAGCGCCTTGCCGCCGAAGAACTGCGCGATGCACTGGCCGAACGCGCCGGGCAGCATCACCAGGCCGCTGATGGTGGCGGAGTAGCCGCGGCAATCCTGAATGTACAGCGGCATGATCACCATGATCGAACTGAACGCGAAGAACGACAGCGCGGCGGTGACGGTGCCGACGGTGAAGCTTTTGTTTTTCAGCACGCTCAGGTTGAGCAGCGGAGGCTGCTTGGACGGGTCGGCCGCCTGCCTGCGAGCGCCGTGGATCTGGCGCAGCACGAACCAGACGATGCCGACCAGGCCGATGAGCATGGCGAGCCACACCATCGGATGCGTGAACGGATACGATTCGATGTTCGTGAAGCCGAACATGAGGCCGCCGAAGCCGAAAATCGACAGGCCGACGGAGAAGAAGTCGGCTTTGGCGGACGCGTCGCACGTGCCGAAATTACGCAAGCCGAAAATCGCAAGAAGCAGCGAAATAACGCCGATGACCGTCAGCGTGAGGAAGATCGATCGCCAGCCGTTCAAATCGGTTTGCACACCACCCAAGGTGGGGCCAATCGCGGGCGCGACGCTCATGGCCATGCCGACGGTGCCCATCGCCATACCGCGGCGGGACAGAGGATAAATGGAGAATACCGTGATTTGCAGGACCGGCCACATCACGCCGGTGCCGACGGCTTCCAGCAGACGGCCGATCAAAACCAGTACGAACGATGAGCCGAGCCAGGCGAACACCGAGCCGAGCGTGAACACCGCCATCGACGCGATCACGATCTGGCGGGTGGAGAATCGGCGGGTCAGGTAGGCGGTGAGCGGCACCATAACGCCCATGACGAGCTGGAAAATCGACGTCAGCCATTGGCCGGTCGTCACGGAAATGCCGAAATCGGACACGATGGTGGGCAGTGCGGCGCTCAACTGCAGCTGCGTGAAGTTGCCGACGAACGTGATAAAGGTGAGAATGGCGATCGATACGAACGCGGCATGCGTCAGATGGTCGTTTTGGTACGATTCCTCGCGCGTGAGCGGGCAGGATAGGCTGTGGCGATTGTTGTTGCGGTTGTTGCCGCTGTTGTTACTGCCGTTGCCGCCGTTGTTGTGGCCGCCGTCGCTGCCGTTGCTTCCGTGGACATCGCGGTTCGGACGCGGTTTTGTCTCCGGTTCCATATTCTTCAGCAATTAAACCCCTCCGTTTGCAGACTGCACAAGTCTAATACCGTGGGTAGCCGGAGCGTGCGGCAAGGGTGCGGGAAGTCTCGTATAACGGAAGTGTCGGTGCGGCGGAAATCAGGCTTTGCCGAGCATTGTCAGCACGATCAGCACCACATTCAATGCGACGATCAGCGCGGCGACCGCGATATTGACGACGTGCTTGACCGGACCGTCCACGTACTCCCCCATCAGCGTGCGGTCGTGCGTGTAGCGCATCAGCGGAATAATCGCAAATGGAATGCCGACCGACAACACGACCTGGCCGACGATCAACGCTTCCGTCGGATTGTCGGCGAACCACAGCACCACCAGCGCGGGTACCAGCGTCACCACACGGCACGCCCACATCGGCGCTTTGATGCGTAGCAGGCCGTGCATGATTTCGCTGCCGGCGTAAGTGCCGACCGACGTGGAGCTCAGGCTCGACGCAAGCAGACCAATCGAGAAAATCGTGCCGATCACCGGGCCGAGCACATGCTGGATGGCCCGTTGCGCGCCTTCGATGGTGTCGGTGCCGGTCATGCCGTACAGCGAGTTCGCGGCGAGGATGAGCAGCGCGAGGTTGACCGAACCGGCCAATATCAGCGCCCAGGCCACGTCGATTTTGCTGCCGTGAAGTAGCTTTTTGATGCTCGGCTTCGCTTCGCCGGGGGCGTAATGGTCGTTGACGAGCGTGGAATGCAGGTAGATGGCGTGCGGCATGACCGTGGCACCCAGCATGGACGTGGCCATAAGCACGGTATCAGTGCCTTTGAAGCGTGGAATCAAGCCGGCGACGACTTCTTTCGGATTTGGCGGGGCGATGAACAGACCGGCGATGAAACCGAACGTGATCACCAGCAGCAGGCCGATGATCAGTTTTTCGAAAATGCGATGCGTGGCGCCTTTTTCGAAAATCAGCAGCACCGTCGACACCGCGCCGATGATGCAACCGCCGACGAACAGCGGCAGACCGAACAGCAGTTTCAGCGCGATCGCACCGCCGATCACTTCCGCCAGATCGGTGGCGATGGCGATCACCTCCGCCTGCATGAAGAACATGAAACGGCCCGCGTCGCCAAGCCGTTCGCCCAGGATTTCCGGCAGGCTTTTGCCGGTGACGATGCCGAGTTTCGCGGACTGGTATTGGATAAGCACGCTCATGCAGTTGGCCAGCACCAGCACCCACACCAGCAGGTAGCCATAGCGCGCGCCCGACGTGATGTTCGCCGCCACGTTGCCCGGATCCACGTACGCGACCGCCGCCACGAACGCGGGGCCGAGGATGCCGGCGAGCGCGTGGCCGTGGTGGTGGGACGGTTGTGTGCGTTGGGACGGTTGGGGGTGGTGGTGCGTGGGTTGCTGGGCTCCTGCAGGCCGTGCGTCCGTGCTCTCCGCGGGCCGCACGTCCGCGCTCTCCGTACTCATAGTGCCGTCTTCTTCGTTCTCTGTATCCGACTTCATATCCAAATCGTTCTTCATATCCGGGCAACGTTATAGCGCGTCCGCCCGCACGGAATTGTTACGTCTGTTACGGGAGGTTGAATAATCGTTGGATATGCGTCTGGTGCGGGGTAAGCGCAGGGCTCCAGTGCGGGTTGTTGGTGCAGGTTGTTGACGCAGACTGCCGATGCAGGTTGCCGATGTTGCGGACACAGGTTCAGGCGGGCTGCCACGCACAGGTTCAGGCGGGTCGCGGACACAGGCCGGACAACCTACGAGCGCAACAGCCGCTACACTGGTGCGAAGAACATTGCATTTCGACTCAAGGGGTTGTTCCATGGCTGTTTTCCACACTCCGATGATCACGCTTTCCGACGGCAATCTGATTCCGCAGATCGGCTTGGGCGTGCTGCGTATCGACGATGAGGGCGTTACCCCCGTGGTGGAGAGCGCGCTGGAAGCCGGTTATCGTCATATCGACGGTGCCGCGGGGTACAACAACGAGGCGGGCGTGGGGCGCGCGCTGAAAAACGCGGGGTTCACGCAAGGCGAAAATCGCAAAAATCTGTGGGTGACGACGAAGCTGCGCGACTCCGAGCAGGGGTACGATTCCGCGCGCAAGGCGTTCGACCGCCAGCTCGGCCTGCTGCAGCTCGATTATGTGGACATGTATATGCTGCATTGGCCGACGCCGTTCGACTGGCGTTCCGGTGAGACTTGGAAGGCGTTCGACGAATTCCGCGCGGAGGGCCGTGTGCGTACGCTTGGCGTGTGCAATTTCCTGCCGGAGCATCTTGAGCGGCTGCATAAGGAGACGGGCGAGTATCCGGCCGTCGACCAGATCGAGCTGCATCCCACGTGGCAGCAGCGCGAGGTGGTGGCGTACTGCAAGGAGCACGGCATCGCGGTCGAGGCGTATTCGCCGATGGCTCGCGGCGCCGACTTGAACGCCGGCGACGGCGTGATCGCACGCATCGCCGAAGCGCATGGCGTCACGCCCGCGCAGGTGATTCTGCGGTGGCACATCGAAAACGGCACGATCATCATCCCCAAGTCGGTGCATGCGGACAGGCAGAAGCAGAACCTCGACTTGTTCGGATTCGTGCTCAGCCCGGCCGAGCATGCGGCCATCGATGCGCTCGACGGGCCGACGCGCGCCGGGCACGATCCGATGACGTTCACGTACGCGTGAGACTGCTTAGGGTGCGATGACAAGGCACGGATCGCGTGACGGCACGCATTTTCGTAAGAAGCTGCTCAATGCCGACGGGCCGGTGGAACGCATACTGATTCTGCTGGTGATCGCCGTGGTGGCGGGCGTCACCATCGGCCTGCTCATGCCGAAAGCAAACCCGACCGTCGGCGAAATAACAGGCGAATACACCGCGTCCGGCAGCGCCGCGCAGACGCTGCAGCAGCTGACGGTCGACGATAATCAGCGGCACGCCGGCTACGATCGCGACCTGTTCGGCTTCCGCCAAACCGACGACGACGGCAACGGATGCGACGTGCGCGAAGACGTACTGGCGCGCGACCTGACCGACGTGCGCTACCGGCAGCATGGATGCAAAGTGGAATCGGGCACGCTGGCCGACCCGTACACCGGCAAAACAATCCACTTCGTACGCGGCGCGCGCACCTCGTCGGCGGTGCAGATCGACCATGTGGTGGCGTTGGAGAATGCCTGGCGGTCGGGTGCGAACCAGTGGGACCGTACGAAGCGGTACCGGTTCGGCAACGACATGTACAACCTGCTGGCGGTGGACGGGCCGGCCAATCAGGAGAAGGGCTCCGCGTCGGCCGCGTACTGGCTGCCGACGAACGGCGCATACCGTTGCGATTACGTGGCCCGTCAGATCGGCGTGAAAGCCAAGTACGGGCTGACCGTCACGACGAAGGAGAAGCGGGCGATGCTGTCCGTACTGCGTGCCTGCCCGGCGCAGGCCGTGCCGGAAAAGTAAGGGACGATCGCAAGTACGGTCTGTTCGCCGACGTAACAGGGTACGCTAACGAAACATGGAGCGCAGGCGGAACGCACCTCAATCGCCCATATATAGCAACGTTTGCACGCTTACATGCTTACGCGTCTACGCGCACGTGGTGGCGCGGGCGATCACGCGGGTCTGCGTGGTGATCAGTTCCGGCTGAAGCACGCGGCTGCCGCTGATGCGGTCGATGATGCGACTGACCGCGGTCGGCGCTATCCAGTCGAGGCAGGAATCCATGGTGGTCAGCGGCGGCTGGAAATACGCGGATTCCTCGTTGTTGTCGAAGCCGATCACCTGCACCTGGTCGGGCACGGAAATGCCGTTGGCGGCCAGCGTCGACAGCGCGCCCATCGCAAGCTGGTCGTTCAGCGCGATCACCCCGTCGAACGGCACCCCGGAATCGATGATGCGTTGCATATTGCGCGCGCCAGAGCCGATCGACCAATCGTGGCCGACGTTGGGCATCAGCTCAGTGGCAAGCGCGATATTGCGGTCACAGCACGCTTCGAACACGCCGCGCATACGAAGCTGCGCGTTGCCTTCCGTAACATCACGCAAAGTCGAAAGCTGCGCGAAATCAGTGCGCGAGCCGACCACCGCCGGCCTGCTGACGCCACGGTCAAGCAGATATTCCGTGGCGAGACGCGCGCTTTGCACGTCGTCCGGTGTGACGTGGTCCGCCTTGTGATGCGTGAATCGCGCGCCCACGCAAACCAGCGGAAAATCCACAGACAGGTCTTCGGGGGTAAGGTCCTCCATTTCGGACAGCGACAGGATCATGCCGTCGGAAACGGTGGCGTTGAAGTTGCGCAGGAGCGAGGCGGCGCCGCGCCACGCGCCCTCGGCGTACGTGGTGACGTACACGGAGTAGCCGTAGATGCGCGCCGCGTCGATCACCCGGTTGGCGAGCCCCGCAAGATAGGGGGCGGTCAGGCATGGCACGGCGAGCGTGATGAAGCCGGTCCGCCCACGGTTGAGGTTGCGGGCGGACACGTTGATGCGATAGCCGAGCCGATCCACGACTTTCTGCACTTTTTCGCGTGTGGCGTCGGTCATACGGCCGGTGTGGTTGATGACGTTCGACGCGGTTTTGAGGGACACTCCGGCCTCTTCGGCCACGTCACGCAAAGTGACGCGCTTCTTTTCTGATGGCGATTTGCCGGTTTGAGACGCGAAAAGTCTCGCTTCGCTCATGGTTCCCCCGATACGCTTCGAAATACTGCCCAGTATCCCTGCTACAGGGACGATTCTAGCGCCTCACCACGAGAACCCCGTTGCGGCGCACGGTATACGAGCCGTTTTCCTCACCCCGTTCCGTCTGGAACAGGACGACCGGCTCGCCCTCGACGCCCTGCAATTCGACTTCCTTCTTGCCGCGCGGCAGATAGAAATCGAACGCGGCGTCGGCAGACTTGCGCACGGTGTGCAGAACGTCGGTATTGGCTTGCGATTGCTGCGATTGTGCCGGTGCCGCAAGATATGTCCGAATCAGCTTCGTCAAATCGGCCACGTCCAGGTCACAACCGACGAAATACGCTTCGCCCGCGCCGTACGGATTGCGGGTGACCGCGGCCATGCCGTCGAGCTCCCATTCGTCGGCCTCCTCGCCTGCGTACATGGCGAGGACTTGCGTGCGATCGCCGGTAACGGTCACGTCGTTCTGCCACAGGCGGGTTGTGGCGCCGTTCAGCGCGGCTGCATCTTCCGGCGCAACCTCACCGCCGGCACCCAGCCGAATCGCCTCCGGCTCGCCTTCCACGCCACTGCCGAGGATGTTGAATTCCTCGCCGCGGATGCCCAGCATATCGCGCAGCAGGCCGTTGCCGGCACCCGGGTAGCCACCGAGCCACGTGTGGAAATTCTCGTCGATCAGGCCGGTCGCGTAACCGACCACCACCCTGCCGCCGGCCGCCGCGAAATCGGCCAATCGCCGCGTATCGACGGCGCTCAGCATCAGGACGGTCGGCAAAACGACGGTCTTGTAATCGCTCCAATCGTATTTCAGCGGCATAATGTCGGCGCGCGTGCCGGCATCGAGGAACGCGCGGTACCAGTCGCGCACGTCGTGCCAATGGTTGAGTTTCATGCTCGGCAACGTTTCGGAACGGGTGGCCCATTCCGATTCGGCGCTGAACAGGATCGCCGTGTCGGAGCGTTCCAGCTCACTACCCTGCACACCCGCATCGGCCAATGTTCGCAACGTTTCGCCCAGCTCGCACACTTGACGGAATAGCTTCGTGTCTTCTCCCGCGTGCGGAACCATGGCGGAGTGGAAGGATTCGGCGCCAAATGCGGACGCGCGCCACTGGAAGAAGTTGATGGCGTCGGCGCCCATGGCAACGTGTGCAAGGGAATCGCGCACCGTCTCCCCCTTGCGCTTGCGCATGTTGAGCGGCTTCCACTGCACCGCCGAAGTGGAATGCTCCATGACATACCAAGGCTTGCCAAGCGCAAACGAATCCATGAGAGCGTCGGAGCACGCCAGTTCGTCAAGGTGCATCTCACCCCCTTCGTGGAAGTAGTGGTCGTTCGAGACGAAGTTCACTTCGTTGGCCCAGTCAGCGTAATCCATGCAGCACTGGTCGGTGGAGACCATGAAATTCGTGGTGAACGGCTTGTCGGGGCAGATTTCGGCGATCGCGTCACGTTCGGCCTTGTAGAAATCGAGGAGCATGTCGTTGCCGAAGCGCTCGAAATCAAGCTTTTGACCGGGGTTGACCATGGAATCGGCACCCATGAACCGCGGAATGAGCACCTCGTCGAAGCTGTTCATTTCCTGACCCCAGAAAGTGGTGCCCCACGCCTGGTTGAGCGCGCCGATGGTGCCGTACTTGCGTTCGCACCACAGGCGGAAGGCGTTGAGCGCGTTGTCGGAGTAGTCATTGCGATTGTTCCACCCGTACTCGTTGCCCATGTGCCAGGCGGTCACGTACGGGTTGGCGCCATAGCGTTCGGCGAGCTTGCGGCACAGGGTGAGCGCGTATTCCTTGAATACCGGGCTGGTCGGGCTCCACGATTGGCGCGAGCCGGCGTTGACGGGGTGGCCGAATTTGTCGCACGGCAGCACTTCGGGATGCTTTTCGTACAGCCACAGCGGCGCGGTGGCCGTGGCGGAGGCGAGGTCTGTTGCAATGCCGGCTTTGCCGAGCTTGTCGATGATGCGATCGAGCCAGCCGAAGTCCCAGCGATTTTCCTGCGGTTGGATGCGGTCCCAGCTGAAGATGGCGAGGGCAACCGTGTTGACACCAGCTTTTTTCATGAGGCAGACGTCGTCGTCCCACGTTTCTTCAGACCATTGGTCGGGATTGTAGTCGCCGCCGAATGCGATTCCACGGCCGTTTTCCGTCAGCAGTTTCGGCCACGCGAAAGGCTGGCGATTGGGGGTTGCGGTGAGTGTAGCGGTTGCGGTGGGTACGGCGGGTTTGCCGGTATGAATCTGCACGTCATTGCCTTTCCGAACGTATTTGGTACAACCGTGTACCATTTGATATTTTTAATCTTAGATACTTTTGCGATTCTGTCAAATCCAGACATACGCATGTATTTGCGATCGACTGCGACCGGCTGGCATTCGCTCACGATTAGTTACGCTCATTTGCGATCGACTGGCGCCCGACTGGCAGAATCGCCCTCATTCGATATCGCTTTTCGCACACATCCGGACGAAAGTCAATTTTCCGCAAGACGTGAGCGAAAGAGGGTGGTGCAGGACGGGAGAACACCCCCATCCGCTCACGGAACGACGAAACGGGACGAAATCG
>ENA-UOIZ01001877-UOIZ01001877.1-human-gut-metagenome-genome-assembly--contig:-P88-NODE-1877-length-16028-cov-6.101484_pt1 | contig 16028 bp, 14 predicted proteins | sample MGYA00242336_ERZ723883 | MGnify/ENA metagenome assembly ERZ723883 | reverse complement strand
GACCTTTTGGGTGTCCTTTGAACATAAAATTATTGAGTTTTGGTTAATAAAATTTCTAAAATCAGCACAAGATACGAATAAGAGAGCGGAAAAGCAAAAAAATTTTGCGACAGACGACATTAATACCTTTAATGAACTTGGATGCCTTAAAGACTTTACCGCTCCGGCTTGAACTTTCGCAAAAAAGTATTATATTTGTATAAACTGTTGCGAAATGATCGACACGAACAAGCGATTACAAATGGTGGAGCAGGATGAATGGCTGCTTCCGGTCGAAGCGGAGATCAACCTCCGACACCGACTTTTCAGAGAACGGCTCGACGACATCGAAAGCCGGTGCGGATCGATCGTCGATTATGCCAACGGCTACCGATACTTCGGTTGGCAGTACGACGATACGCTCGCAGGATGGTGGTTCAGAGAGTGGCTGCCCGAAGCGACCGACGTATTCCTGTTCGGCGATTTCAATGGTTGGCAGCGCACCCAACTGCGTCTCGACAAGGGCAGCGACGGCGTTTGGAGCATATTTCTGCCGGACGCAATGTACGCCGGCAGACTGACGCACGGTTCGCTGTACAAAATCCACGTCCACGGCAAAAACGGCTGGCACGACCGCATTCCTGCATATGCCACCCGCGTCGTACAGGACGAAACGACAAAGAATTTCACCGCCCAATTCTGGATTCCGCAACCGTTCGACTGGTCTGGCGACGATTTCGACATAGCGGAAAACACACCGCTGCTCATCTACGAAACGCACATAGGCATGGCACAGGAGCGTGAGGGAGTCGGTACTTACGCCGAATTCGAAAACGAGATTCTGCCCATTGTACATCGCGACGGTTACAACGCAATACAGATTATGGCAATCGCCGAACACCCTTACTACGGATCGTTCGGTTACCACGTTTCAAATTTCTTCGCCCCGTCGTCGCGTTTCGGAACGCCGGAGGAGTTGAAATCGCTCGTCCGCAAGGCGCATTCGATGGGCATAGCCGTAATCATGGATCTCGTCCACGCCCACTACGTCAAGAATCTCAATGAAGGCATCAACGAACTCGACGGATCATCGCACCTCTACTCCAAAGAGGGCGACGCGGGTTACCAGAAGTACTGGGACTCGAAACTTTTCGACTACGGCAAACGCGAGGTACAGCATTTCCTGCTATCGAACGTCAAATACTGGCTCGACGAGTTTCGATTCGACGGATTCCGGTTCGACGGCGTAACATCCATGATATATCACCACCACGGATACGTCGAATTCGACTCTCGCGAACGATTCTTCGATGAAGGAATAAATCGCGATGCGCTCGTCTATCTGTCGCTTGCCAATACACTCGTACATTCGTATCGACCGTCGGCTGTAACCATAGCCGAGGATGTAAGCGGAATGCCCGGCATGTGCCGTACGACGGAGGACGGAGGCATCGGATTCGATTATCGGCTCGGAATGGCGATTCCCGACTTTTGGATAAAACTGCTCGAAGACATTCCCGACGAGGATTGGAACATAGACGAAATGTGGTCGGTGATGACCAACCGTCTGCCGTCGGTAAAGACCGTAGCATACGCCGAATCGCACGATCAGGCGCTCGTCGGCGACAAGACCATCGCATTCAGACTGATGGACAAGGAGATGTACCATTCCATGGACCGAGAATCACAGAACATTATCGTCGAACGCGGCATGGCACTGCACAAGATGATTCGTCTGATGACGATTTCGACGGGCGGCGAAGCATACCTCAATTTCATGGGAAACGAATTCGGACATCCGGAATGGATCGACTTTCCGCGCGAAGGCAACGGTTGGAGTTACATCCATGCACGACGACAATGGTCGCTGTCTGACAATGTACTGCTTCGTTATGCCCAATTAGGCGATTTCGACAAGGCTATGCTGGAACTCGTAAAACATTACGGAGTACTGTCGGATGGCTACCCATATCTTTGGCAGGCAGACCGGAACAACAAAACGATCGTCTTTTCGCACAAGGGGCTGTTGTTCGTATTCAACTGGCATCCGCAATCATCTCTGCCCGACTATGTAGCGCAAGTTCCGCGGGCTGGCAAATATGTAATGGAGTTATCGACGGACGAGAAGCGTTTCGGCGGCTTCGAACGCGAAAAAGTCGGCACGGAACACTTTTCGTTTACCGAAACCGATGATGACGGCAATATCCGCCACTACATCCGCATCTACAACATCTCTCGCACCGCAACGGTATTTCGGTGGGAGAAATAAATCTCAGGGGTCTTAAAATCTTTAAGGTCGTTAATGACTTTAAAGTCCATTATCTGTCCGGCGGACATCGGTCGCCGGACATTCTATTTCTAAAAAACTCGCAGTTTCCGTAACAACGACACCCCGAATCCGATAACTTTGCACCCGAATAATCGAAACGCATCATGAATGCAAAGACAAAAGGTGCCATTTGCGGTATCATAGCCGCCATCAGTTACGGAACGAATCCGCTCGGTGCGCTGCCGCTATACGAACTCGGGGCAAATCCGGATTCGGTACTGTTCTACCGCTATGCCATCGCAGCCCTCGTATTAGCCGCAATAACCGTCTGTCGGCGCGAATCGCTGCGCGTATCGCGTCGGGAACTCGGCATACTCGCCTTACTCGGCGTGCTGTGCGCATCGTCGTCGCTGTCGCTGTTCATGAGTTTTCTATATATGGATGCAGGCATCGCCTCAACGATGCTGTTCGTATATCCGGTGATGGTAGCCGTCATCATGGCAGTGTGCTTCCGCGAGAAGGTTTCTGCTGTCACCGTCGCGTCGATTCTGCTGTCGCTGTCGGGGATTGCTCTGCTGTACCGTGGTGGCGACGGGGCTTCGCTCAGTCTGTTCGGAGTGATGCTGGTCATGATTTCGTCGCTGACCTATGCCGTATACATTGTAGTCGTGAATCGGGCGGTGCTAAACATGTCATCGGTGAAACTGACGATGTATGTTATGATGTTCGGCGTCGTTACTCTCATCGCGCACTCGATGATAGATCCAAACGGGCATCTGCAACTGTTCGCGACACCTTCGATGTGGGGATATGCACTGCTGCTGGCTCTGCTGCCGACGGTTTTATCGTTCATCATGATGACAATATCCGTACACAACATAGGCTCGACACCGACTGCCGTATTGGGGGCACTCGAACCGATTACAGCAGTTGTAATAGGTGTTTCGGTATTCGGAGAGGCATTCACCGCACGTCTGGCACTCGGCATACTGCTCGTACTCGTCGCCGTGATTCTGGTCGTTTGGAGGAAAAGATAAATCGGTTGTCGCAACTTTTTTCGGAGTGAAGCGAAAGATATGTTTCGCGCGAACATTCAGGCTCTCCGCTGTCCTCGGAATGACGAAATAATAACATTAAAAATATAGTCCGACCAACAGGTCGGACTATATTTTACGAAAAACCGGCTGTTACAGGAATCCCTCCTTCACGAGCCACTCTCTGACCTTAACCCAATCTACGTACGGTCGGGTGCAAGTCGCCGAACTCGTAAGCGGACAACCGAGTGCACTGTCATCGATATAGAGATCGGCATGAAGTTTAGGCGACTGAGTCCACTTTTTCTGCTCCTGATTACGGTTCACGTCGAAAAGCGGAATGCCATTCTTTTTGAACCACTCGACAGCCTCTTTCTCCAACTTGCCGCTGCGCATAGTGTAGAGAATCAGTCGGCATCCGGCATCCGACAACTCTTTCAATACGGGTGCCGCACCTATGTCGGTTCCCATGTACGGATACTCGTGAGTCACACACGTTCCGTCGAAATCGACTGCTATTATCAATCCTGCCGCCATCGTAAGTTCGGGTTAAGTCAAGGTTAATCAATGTTATTAATAGATCGATCTTCTCGAATCGTGCTTTCTCAGCAAACGACCGATACCGATCTTATTGAGGAATCTTCTGAATACGGACTGCGTTTCATCATCGCCGTCTGTATCATTGTAAGAATACGTATAACCGTATCCGTAACGGTGGTTATGCTCGCTCGTTCCGTTAAGGATAATACACATGTTACGGAGTTTCTTCTCACGGTACAAAGCCTCGATATCCGGCAACTGACGACGGTCGAGCAGACCTTCGCGGACAATATACAGACTCAGATCGGCGACACGACTCGTGATGAGAGCATCGGCGATAACCATTGCCGGTACGCTGTCGATTATGATATAATCGTATTTCTCGCGACATGCGTCGATCAACTCATCGAGACGGCCTGAGAGCAGCATTTCGGCAGGGTTAGGCGGTTGCAGACCAGCATAGATGAAGTCGAAATTATCATGCAGTTCGCTCTTCGAAATTATATCCGAGATATTGACGTTTTTGTCGCTGATGAATTTAGACACACCGTTCGGATTATTGCGCTGTCCCATATGCTTGGAGAGTGTGCGACGACGCAAGTCGAGGTCGATCATAAGCACCTTGTTGCCCGAGAATGCGAGTGTCATACCGAGGTTGGTCGAAACGAAAGTCTTACCCGCATGAGCATTGGACGACGTTATCTGGATAACCTGCTGCTTACCCTCGAAGGTGTTCATGAATCCCATATTGGTACGGATGATTCGGAATGCCTCTGACACGTTGTCGCGACCGTTCTCACGAACTGCCACACCGCGTTTGGCATGTCCGTCGAATACCGGAATATCACCCAGATAAGGAACTCGCGTAAAGCGTTCTATATCTCGTTTGCCACGCACAGTCGTATTGAACATTTCGCGCAGATAGAGGATCGTGAACGGAATAGCCAATCCGAGAACCAGCATGACCAACATGATGAACGATTTGCGAGGCGCGACCGGACGAAGCGGACCGAATGCCGCATCGATTATACGTGCGCTGTTCTCTGTGATTGCGAGCGAAATGGCATTCTCCTCACGCTTGTTGAGCAAGTAGAGGTACAACTCCTCCTTGATTCGCTGCTGACGCGCAATGGAGAGGTATTCCTGCTCCTGCGACGGCACGGAACTGATTCGCAGATTGGTTTTGTTCTCTTCGCGGCGCAGGTTGCCGAGTTTGATTTCGAGCGTTGCGATCGTCGAATCGAGCGATGCGAGAATCGCATTCTTCATCGCTATACGGTCGCGGTCGAGTTGCTGAATGACAGGGTTGTTCGTCGCACCGTTTTGGCGAAGTTTCTCGCGGCGCAGGATAAGTTCGTTGTAATCGGCGATCTGCTTCGACAGAATCGTTGCCGTAGCGCCTTCGCCGAAATTGGTTACCGGAATGAGGTTGTACTCCTTGTCGGCATCGTTCAGGTAATCCTTGATGAATTTCGCCATCTCGATCTGGCTGTCTACGCTCAGACCCTCCGTCTTATACTGCGAACTCTCGGTGATACTGCGTTTGGTTTCGGTTTCGATATCGACCATGTTGTTACGGCTCTTGAATGCCTTGATGTCGTTATCCACCGAACCGAGTTCCTTACTGATGATCGTAAGACGTGCATCGATGAAATCCGCCGTCGCCTCCGAAATCTGCTGCTTGTCGTAAACCGCATCGTCGTTGTACACTTCGATAAGAGTGTTTATGACATCCTCGGCACGCTTAGCCACTACATCGTTGAGCGAAATGTTGATGATGGACGACATTTTGTTTGCCACCGACGATTTGGTCGCCGTACGATAACGGGTAGCAACGACCTCCTTGTTGCTCTTGGAAACATTAATGGTCTTACCTATATATTGATCATCCATGTAAAGCGTCTGCTCGACGATGATCTGTCCGTCCGGAGTTACGATAGGCTCACCGTAAGGTGCAGTGGCAACGAACTCCTTGTCGGCGCTGTTGTCCACGCCATTCTGCTTAGGACGTTTGAAATGCGAAATCTCCACCTCGCCGTCAAGCAATTTCACACGGAACGAACAACTTGCATTCTCGTTGTTGTTCACGAACTTGACGTTGATAGGCGAACGTTTGTAAAGATCAACCGTACGCAGTCCCTGACGAGTGGAATAATTTATCGTCAGGTTCAGACGCTGTACGACATCGAGCATCAAACGACGTGCCTGCAACACGAACAACTCGTTATCCACATTGCGCCGTGCCGACAGTCCGGCGAGTTCACTGAATGCAGCCATTTCGGTCGAACCGCTACCCTTGCGGCTGTCCTTCACCATGATAGTCGCATTACGCTGATAAACAGGCGATGTTTTGAGAATATACAATGTTCCGATCGCCAAAAATACTACGACCGATATTGCGAACCAATACCACTTGCGCAGTACGATGTCGATTATGTCATGCAACGTGAATGTCTGTACACCGTTCACATCGCCGTCGTGAGCCGTATTGACGCCCATTTCGTTCGGATTCTGTTCTGCCATTATTCCGTATTTTTTTAATTTTTATTTCTTCGAGTAAGCCAAAATCGAGATTACGAGCGAAGTAGCCGTAAGAAGCGTACTTGCGATCGAAATCCAGAAACTGCGGTTCTGGTTGATCTCCGCCGTAGCAGACTTGTAGCGGTTAGGCTGTACGTATACCACGTCGCCCTGTTGGAGGAAGAAGCCCGGCGAAGAGAACATGTCCGATTTGAGCAGATCCAAAACATATACCCTGTTCACGCCGTTTTCGTTGCGGTGTACGCTGACATTGGCACGGTTACCGTAGATCGTCATGTCGCCCGCCATGGCAAGCGCTTCGAGAATCGTTATGCGGTCGCGAGTGATGTCGAACTGACCGGGGTGATTCACCTCGCCCAATACGAATACTTTCATATCGGCGAACTGAATGTTTACGGAAGCATCGCTGATGTAACCGCCGGCGATGATTTTGCCTGCGATTTCGTCTGCGAGTTCCGAACGGGTTTTGCCCACGCAATATACGTCGCCGATTATCGGCATGTAGAGATAACCCTGCTCGTTAACCGTACGGATTTGGAGCGACTGCACACCGTTTACATTCGACGTACCGTAAGGGCTGTTGGTCAGCGAACTGTAAGAGGTAGCCGTATTGAACGGATATGCGAGTTCGGGATCCTTGCTCGAAACCACTACCGTAAGACGGTCGAGCGGTTTGATACGAATCTGCGATTCGTTAGGGAGTTTGATTTCCGAATTGTTCTCGATATCCTGCACATAGATAATCCGCTTCTGAGGCGAACATGCACCGATGCCGATCGCAACAATTACCAATAGAAGTAATTTGATGTTTTTCATTTCGTTATTTATTTGTTTTTATTTTTTCGTTCGCTCACGCGCGCATGTCGTCGCGCACTTATAATTACACAAAGTACCGCAAAGGTATGATTTTATATTCAAACTGCAACATGAACAGATAAAAAAATCCGAAACTTTTACATTTCGTTTCTTTTGCTTAATTTTGGAGATCGAAAACAAGATTACGAGACCATGAAACATCCGATATGGAGTTACGATGCAGTTATTTACGAGATGAACATCCGTCAGCAGACGGCGGAAGGCTCGTTACGTGCGGCGGCGGAGCGTCTGCCTCTGCTCAAATCGATCGGCGCTGATGCCGTTTGGCTGATGCCGATATACCCGATCGGCGAAGCGGGACGCAAAGGATCGTTGGGTTCTTACTACTCGATTCGCGACTACTGCGACGTAAATCCAGAATTCGGAACCATGGAGGATTTCGACGCTTTCGTCGATAAAGCCCACCGACTCGGGATAAAAGTACTGCTCGACTGGGTCGCCAACCATACGTCCCGCGACGCCGAATGGCTCACCGACAAACCCTCCGACTGGTATGAGCGCGACGAACGCGGAGAAGCGAAAATCCCTTGGGATTGGAGCGATACGGCGAAACTCAACTATTCCAACCGCGATGTATGGCGCGGTCAGGTCGACGCCATGAAATTCTGGCTGGAACGACACGCCGTAGACGGTTTCCGATGCGATATGGCGATGCTCATGCCGATCGAATTCTGGCAATACGTCAGAGCCGAGTTGCAAAAAGTCAAACCCGACGTCTTCATGCTCGCCGAGGCTGAGGAAACCACCCTGTTCGACAATGCTTTCGATGCGTCGTATGCGTGGGAAATGCACCATATTCTGTGCGACATAGCACAGGGACGCAGACGGGTATGGGACTTGCGCAACTACATCTACTCAGACCGCGAAAAATATCCGTCGTGGGCAATGCGGCTCATGTTCACGTCGAACCACGACGAGAACTCGTGGAGCGGAAGCGAATTCGCCCGCTTCGGTGCAGCGACGGAGACTATGGCGGCACTCACATTCATGCTTCCACAAGGACTCCCGCTTATATACACCGGACAGGAGTTCGGTTACGACCACTCTTTCAAATTCTTCGACAAAGATCCGATGCCCGTTCAATCGGAAAACAGATTTACCGAACTGTATCGTCGTCTCTGCGCGATACGCCATGAGAACAGCGCATTGCGTTCCGCCGACGCAGGAGGTTCGTTCATCGAAATAAACAACAATGCGCCAGACTGCATGATGACTTTCGTTCGCGAAACGGCAGACAACAGAGCAGTGGCACTGTTCAACCTCTCGCCGTATACGATTTTCCGCGATTTCCATACGGGAATATACGCCGGCGAATACCGCGATGCCATGACTGATGAAAAATATGTGCTGCACGAACATGTATGGGGTGAAATCGAGCCTTGGAGTTATCGAATACTCGTGCGCTGACAAATCGTTTATCGATATAAGTCGTTTTGTTCGCAACGCTCGAAAAAACGTAAAAAAACGACCGATAATTATAATTTGAGAAAATTATAACTATCTTTGCGCAGACAAATCGTCCGCCAGAACGTGTCGCGATGCCGCATAACCTCCCGTAAGGTCGTTTATGCCATCGTCGTACGTATATCTGCGGATATTTACGTATAACGCAAACTCGAAAGAAATTTGAGATGAAAATCGCTCTCGCACAACTCAACTATACGATCGGCGACATCGACGGAAATACCGCGAAAATCATCGATGCCGTGGAGCGCGCCAAACGCGAAAAAGTCGATGCGGTAATATTCGCGGAACAGGCGATCAGCGGTACGCCGGCATTCGATCTGCTGCGTAAAACCACGTTCCTCGAATTGTGCGACGAGGCTCTGTCCGAAATCGCATCACACTGCGATACCGTAGCAGCGATAGTCGGACTGCCGGTTCTTTCGGAGAACGGAACACGCAGTGCCGCTGCAATAATCGAAAACCGCAATGTCGTGCGCTACGTTACCAAGCGCAACATCACCGCCCGTCGCGAAATGGGATTTCTCAGCAGCGGCGACGGTATCGAGAGCGTCGAAATCGCAGGCGAACGTGTTGCTGTGGTAGTCGGCGACGACTTCCGATTCCTCAAAGAGGTGGATTGCAATGTAGATACGCTAATCAGCATCAATGCACGCCGTTACGGTAAGGGGCAACTTTCGACGCGCTACGAATCGATGCACAATCTCGCATTCGTCGAATCCAAAAACATCGTGCTTATCAACCATATCGGCTGTTCGGGTGAAATAGTCTACGACGGAACGTCCGGCGTTATCGACAAACAGGGTCGTCTGACGCTGATGATGAAGAGTTTCGAGGAAGATTTCGCGATCTACGACACTTGCGCCGACAATCAAAAGGTCGAATTACCGGAATCGTTGTACAGCCACGACCGCACTCCCATGCACTATCGTGCGGCGGTACTCGGTCTGCGCGACTATTTCCACAAGAACGGATACACGAAGGCTTGCGTTGGTCTCTCAGGCGGTATAGACTCATCGGTGGTAGCCTGCATCGCTGCCGACGCACTCGGCAAAGATAATGTCCGCGGTCTTCTGATGCCGTCGCAATTCTCGTCCGACCATTCGGTAACCGATGCCACCATGCTCGCCGAAAGTCTCGGCATAGAATACAGCGTACTCCCGATCACGGAGGCTTACGTATCGATCGTCGACACGCTCAAACCTGTTATCGGCGGTCGTGATTTCGACTCTACGGAAGAGAACATTCAGGCCCGAATCCGCACCATAATGCTCATGGCGGTACAGAACAAAACCGGTTACATACTGCTCAACTCGTCCAACAAGAGTGAAAATGCGCTCGGTTTCTGTACTCTGTACGGCGACACGGCAGGTGCATTCAGCGTTACGGGCGATCTCTACAAAACAGAAATGTACGACCTTGCCCGCTATATCAACAAGAAATTCGACAACGTAATTCCGGATAACATCCTCAACAAGGAACCTTCGTCCGAACTGCATCCCGATCAGAAAGACAGCGACATTCTGCCTCCATACGAAGTGGTGGATGCGATTCTGATAAGAATGATCGAACAGGGACAGCACCGCGAGGAGATAATCAATGCCGGATTCGATTCGGAAGTCGTCGAAAAGATCCATTCGATGATCATGAACAACGAAAAGAAGCGTTATCAGTTCCCGCCGGTTCTGCGTCTTTCGTCGTGCGCATTCAGACACGAACTGTTGATGCCTTTAATCAATAAATACGACTGCTGATCTCCCCATCTGCGGATGAAACATAACGGTAGCATAGAACACGACGGAACGGTTGTTTCCGTGGAGAGTGGCAGAGTGCGTGTCGATGTAGAAGTCGGCGAAGCATGCGGAGCATGTGCCTCACGCAAGCAGTGCGCTCTGGGACAGGCGTCTCAACATCGTTCGATAGAAATCGCGACGTCCGACGCGTCGTCGTATTCGGTCGGTGAACGAGTAACGGTCGCTACTCGCAGCGGAGCAGGCATTACGGCGGTAATGTTCGGTTACGTCGTACCGCTCGTGGTTCTCGTAGCGGCATTGGTCGCATGTATCTGCGCCGGTTCGACAGACGGAATAGCGGCGATCGTCTCCATTGCGGCGGTTGCCGTTTATTATGTCGTATTATATGCGCTCCGCAACAAAATTTCGCAAAAGATAAGTTTTACAATATCAAAACTCAAGAGGTAAACAATGAATACTCTGATTTTTACAATTCTAACATTGTGCATTCTGGGCATCGTCGCAGCAGTCGTGTTGTACTTCGTCGCACAGAAATTCAAGGTCGAGGAAGATCCGCGTATCGACGACGTCGAAAAGATGCTGCCGGGGGCTAACTGCGGTGGCTGCGGATTCGCCGGCTGCCGTGCGTTCGCCACAGCAATGGTTGAGAACGACGACATTTCGAATCTCTACTGCGCCGTCGGAGGAGCCGACTGCATGTCGCGTATCGCCGACTATCTGGGTAAAGCCGCTCCGACTAAAGAGCCGCTCGTGGCTACGGTACGTTGCGGCGGAACCTGCGAAAAGCGTCCGCGCACCAACACCTATGTAGGTGCATCGTCGTGCGCCGTAGTTTCGTCGCTATATGTCGGCGAAACCGGATGTTCATACGGCTGTCTGGGTTACGGCGATTGCGTAGTCGCCTGTGCATTCGACGCTATCCACGTAAACCCTCAGACGGGACTCGCCGAGGTCGATCCTGACAAGTGTACCGCCTGTGGCGCCTGCGTGAAGGCTTGTCCGAAAGGCGTAATCGAACTGCGCAAGAAGTGGCCCAAGAACCGCGCAATCTACGTATCGTGCGTCAGCAAGGACAAAGGCGCAGTGGTCATGAAAGCGTGCAAGGCGGGTTGTATCGGTTGCGGCAAATGCTTCAAGGCGTGCGAATTCGGTGCAATCACGATCGAGAACAATTTGGCGTTCATCGATTCCACCAAATGCCGTCTGTGCCGCAAATGCGTAGGCGAATGCCCAACAAAAGCGATCAAGATGATCGGTCTTGCTCCGCTCGTCAAGAAAGAAGTACCTGTCGCAGATGCGCCGAAAGCCGCTCCGACAGAAAAAGCCGAAAACAAAGAATAATCAAGATCAAACATAATATGAGGAGTTTCCCTATTGGCGGAGTACATCCGTCGGATAACAAGAAATGGAGTCGCGGCAGTGCCATCGAACCGATGGATTTACCGGACGTCGTAAATATTCCTCTTTCGCAGCATATCGGTGCGCCGGCAGTGGCTAAAGTCGCCAAGGGCGACAAGGTGCTTGTCGGGCAACTGATCGCCGAGGCGGGAGGATTCATGTCGGCGAACATCCATGCACCTATTTCTGGTACGGTTACGGCAGTCGATGCACAACCTAACGGTCAGGGTCTTCGCCAGCCGATGATCACCATCAAACGCGAGGGCGACGAGTGGATGCCGGAAATCGACCGCAGCGAAACACTGGTCGAGAAATGCGATCTTTCGCCGAAAGAGATAATCGACAAAATCAAGGCTGCCGGTATAGTAGGTATGGGCGGCGCGACGTTCCCTACCCACGTGAAACTCGCAATTCCGGAGGGAAAACATGCCGAAGTTCTGATAATAAACGGCGTAGAGTGCGAGCCGTTCCTCACGTCCGACTATCGCACGATGCTCGAACGCGGTGAACGTCTTATAGCCGGTACGCACATTCTGATGAAGGCTGTCGGTGTCGAAAAGGCGTTTATCGGTGTCGAGAACAATAAGCCAGACGCAATCGCCCATCTGCGCTCGCTTGTCGGCAGCGACAGCGGAATTTCGGTGGTCGCTCTCAAAACCCACTATCCTCAGGGCGGCGAGAAGCAACTTATCGCAGCCGTTACCGGTCGTCAGGTTCCGCCTCCGCCGGCGTTGCCGATCGATGTCGGCGCAGTTGTCTGCAACGCTTCGACCGCAGTGGCGGTATACGAAGCCGTACAGAAGAACAAACCGCTTATCGAACGTGTCGTTACCGTAACTGGCAAGAGTCTTAAAGAACCCAAGAATCTGCTTACGCGCATGGGAACACCTGTCGAGTCGCTTATCGCAAAGTGCGGCGGACTGCCGGAAGGAGATGTGCGAGTACTGAACGGAGGTCCGATGATGGGTCGTGCGCTCGTTAATATCGCGATGCCCGTCATGAAGGGATGCTCGGGTATAGTCGTCATGAGCGGTAAAGAGGTGCTTCGAGGCAAGGAGAGCGCATGTATCAAATGTGCAAAGTGCGTTTCGGCATGCCCTATGGGTCTTGAACCGTACCTCATATCAAAACTCTCGCGCAAGAAGTCGTGGGATGATGTCGAGCGCAACGACATAACGAGTTGCATCGAATGCGGATGCTGCCAGTTCACATGTCCTGCGAACATTCCGCTGCTCGACCATATCCGACTTGGCAAACAGACTGTGATGGGTATAATTCGTGCGCGCAACGCAAAGAAATGACCTTAAAGACATTAAGGTCGTTAAGGAGTTTAACAAAAATTAAAAAAAGATATGGCAAACAGATTTTTCGTTTCACCATCGCCGCATGTACATAGCGACAACTCTACGGTTCGCATTATGGCGGACGTACTCGTCGCATTGTTGCCGGCATTGGTAGTATCGGTGCGTGTCTTCGGCTGGAACGTATTGGCGGTTACGGCTACGTCCGTCGCCGCATGCGTGCTGTTCGAATTTCTAATTCAGAAATTCGTCGTCAAGGGCGGACTCACCGTAAACAACCTGTCGGCGGCTGTTACCGGTATGCTGCTGGCATTCAACCTGCCTGCCGACATTCCGTTGTGGATAGTCGTCGTAGGCGCACTCGTCGCAATCGGCGTCGCCAAGATGCCGTTCGGCGGACTGGGCAAGAACCCGTTCAACCCTGCTATCGCGGGTCGTGTATTCCTGCTTATCGCATATCCGGTGCAGATGACTTCATTCCCTGCTCCGCAGGTCGCAGGCTATACTGACGCCTATTCGGGTGCCACGCCGCTCGCGGCAGCCAAGGCCGGTCTGGTCGATTTCGCAGAATTCGACGCACAAGGCATGTTCGTCGGTGCAATGGGTGGTTCGTTCGGCGAGGTTGCGGCATTCGCACTTCTGCTCGGATTCGCGTACCTGCTCTGGCGCAAGGTCATTTCGTGGCATATTCCGGTTGCCGTACTCGGAACGATGGCCGTATTCGCATTCTGCGTTGCTCTGTCGCGCAACGGCGGCAGCGGTCTGCTGTGGCAGTATCCGCTGTTCCACCTGCTCGGAGGAGGTGCGATACTCGGTGCGGTATACATGGCTACCGACTACGTAACATCGCCTATGACACATCGCGGAATGCTTATCTACGGTATCGGCATCGGCGCAATCACGATGTGCATCCGTCTGTGGGGCGCATATCCCGAGGGTATGTCGTTCGCGATACTCATCATGAACAGCGTGGTTCCGCTTATCAACAAATATGTCAAACCGGTGCGTTTCGGCACGAAATAGTGGAGGGCATAAGGAAATGAAAAGTTCACTCAAAAACATGGTTTTCGTGTTGTTCGCAATTACACTCGTCGCTTCGGCAGGTGTCGGTGTAGTCAACATGATAACAGAAGAGCCGATAGCCGCTGCTAAGGCAAAGGCTGTTCAGGATGCATTGAAGCAGGTGCTTCCGGAGTTCGACGCCACGGAGGATGCCGAGCAGACTATCGACGGTCTGACAATCAAGACCTACAAGGCTCTCGCAGCAGGCAAAACAGTCGGATATGCGGTTGAAACTGCTACCAAGGAGGGTTTCGGCGGCATCGTGAAACTTATGATCGGTTTCGATGCCGAGGGGCGCATACTCAACATCAACGTACTCGAACAGAGCGAAACCCCTGGGCTCGGCACCAAGATGTGCGACGAGGGCAATCCGCTCATAACGAGTTTCAAGGGAAAAAAGCCGGCTGAAATGACGCTTAAAGTGCGCAAGGACGGTGGCGATGTCGATGCACTTACGGCTGCGACAATCTCGTCGCGGGCATACATCGACGCAGTGGCCCGTGCCTACAAGGCGTTCGGAAATGCAACCTGTACTCAATCGGAAGCAGGAGATTCGTACACCGGTGCGACTCAACAAACAAAGGAAGGAGGCAATGATGGAGAATAATGTTCAGAACATAGAGACTGCGGGCGGTTCTAAATCTGCCGCAGTACTTCGCGAAAAACTGTTACTCGTATGGAAAGGCGTGATTCGCGAGAATCCGACTTTCGTACTCGTACTCGGAATGTGTCCGACGCTCGGAACGACGACAAGTGCGGCAAACGGCTTCGGTATGGGAGCCGCCACAATGGCTGTGCTTATCATGTCGAATATCGTGATTTCGCTTATAAAAAATCTGATTCCCGACAAAGTGCGAATTCCGGCATTCATCGTCGTAATCGCATCGTTCGTAACCATCATACAGATGCTGATGCAGGCGTATGTACCGTCGCTCTATGCGTCGCTCGGCGTATTTATTCCGCTGATCGTTGTGAACTGTATCATCCTCGGTCGTGCTGAGGCTTTCGCATCGAAGAACGGAGCATTCGACTCGGCACTCGACGGAGTCGGTATCGGTTTGGGTTTCACGCTGTCGCTGACAGTGATAGGTGCCGTCCGCGAAATATTGGGCAGCGGTTCGATATTCGGAGTGTCGCTCGGTATCGGCGACTATATGCCGCTCGTATTCGTTCTCGCGCCGGGCGGATTCCTCGTATTGGGATTCCTTATGGTATTGTTTAATAAACTCGCAAAGAAATAGGCTATGGAAATTTCGTATTTCGCAATAATAATAGGTGCGATCTTCGTAAACAACGTCGTTCTCGCACAGTTCCTCGGAATATGTCCGTTCCTCGGCGTATCGTCGAAAGTAGAAACGTCGCTCGGCATGGGTGCTGCCGTTACATTCGTAATGGCTCTGTCGTCGCTCGTCGTATGGATGATACAAACCTATATTCTCGCACCGCTCGGCATAGAATACATGCAGACTATCGTATTCATCCTCGTCATCGCCGCTCTGGTGCAGATGGTCGAGATTATTCTCAAAAAGGTTTCGCCGTCGCTCTATCAAGCACTCGGAATATTCCTGCCGCTCATCACGACCAACTGTGCCGTGCTGGGTGTGGCGATTCTGATGATTCAAAAGGAGTTCAATCTGTTGCAGAGCATAGTTTACAGCGTATCGACCGCAATCGGATTCGCCATTGCGTTGGTGATATTCGCCGGACTGCGCGAACGTCTGGATTTCGAGGAGGTGCCGAAAGCATTCCGTGGAGTGCCTATCGCGCTGATTACGGCATCGCTGCTGGCTATGGCGTTCATGGGATTCTC